>Ga0307414_10000856_pt1 | contig 15517 bp, 14 predicted proteins | sample DK1Ometagenome_FD_203804 | JGI IMG/M metagenome (GOLD analysis project Ga0307414, IMG submission 203804) | Maize rhizosphere microbial communities from greenhouse at UC Davis, California, United States - DK15-O-3 | ecosystem: Host-associated > Plants > Roots > Rhizosphere > Soil | place: USA... | reverse complement strand
GACCCGCGAACGTATTCGCCAGATCGAGGCGAAGGCGCTCCGCAAGCTGAAGCACCCGTCGCGCAGCCGCAAGATGCGCAGCTTCCTCGACCAGTAAGCTTTCGGACCTTTCCGGATATCAAACACCCCGCCCTCACCGGCGGGGTGTTTTGTTTTGCGCGCAACCGCAAACTGTTGCCGAAATGCTGCACTGCACAATACTTCGCACAGCCATCTTTAAATCTTCATATATTCTCACCAGATAGCGGCTCGTCAGACGAAGGCGGCGCTTCATCACCGGTTCAGGCGCTACCCATCAAATGGCAATCAATCCCACATGATGGGAAACGATCCACAGCCTAGGGCAGGCGGTGGCGATCGACTGACCCAAAAAAGCCCGGAAAATTGGGGACTGCAGAAATTGGCACGGCCTTTGCGATGCATGCCGCATCAGCACGGGCACATGTCCGCAGCCAAAGGGAAAGACGAGACAATGGATAATGACACCACCAACCTCTTCCGCCGCCGCGATACCTTCTTTGGCATTTGCGAGGCCGTGGGCCAGGATTTCGGTTTCAACCCGCTGTGGCTCCGCCTCGCGCTGATTGCACCGCTCTTCTTCTTTCCGGCGCAGACCTTCGCCGCCTATTTCGGCCTCGGCGCCATCGTGCTCGCATCGCGCCTGCTCTTCCCCGCCCCGGTGGCCGCTCCCTCCGTCCCGGTGGCGGCCGAACCTGCCGCGCAACCGGCGGAGGAGTTCGCACTCGCGGCCTGAACGGGAAAGGAGTGAGCCGGGCTCTCCCCCGGCCCACCCCTCTCCTCATAATGTCCGCTGATGCCATCAAACAGCCGGCAAGCTCACGGGCTTGCCGGCTGTTTTGCGTTATCGTCCCGTGCTGAAACAACGGTTCGTCGATTCCTCCACCCCGTATAAACCCGTCGTTTACGACGTTGCTCTATGACCGATCGCTGAGTTCACCGGCGCGGGCACATCTCCCGCGCTGCAGGCGAGGATGAAGAATTGAGCCAGTCGATCCAGCCCCGACCGCAGACGCGCGCCACAGCGGAAATGCTCGATGCGCTGGTCGCCAGCAACGGCACCGGCGCGCATCCCCACGTCCGTTCAGGCGCCCTGTCGAATGGCGCGGACGCGATGCGCAATCTCGCCGACGCCGTCCATTTCCTCTGCCTGCTCCACGGCCGCCATCCGGGTGTGATCGACAGTGCCGCGCGCAAGGCGGTCGACCCCGCCTCGCGACCGTGGCTCGAAGAAGCCGCAGAAGCCTTTGCCGGGGAACGCGCCTTCCTGTCCAAAATAGCCGCAGCAGTCGGCCCGGTGCCGAGCACCCAGGGGCAGGCGCAATGCGAGGCCGCCGTTGTGGCGCAGCGCCGCGCGCTCGACATGCTCGCGGAATCAGATCGCCACGGCTGCGCCATCGGCGCCGCAATCGCCCTGACGCTCGACTGGCGCACGATCCGCGTCCTTCTCGACATCAGCGCCCAGCGGCTCGACATGGCGGTGCCGACCTGCAAGCTCCCCGATCTGCGCGATACTGCGCGCTTGGCGGGCACCATCGCCGACAGCGCGGCGGTCGAACGCGCGATGACATTCGGCGCGCAACAGTTGATCGCCCAGCATAGTGGCCTGTGGGACCTCATGGCCGCGCGCGCCGCAAGCCGGGCGATTTCGTAAAATCCCCCTCCACCGGGCAAGAGGGGGAGACTCGCTTGCACCCTCCTCCCGCCCTCGCTATGCAAATCCCAGTTGACGTTCACGTTAAGGGAAAGGCCGAGCCGCCATGCGTTTCGAGGGAACCAGCGCCTATATCGCAACCGACGATCTGAAGGTCGCGGTCAACGCCGCGACGATGCTGCGCCGCCCGCTGCTCGTGAAGGGTGAACCCGGCACCGGCAAGACCGTGCTGGCCGAGGAGATTTCCAAGGCGTTCGACGCGCCACTCATCACCTGGAACATCAAATCGACCACCAAGGCGCAGCAGGGTCTCTATGAATATGACGCGGTCGCGCGTCTGCGCGATGGCCAGCTCGGCGAAGAGCGCGTCCACGATATCCGCAACTATATTCGCAAGGGCAAATTGTGGGAGGCCTTCACCGCGCCCAAGCTCCCCGTCCTGCTGATCGACGAGATCGACAAGGCCGACATCGAATTCCCGAACGATCTGCTTCAGGAACTCGATCGCATGGCCTTCCATGTTTACGAAACCGACGAAACGGTGAGCGCGAAGGAGCGCCCGATCGTCGTCATCACCTCGAACAATGAAAAGGAATTGCCCGACGCCTTCCTGCGCCGCTGCTTCTTCCATTACATCAAATTCCCCGACCGCGACACGATGGCCGACATCGTCGAGGTCCACTTCCCCGGCATCCAGAAGACGCTGGTCAGCCGCGCAATGGATATTTTCTATGAAGTTCGCGACGTCCCCGGGCTCAAGAAAAAGCCGTCAACCAGCGAGCTGATCGATTGGCTCAAACTGCTGCTCAACGAGGACATGCCACTCGAAGTGCTCCAGAACCGCGACGTCGGCAAGGCAATCCCGCCGCTCCACGGCGCGCTGCTCAAAAATGAGCAGGACGTGATGCTCTTTGAAAAGCTCGCTTTCATGGCGCGGCGTCAGGGCAGCTGAGCGCCCGAACGCAATCCGGAGATTCGTTCACGCTGAGCTTGTCGAAGGGCGCTTCGAGCAGCTCCGCGTGAATGCGGCTTTACGTTGCCCTATAGCTGATACGCAACCTCGACGTCGCCCCACCGCCGGCCATTGATCACCGCCGGAGTATAGACGTTGCGCACCGTTACATAATGGATGCCATCGCCCTCCTGACGATAGACCGTCATGAAAAAAGGCGCGGTGCTGCGCTTCGCCGCTGCATCGGTCTCGTCATAGAGAATGCGGCCATTGCGGCAGTGCGCAGTGTCATGCTCGATCTCGCCGGTGGGGGCGCGCGAACATTCCGAGATATGCGTCGGCAGGAACCCGTTCATATCGCCCGCCGAGGACATTTTAATTTCAGGATGTTCGGCGACAATGCGATCGAACAACGGCCGCCAGTTCGCGTCTGCCCACTCGGAGAGCGTGGTGCGGAAACGTTCGGGGTTCGATCCCGGAACGCGGACATAATCGGTATCGAACAGCTGCTCCATCGTCAGCTGCCCCCTGTCGAGCGCGCGTTCGGCCAGCGCGACAAACTCGTCGCGTACACGCGCCGCCAGATCGACGATCGCCGAATCCTGCGGGCTGACCCCCGCAGAGATCACCGCGTTGAACATGCGGTTCGACACATGCTCCATCGAGAGGATCGAATCGCGCGTGCCCTCCAGCGTCGCACCATTGTCGCGCACCGAATCAACCACCCGGTCGAGCGCTTCGCGCACCTTCGCGCCATTGGCATGCACCATCGCGCTCGACTGCGCGATGCGGTCGCTCTGATCGTCAAGCAGTGCGACGAGATGCGTCGCATCGTGCAACGCGTCGGTGATCGTTTCGAACTGCGCCTCGGCGCGGCTCGACTGTTCGACCCCCGACTGGATTTCTGTGACCAGCCCGCTCGCTTCGGCGGCGAGGCTTCCGATGCTGCGGCGAATCTCGTCGGTCGCGCCGCGGGTATTCTGCGCAAGCTTCTTCACCTCGGCTGCAACGACCGCAAAGGTGCGGCCGGCGTCGCCCGCACGCTCGGCCTCGATCGCGGCATTTAGTGCGAGCATGTTCGTGGTCTTGGCGATCTGTTCGATCGACTGGCTGACCTGCTGCACCTGCTCCATCACCGACGCGAAATTGGTGACATGCTTACCCAGCCGCGCAACGAGATCGATGACGGAGCGAAATTCGGTGACCGCGGCATTGACGCGATCGGCGCCGGCATCAAGCTGTTCGCATGCCCGCGCCGACAGCAATTTTGCTTCGTCGGTCGAATCGGCGATCTGCCGCTGATCGGCCTCAAGGCCCATCACATAGTCCTCAAGCCGGCCAAGCTCGCCTAGCTGGCGACCCATCTGGTCGGTCGCAAGCTTGATCCGCCCCGCCGCGTCGCTGCAGCCCACCGCCAGTTCGCCGCAATCGCTTGCAACCGACTGATCGAGGATCGGCGCCACCGGATTGATCGGATCATATTTCATTGCGCCACCCACGTCTGAATTGATCGCGATGCTATGCCTGACATTGGTTAACGCGGCGTCAATCCGGGGCCATGCTTTCCGTTTACGTAAAGCAGTTGCGCCCGTGGCCGCGAAAGGATAATCCTGATCCATGCTTCTTGGTTTTCTCGACGAACTGCGCGCCGCGGGGATTCCCGCCAGCCTGAAAGAGCATCTGATGCTCCTCGAAGCGCTCGACCGCGAGGTGATCGATCGCAGCCCCGAGCAATTCTACTATCTCAGCCGCGCGATTTACGTGAAGGACGAAGGCCTGCTCGACCGCTTCGATCAGGTGTTCAACAAGGTCTTCAAGGGCCTGCTCACAGATTATGGCCAGAACCCCGTCGACATTCCGGAAGAATGGCTGAAGGCCGTCGCCGAAAAATATCTGTCGGCCGAGGAGATGGAGGCGATCAAGTCGCTCGGCGACTGGGACAAGATTATGGAGACGCTGAAAGAGCGGCTCGAAGAACAGCAGAAACGCCATCAGGGCGGTAACAAGTGGATCGGCACCGGCGGCACCAGCCCCTTCGGCAATTCGGGCTATAATCCCGAAGGCGTGCGGATCGGCGGCGAGAGCAAGCACAAGCGCGCACTCAAGGTATGGGAAAAGCGCGAGTTTCAGAACCTCGACAACACCAAGGAACTCGGGACCCGCAACATCAAGATCGCGCTCCGCCGCCTGCGCAAATTCGCACGTGAAGGCGCGGCGGACGAACTCGACATTCCGGGCACGATCGACGGCACCGCGCGGCAAGGCTGGCTCGATATCAAGATGCGTCCCGAACGGCGCAATGCGGTCAAGCTGCTCTTGTTCCTCGACGTTGGCGGATCGATGGACCCGTTCATCAAGCTCTGCGAAGAATTGTTCAGCGCGGCGACGACCGAATTCAAGAATCTCGAATTCTTCTACTTCCACAACTGCCCCTATGAAGGCGTGTGGAAGGACAACAAGCGCCGCTGGTCCGAGCGACATCAGATGTGGGACATCCTCCACAAATATGGCCATGATTATAAGGTGATCTTCGTCGGCGACGCATCGATGAGCGCCTATGAAATCACCCATCCCGGCGGCAGCGTCGAACATTTCAACGAGGAATCGGGTGCGGTCTGGCTCGGGCGGATCACCCATGTCTACCCCGCCGCGGTGTGGCTCAATCCGGTGCCCGAGGCGCATTGGGGCTACACCCAGTCGGTGAAGCTGATCAAACAGCTGATGAACGACCGCATGTACCCACTCAGCCTCGCCGGACTGGACAACGCGATGCGCGAGCTGACGCGAAAGCATTGAGCGCAGTGTCGCCGTGCGCTAGGCAACGGCGATCAATTCTGCGCCTCCCTCTCTTCCGTTCGTGCTGAGCTTGTCGAAGCACCGCATTTTCTTTGACGCTTGAAGAGAAGGGCGGCCCTTCGACAAGCTCAGGGCGAACGAGGAAGGGCGGCCTACTGGAAGGACATGGTCGATGATCGACCTCCCCCTTATCATCATCCTGCTGCTCACCGGTTTCATCAACCTCATCGGCGCGCTTGCCTATGCCGCGCGGATCGCCGGGGTGCGGACGCGGCGGATCGCGATGTCGTTCGCGCTGTTCAACATTCTCGTGCTCTTTTCGCGCACTTCGAACAGCTTCCTCGGCCCCTTCCTCGCCAAACGCATCGAAACGCGCATCCATGACGGCAGCGGCGCCTCGCTGTTCATCGACATGCAGTTCGTACTCGCGGCGGCAAGTGTCGCGACGCTGATCGGCATCCTGCTCGTCCCCACGGGACAGCGCATGTTCGCCGCCGCGATCGGCTGGTATCAAACCAACCGTTCGACAACGAAACTCGCGCTCAAGGCGGCGAGCCCCAGCGGACTGCGGACGCTCCGCCAGTCGCTCCGCTTTCCCAGCTTCGCCCATCTGCGCGGCTGGCGCATGCCGAAAGGGATCGGGTGGGGCGTCCTCATCGCCAATTGCCTCGCACAATCGCTGCTCGCCGTCGGGGTGGTCGCGTCGCTCTACGCCGGCTATCTCGCCCCGGAGTTTCGCGTCACCGCGTCGCAGCTTTCGGCGCTGATCAACGGCTTCGCCACCATCCTGCTCTTCGCCTTCATCGATCCGCAGCTGTCGGTTATGACCGATGACGCGGTCGAGGGCAAAGTCGATGAGGCTGACTTTCGCCGCGCGATCACCCTTATCTCGCTAAGCCGCCTTGCGGGCACCATCCTCGCGCAGGTGTTGCTGCTCCCCGCCGCACTGCTGATCGCTTACGTCGCCGTCTATGTCTGATCCGACGCGCGGCCACAGCCGCTTCCATGCCGTACGATCGCGACTGGAGACGATGGCCGTCACGCCGGGGCCGCGTGGCTGGTTCCTCGAATTTCTCGTCTTCGGCTTCAAGCAAGGCTGGGCGTGCCTGTTCGGCGGACTGATGCTCGCTCTATTGCTCGGCACGCATCTTTTCTGGCCCGACGATGCGCCGATCCACCGCTATGACGCGATCACCATCGGCGCGGTCCTGATACAGCTCGGCATGCTCGCCTTCCGGCTCGAGACGCCGAAGGAAGCGCTCGTCATCCTGATTTTCCACATCGTCGGCACGGTGATGGAATTGTTCAAGACGGCCGCGGGATCGTGGCAATATCCCGAAGCCAGCCTGCTCCACATCGGCGCCGTCCCGCTCTTCTCGGGCTTCATGTATGCCGCGGTTGGCAGCTATATCGCCCGCGTCTGGCGCATCTTCGACTTCCGTTACACTGGGTATCCGCCGCAATGGGCAAGTTACGCCCTCGCGGCCGCCATCTATGTCAATTTCTTCGCGCACCACTGGCTTCCCGATATCCGCTGGATCTTGTTCGCCGCGACGGCCCTGCTCTTCTGGCGCTGTCAGGTGTGGTTCCGCCCCTTGCACGTCCACCGCCGCATGCCTTTGCTTGTGGGTTGGGGCCTCGTCGCGCTGTTCATCTGGTTCGCCGAAAATATCGGCACCTTTGCCCGCGCCTGGACTTACCCCAGCCAGAACGACGGCTGGCACATGGTCGGGCTCGAAAAGCTGGGTAGCTGGTATCTGCTGATGATCATTTCGTTCGTGCTCGTCAGCCTCGTTCAACGACCGCGCGGCCCGTCGCTCGACCCCGCAGCGCAGTGACGATCACCGCGCGGCGAGCGCCAGCAGCTCTTCGGCAAGCGCCGGCTCGGGTGCGAACGCCCGCGCGCGCCAGTCGGGAACCAGCCGGTCGACGACCAGCATCAGCCCCAGCCCCTGATCCTGCGACCACTGCGTCTTGCGCCTCCGCACCGCGCGTTCCGCCACGTCGGGAGCATAGGTGCGGCGCGGCCCGTCGACATACCATTTATAGATGAGCCACTGGCCAAGCCCTTCCATCTGAAGGAAGACATCATCCAGCGGCGCCCATTTGGCATTCGCGCCGGTGAACCATCGCGCATGCCGCGCGCGCATCGCCGCCAGCGCCTCGCGCGCCAGGCGCCGCGCCTCGGCATCGTCGGGGGCAGCGGCGGCGGCATAGAGCAGCTCGGTCTCGGCGCGAAAGGCTTGGACATAATCGGCATCGCCCTCGAACGCGCGCTGCAATGAATCATCGTTGATATCGTCGGGCAGGCCATATTTGCGGCTCAGCGCGGCAAGGTGGGGATTGAGCGAGGCAAATTGCCGCGTGTGCATCATCTCGTGAAGCAGCACCCCGTCCATAAGCGTTTCGAGCCCGAGTTCACTCGCCACCCCGGCCTCGCGCCATATCGAGGGCATGCTCATCACGAAAAAGCCGTCGCGCGGCCCCGTGCCATCAGGACCGGCAAAAGCGACCACGCCCACCGGTGCTTTCCCACCATCGGGGAGCTGCATTTCCCCGGCGTGGAGCCGACCATTCCAGACGATCGGCTGGCCGGAAACGGGCAGCGCATTGGCCTGGCAATGCGCATCAACCGCGACAATCTGCGGCAACTCTGCAGGCGGCAAGCGCAGCAACGTCGCAGTCGCATAGTCCCAATTCGCCAGCGCCCCGTCGATCCACGCCTGATCATCGGCGCCAAGCCGACATGTCTCGGGTGCCGCCGAAACCGTCGTGGCGGACAGGCAAGCCGCCAGCAGGAAAGCAAGGCGGAACACCTTCATCCGAACGGCCGGTCGATCGAAGGCGGCGGCTCGCTGAACCACTGCGCTCCGCTGTCAGTCATATGGAAACAATCCTCGAGCCGGATTCCGAACTCGCCGGGAATATAGATGCCCGGCTCGTTCGAAAAGCACATGCCCGCGGCAAGCTTCGTCGCCTCGCCGCGCACCAGATTGACCGGCTCATGCCCATCGAGCCCGATGCCGTGGCCGGAGCGGTGCGAGGTGCCGGGAAGTTTGTAGCCCGGCCCCCACCCCAGACTTTCATAAAAGCCGCGCACTGCATCATCGACCTTGCCCGCCGGCGTACCCAGCTTCGCGGCCGCAAAGGCGACATCCTGCCCCTTGCGCATCTGATCCCACACCTGCCGCTGGCGCGCCGAGGCTTTACCGTAAACGAAGGTCCGCGAGATGTCGGATTGATAGCCGTGCACCGTCGCGCCGCAGTCCATCAGCACGACCTCGCCGCTGTTCACCGCCTGCGGTTTGCCCGACCCGTGCGGATAAGCGCTCGCCTCGCCGAGCAGGATCAGCTCGAACTCGCTCTTGCCGCCGAGCGCCGTCGTCGCGGCCTTCATGATCGCGCCGATATCCGCCGGGCTCATCCCGACCTCGATCCGCGGCGCAGTGTGGCGATAGGCGGCGAGCGTGATATCGGCGGCAATCTGCATGAGCGCGATTTCGGCGGGCGACTTGTGCATCCGGCACCCGCGCACGACCGGGGCGCCGTTGATGACCGTCGCGTCCGGCATCGCCTTTTCGAGACCATCGACCGCGAAATAGCGGACGGTTTCCTCAACCCCGATACGGCCATTCGCCAGCCCGCGCTTGCCGAGCCATGCCGCAACCGCCGCCAGCGGATTTTCATCCTCGTTCCACGTCAGCACCTCGGCCGGAACACCCAGACTCTCGCGCACCGACGGTTCCTCAAAAAAGGGTGTGACGATCGCAACCTCACCCTCACGCGTCAGCACTGCGGCGGTCAAACGCTCGCTACGCCACCATTCGACCCCGGTGAAATAAATGAGGCTCGATCCGGGCTCGATCAGCAGCGCGCCGATGTCGTTCGCGCGCATCAGTTCTTTCGCCTTGGCGATCCGCGCCATGCGCTCCGCCTTGCCGATCGGTACCGCCTTCGCGGCGAGGTTGGGAAGGTCCGCGGTATCGGCCGCGAACAAAGGGGAGGATACAGTCGCGGCGAAGCCGGCCAAGGCGGCCGTCCCGATAAATTGCCTCCGCTGCATCACTGTCCCCTTCGTCAATAAATGAGCAAGTCCGCAATCTCGTCCTGCCATGCCGCCTCGTCGGGCAGCGCCAGCGCATCGAGGTCGCCCGGCGTCGCGCCCGCATCGTCGATCCATTCGCGCAGGACCGGCCCGCCGTTGATCACGTCGATCGCCAGCACATCATCGGTATATTCATATTTGAAGTCGGTGCCGCGCCAGATCGGATAGTCGGAATAAAGCGAGCGGATCGCCTTGAACCCCAGCGCCTGCACGCGCCACGGCCGGAATGCCGCATCGTCGTACCACGGCCCGTCGGCATGGATATGGACGCCGCTGTTGAGCTTGCCGGAATGCTTGTGGAAGGTCGGCTCGAACCAGATGTCGCGCAGCTTGCACCCCGCCAGCCATTCGGGCGCCAGCCGTTGCATTTCGGCGATCACGGCCCGCGCGTCGATGTCAGGGGCGCCGAACAGTTCAAGCGGTCGGGTCGTGCCACGCCCTTCGCTCAGGGTCGCACCCTCGACCATCACCGTCCCGGCGTAGGCGCGCGCCATATTGACGTTGGCGGCGTTCGGGCTGGGGTTCACCCATGCACGGTCGGTTGGCCAGCCGTAACCGGGCGCGGCACCGGGGTTCCATCCCGCCATCCCGATCACGCGATAATCGACGTTCAGGTTGAAATGGCGAATGAACCACGCGCCCATCTCGCCCATCGTCAGCCCGTGGCGCATGACCATCGGACCCGCGCCGACGAAGCTTTCCCAGCCTGCGCGCAGCAATGTGCCTTCTACCGGGCGCCCCGCCGGGTTTGGTCGGTCAAGAACCCACACCGCCTTGCCATGCTGCGCCGCCGCCTCGAGCATATAGAGCAAGGTCGTGACATAGGTGTAGATGCGGCAACCCAGATCCTGAAGGTCGATCAGGATCACATCGAACGTGTGCATCGACTGGCCGGTCGGGCGACGCACTTCGCCATAGAGGCTGAACACCGGCATGTCATAGGTCGGGTCGGTGAAGTCGGGCGACTCCATCATATTGTCCTGAAGATCGCCGCGCACGCCGTGCTGCGGCCCGAAAACCGCGGTGACATTCACCCCCGCCGCAACCAGCGCATCGAGACTGTGGGTCAGGTCGGCGGTGACCGAGGCCGGATGCGCGAGCAGCGCGACGCGCTGCCCCTCCAGCGGCTTCAGAAGCGCGGGGTCGGCGAGCAGGCGGTCGATGCCGAATTGGACAGTCATGCCGCGTCGGGTGCCCCAAGCGAGAGTGTAAAGCAATCGGGATGATGGAAGTCGGGTTTTCCCGGCGGGTGGCAGAGCGCCCAATAGCTTTTGGTGCCATCAAGCTCCTCGATCACCACCGACAGTGCCATTCGGGTGCCGGTATCGGGAAAGATGCCGGGTTCGACCCGCAGGACGAATTGCGACGGACTGCGATCGACCGTCATGCTCCATGGCATCAGATCGTCGGACCGCAGCAGCGAGCGGTAATCGTCGAACTGGTAACAGGCCCAGCGACCATCGGGGGCATAGTTGAATTCGGTATAATCGGGCTCCTCCCCATCGGTCAGGAAGGCCTCGAAACAACTGCTCTGCCACAGTCCCTCGGTCGGACTGTCGGCGATGACCAGCTGCCCGTCGCCGGGCGGCAGCACCAGCTGATCGATCGCGCCATCGACGATGAAGCGCAGGATGAAACCATCGTCGAACGACCATTCGACCTCCGCCCACAGCGCCGCGACCGCCCGTGCCGGAGTGTCGGGGTGGCAGATCAGCTGTTCCCGCATGCTATTCAAATCGCAAACCCCATGCTAAGCGCCCGCCCGTTATGACCAGTTACAAATCCGACCTGCTGCGCACCCTCGACACCCGGGGCTATATCCACCAGATGACCGACGCGGAAGGGCTCGATGCCCTTGCCGCGACGCAGGTCATCCCGGCCTATATCGGTTTCGACGCAACCGCGCCCAGCCTGCACGTCGGCAGCCTCGTTCAGATCATGATGCTGCGCCGCCTGCAACAGGCGGGGCACAAGCCGGTCGTCCTGATGGGCGGCGGGACGACGCGGATCGGCGATCCGACGGGGCGCGACGAAAGCCGCAAGATGCTGACCGACGAAGTGATCGGGCAGAATATCGAGTCCATCTTCAGCATCTTCAAACAGTTCCTGACCTTTGGCGACGGCCCGACCGACGCGATCATGGTCAACAATGCCGACTGGCTCGGCCAGCTCGGCTACATCCAGCTGCTGCAGGAAGTCGGCACCCATTTCACGATCAACCGCATGATGACCTTTGATTCGGTCAAGCTGCGGCTTGAGCGCGAACAGCCGATGACCTTCCTCGAATTCAACTACATGATCCTGCAAGGCTATGATTTCCGCCATATGGCACAGACGATGGGCGTCCGCCTGCAAATGGGCGGATCGGACCAATGGGGCAATATCGTCAACGGAATGGAACTTGGCCGCCGCATGGACGGGACCGCGCTGTTCGGCCTGACGACTCCGCTGCTCACTACCGCTGCGGGCACGAAAATGGGCAAGACCGCCGCGGGTGCTGTCTGGCTTAATCCCGAACAACTGTCCCATTTTGATTATTGGCAGTTCTGGCGCAATTGCGACGACCGCGACGTCGGCCGTTTCCTGAAATTGTTCACCGACCTGCCGCTGGACGAGATCGCGCGGCTGGAAGCGCTTGAGGGCGCCGAGATCAATACGGCCAAGAAGATCCTCGCCGACGCGGCGACCGCCATGTGCCGCGGCGAAGAGGCGGCGCGGACTGCTTCGGAGACCGCAGCACAAACCTTTGAAAAGGGCCAGATCGGCGGCGACCTGCCGCAAGTCGCGGCCCCGGCCGAGGGCATCGGCATCCTGAACGCGCTGCGCGAGCTTGGCTTTGCGGCGTCGAACAAGGAAGCGCGGCGCAAGCTGGACGAGGGCGCGGTGAAGGTCGATGGCGAGGTGATCCGTGATCCGCATCACCTGATCCTGCCCGCCGAAACGGCGGTTCCGGTCAGCCTGGGCGCGAAGAAACATGGGCTGGTGACTCGCTAAATCGCCCGAAGGCGTTTACCGATTCTTCAGCAATGAAACCGATCCTTTCGCCAAATCATCAAAGGTCCGGACCTATGCGTAAAATCGACACCAGCAAGGCCCATTATGTCGGGCTCGACCAGCGGATTGCTCCGCGCAGCGATGTCTATGCGCGCCTGCCTTTTGCCTTGCCCGACGGGCGCCAGGAAATGTGCACCTGCGTCAACATCAGCGCCGACGGCCTGTTGATGCGCTTCGAGCCCGGGCTTGAGGTCGGCGACCTTGTCGTCTTTCGCATGCCGATCATCGGCCGTACCGCAGCGAAGGTCGTCTGGTCGCTCGCCGGCAAGACCGGTGTCCAGTTCGAAACGTCGATCTCCGCCGAAGATTATCTGCCGATGATCCGCGCCATGGGCGGACGCGGGGATGTGAACTAACAATTCCAATATCGTCGCCCCCGCGAAGGCGGGGGCCGCTGGCAACCTTGTGCAAGGCCGATTGCGGCCCCCGCCTTCGCGGGGGCGACGTTTATCCGCTCCGCAGCAACGGCACTGCGGCATCGCGTTCGAACAGATACAGACATAATCGCACCGGTTCTGCCCGCGCGCCGTCCATCCCGTTGTCGCGCTCGACGAACAGCCGCGCGTCGTCATGTGCGACCGGCAACAGGCGGACGAGCTGCTCCGGGGTCGCCAGCCGGTAATCGGCGTCGCCCGACTGTTTGAGCCCCAACAGCTCGCCCCCGCCGCGCAATTCCAGATCCTTCTCGGCAATCACGAAGCCGTCGTTGGTGTCGCGCATCAGCGCCAGCCGCTCGCGCGCGGTTTCGGACAGATTTTGCGACCGCAGCAGCAGGCACACCGATTTTGCCGTCCCGCGCCCGACGCGCCCGCGCAGCTGGTGGAGCTGGGCCAGCCCGAAATTCTCGGCATGTTCGATGATCATCAGGCTGGCGGCGGGAACGTCGACCCCGACCTCGATCACCGTCGTCGCGACAAGGACGCCGATCTCGCCCGCCTGAAAGCGCGCCATGACCGCGTCCTTGTCGGGGCCCTTCATGCGGCCGTGGACCAACCCGACGCGATCGGGGCCCAATCGCTCGCTGAGCAGCGCCGCGCGTTCCTCGGCCGCCGCCAATTCGCTCGCCTCGCTTTCGGCGACGAGCGGGCAAACCCAATAGGCCTGCGCCCCGCCGTCCAGATGGCGTTCCAATCCGCCGACCACCTCGTCGAGCCGGTCGATCGACACGACGCGCGTATCGACGGGGGTGCGCCCCGGCGGCATTTCGTCGAGCCGCGACACGTCCATCTCGCCATGATTGGCGAGCAGCAGCGTGCGCGGGATCGGGGTCGCGGTCATCACCAGCAGATGCGGCGGCCGCGCCGCCTTTTGGGTCAGCATCAGCCGCTGCGCGACGCCGAAGCGATGCTGTTCGTCGACGACGACCAGCGACAGGTCGCGGTAGGTCACCGCATCCTGAAAAATCGCGTGGGTGCCGACAAGGATGTCGATGCTGCCGTCGGCGAGCCCCATCAATGTCGATTCGCGTGCCTTGCCTTTGTCGCGGCCGGTCAGGATCGCGATATTGACCGGCAATCCACCCAGCATCTTTTGCAAGGTCGCAAAATGCTGGCGCGCCAAAATCTCGGTCGGCGCGAGCATCGCCGTCTGCGTCCCCGCCTCGACCGCCGCGAGCATCGCGCGCAGCGCCACCAGCGTCTTGCCCGACCCGACATCGCCCTGCAGCATGCGCAGCATCGGCGTCTCGCCGCCCATATCGGCGGCAATTTCACGCCCCACCCGCTCCTGCGCGCCGGTCAGCCCGAACGGCAGGCGCAGCGCATCGATCAGCCGCCCGTCGCCGACCACCGCGCGCCCCTTGCGGTTGCGCAGGCCCTGCCGGATCAGCATCAGCGCGACCTGGCTCGCGAAAATCTCGTCATAGGCCAGCCGGTCGCGCGCCGGGGCGTCGTGGGGGCTCGCATGCGCGCGCTCGATCGCCTCGCGCCACGCCGGCCAGTTCCGGGTCGCCAGCAAGGGCGCGTCGACCCATTCGGCCAGTTCAGGCCGCCGCTCGATCGCCACCGCCGCGAGCTGCGACAGCCGCGCATTGGTGAGCCCTTCGGTCAGCGGATAGACGGGTTCGTGGATCGCGATCCCCGCCTCGTCGCCCGGCTCGGCGACATGGTCGGGATGAACGATCTGGCGCATATCGCCGTACATATCGAGCCGCCCCGACACGCGCCGCGTCTCGCCGAGTGGAAACAGTTTGCGCGCCAGCCCCGACGCCCGCCCGAAATAAACGAGCCGCACATGATCGCCCGCGCTGTCGAACGCCTCGACGCCAAAGGGCGCGCGCGGGCTGCGGCCCGAACGATAATCCTGCGCGGTCACATCGACGATGATCGCCTGCCCCACCTGTGCCTGGTCGAGCCGGTCGACCGGAAAGCGCGAGATCAGCCCGGTCGGCAGATGAAACAGCACATCGATGACGCGTTCCAGCGCCAGCCGCGTCAGCGGCTTGGCAAGCTGCGGCCCGACGCCCTTGAGGTCGGTCAGCGCGGCGAAGAGCGGATTGAGAATTTCGGGTCGCATGGCGTTCGATCAGAGCCCCCGCGATCCGCGCAATTTTATTCCAAAGTATAGGAAGTACAGTCTACGTCCCCCCTCTGTCTGCTCATCTTGGCGGGCCGTGGACGGAGTGGGGCGGCACGCGACTGGCAAGCAGATCATCTGGGTCATCGGATGACGCTAGAGCGGCGCGCGCATGTAGGACAGCGAAAAAATCGGTGATGCCGTCCCCGTTGCCAGATCGGTTGAGACGGTTAAAAGGCCCGCCATGAACGACCGCCTGAAACGCCTGAAATTTCGCGCCTGGCACCGCGGCACGCGCGAGGCCGACTATATGATCGGCGGCTTTTTCGATCGCTATGCAGCGACATGGAGCGAGGAAGAGATCGCCTGGTACGAAATCGTGGTCGAGGAAGATGACGTCGACATCATGGCGTGGGCGCTCGGT
>Ga0307414_10000855_pt1 | contig 15518 bp, 16 predicted proteins | sample DK1Ometagenome_FD_203804 | JGI IMG/M metagenome (GOLD analysis project Ga0307414, IMG submission 203804) | Maize rhizosphere microbial communities from greenhouse at UC Davis, California, United States - DK15-O-3 | ecosystem: Host-associated > Plants > Roots > Rhizosphere > Soil | place: USA... | reverse complement strand
ATCGCCACTTATTGCGGCAGTTCTCATGCCCCTGAGCACAGTGACAATAATCGTATTCACAACAACCGCGGTAAGGTGCTATGCGCGTAAAAACAAATTATTATGAATATGATCTTCATTTTGATCGGATGCAGCGTTGTACTGGCTATGGTCTTTCTGGCAGCTTTCTTTTGGGCGGTAAGATCCGGACAGCATGACGATACTTATACACCTTCGGTAAGAATTCTCTTTGATGATGAGCTGCTCGATCCGGAACCTGAAAAAGGTGACCAGGATCACTTTTAGCAAGAACACTCGTCACTCATTAAGCTTCGTGAGCTCAGTACTTTTATCCCTGTAAACCATACCGATATTTTTATGATTGAAAAATTTTACTACGACAATAAGATCGTCAGAAACTTTGCCATAGCAACCATTGTTTGGGGGATAATTGGCATGACAGTGGGTCTGCTCGTTGCGTTGCAGCTTTTTAAACCTGCAATGAACATGGGGTCCCAGTATACGACATTTGGACGGATCCGCCCCTTGCACACCAATGCTGTCATCTTTGCTTTTGTCGGAAATGCCATTTTCATGGGGGTTTACTACTCCCTGCAGCGGCTGCTTAAGGCAAGAATGTATAGCGATATCCTCAGTAAGATTCATTTTTGGGGTTGGCAGACGATTATTGTTTCGGCGGTGATCACGTTACCGCTTGGACTGACGACTTCACATGAATATGCAGAATTGGAATGGCCGATTGACATCGCCATTACGCTGATTTGGGTAGTGTTTGGTGTCAATATGTTTGGAACAATCATCAAACGCCGTGAACAGCACATGTATGTGGCCATCTGGTTTTACATCGCCACTTTCGTCACAGTTGCTGTTCTGCATATCGTCAACTCATTTGAGTTGCCGGTTTCAGCATTTAAAAGTTATTATTTGTATGCAGGCGTTCAGGATGCGTTAGTGCAATGGTGGTATGGTCATAATGCTGTAGCTTTTTTTCTAACCACGCCTTATCTGGGAATGATGTATTATTTTCTTCCCAAAATGGCAAACAGGCCGGTCTATTCCTATAAATTAAGTATCCTTCATTTCTGGTCCCTTATTTTTATTTATATCTGGGCCGGTCCGCACCATCTTTTGTATACTTCGCTGCCCTCATGGGCTCAATCGCTCGGGGTTGCTTTTTCAGTGATGCTTATCGCACCAAGCTGGGGCGGTATGATCAATGGGCTGCTTACACTTCGTGGCGCATGGGACAAAGTCAGAGAGGACCCTACTTTGAAATTTATGGTCGTCGGACTGACCGCCTATGGTATGGCAACTTTTGAGGGCCCGATGCTGGCCTTAAAACAAATTAATGCCATAGCACACTATACAGACTGGATCGTTGCGCATGTTCACGTAGGAGCACTCGGCTGGAACGGCTTCCTGACCTTTGCCATTCTTTACTGGCTTATTCCCAGAATTTACAGGACAGAACTGTATTCAAAAAAATTGGCCGGCTTCCATTTTTGGATCGGAACACTGGGCATTATATTTTACGCAGTGCCGATGTACTTTGCCGGTTTCACTCAGGGAATGATGTGGAAAGATTTCACAGAAGAAGGGATGCTCCGCTATCCTAACTTTCTGGAAACGGTGATCCAGATCATCCCGATGTACATGCTTCGCTCAGCTGGTGGCGTGTTGTATCTCGCAGGAGTATTGGTCATGACCTACAACCTGATCAAAACAGTGAACCGGGGCAAGCTTCTGGCCAACGAACCCGCTGAAGCACTGGCCCTGGAACCGGGCTATCAGCCTGTCGGGTCGGATAAAAAGGTTCACCGGATGCTCGAACGCAAGCCGTTCATATTTATGGTGCTATCGCTCGTCGTAATCCTTATAGGTGGCATGGTGGAAATGATGCCCACTTTTACCATCAAATCAAATATCCCTACAATCAGTAGTGTGAAACCGTATTCTGCTTTGGAACTACAGGGGCGTGATCTGTACATCAGGGAAGGATGTGTCAACTGCCATTCTCAGATGGTACGTCCATTCCTCTCTGAAACTGAACGTTACGGGGAATACAGCAAGGCTGGTGAGTTTGTTTATGACCATCCGCATCTATGGGGCTCCAAACGGACTGGCCCGGATCTGGCCAGAGAAGGAGCCAAATACTCTAATGCCTGGCATTTCAATCACTTACTGGACCCACAGACCATGTCGCCTGGAAGCATCATGCCTCCTTACGAATGGCTGATCAGCCAAAAGCTCGACACTACAACCACAGCATCTAAGATTAATGCCATGCGCAGCTTGGGAGTGCCGTATGAAGCGGGCTATGAAAAGCAGGCAAATGCTGATCTCCAAAAGCAGGCGAGGACGATAGCAGCCGACCTGGAGGCTAACAGGGTTAAGGTAAAAAGCGACAAAGAGATCATCGCGATCATCGCCTATCTGCAAAGATTAGGAACCGACATTAAAGCAAAGTAATACTTAAAAATATAAAAGATGTTTAAGCAATTTTTAAATGAGGTAAATGGCAGCCAGGTATACCTGATCACCTCCCTTGCCATTTTTATGATCTTTTTCGTGATAGTAACCGTGTTGCTGTTCATGATGAAGACGGATCAGATCAAATACATGAGTGAATTACCCCTAACAGAAGACCGGCTATGACAGACATATTTATAGGCGTTTTGCTGATCGCAGTTATTGTGGTATTAGCAGTTTCCGTGCTGATTTTGAAAGTGATCAGGATCTATGTGCAGGAGTCAATGTATCCGCGCCCTTTTGCAACCGCAGAAGAAAAGGAAGCAGCCCGGATGGCAGCAGAAAGAGCCGAAGCTGAAAAACCCAAAAAACCTGCTCTCTGGACCAAATTGATGGGTTTGAAGCCGATCTCCGAGGAGAAAGACCTGGTCATGAAACACACTTTCGATGGGATAGCAGAACTGGATAACCCCACACCGGCCTGGTTTATGGTCCTGTTTTACGGAACAGTCATCTTTGCGATGGTATACCTGTTAAGCTATCATGTATTTGGTATTGGAATGCTGCAGGATGAAGAATATGCAGTAGAGCTTAAACAAGCTGATGAAGCCAAAACTGCCATGCTCCTGAAACCCGGCAATGCATCAGCAAAGGTTAACGAAAACAATGTAACACTATCGAAAGAACCGGCAGTGCTGCAGTCTGGCGCGGCAATATTTAAAGGTGCCTGCACACCTTGTCATGGTGAACATGCAGAAGGTTTGGTTGGCCCCAATCTCACAGACGAGTACTGGCTTCATGGAGGTACTATAAGTGACATCTTCAAGACCATTAAATATGGAGTTCCTGAAAAAGGAATGATAGCATGGGAAAAAACATTGAGACCAAAACAGATTTCTGAACTGTCAAACTACATTTTGTCACTGCAGGGAACTAAACCTGCCGGCGCAAAAGCGCCGCAGGGTAACAAATTATAAAAATGTCACAGACACCAGCACATTTCAGGGACCAGCTTTCAACACTTACTGACGACGGCGGCAAGCGCAAATGGATCTATCCCAGGATCATAAAAGGCAAACTTTACAAATACCGTTCTATCTTAAGCTATGTTCTGCTTTTATTGCTGTTTTCAGCTCCTTTTATAAAATTAAAGGGCGAACAGCTCGTCCTGTTCGATGTACTGGAAAGAAAATTTGTTTTTTTTGGCTTGATCTTCTGGCCGCAGGACTTTTACCTTTTTGCATTGGCCCTGCTTATTTTTTTGGTGTTCATTGTGCTTTTCACCGTGATTTTTGGCAGGGTGTTTTGCGGATGGATCTGTCCGCAGACCATATTTTTGGAAATGGTATTCCGCAAGATTGAGAATTGGATTGAGGGCGATCATCTTCACCAGAAGAAACTAGATGAAGGACCGCTGACTACTTCAAAATTCTTCAAAAAAACTTTAAAGCACAGCTTGTTTTTCCTGATTTCTTTTTTGATCGCCAACATCTTCCTGGCTTACATTATTGGTTCCGGGACACTGGTGCAGATCATTACGGAACCTGTAAGACAGCATGTGTCTGGCTTCATATCTATCTGGGTGTTTTCATTCGCGTTTTATATCGTGTTTTCCAGGGTCCGGGAACTCGTCTGCACGGTCATATGCCCTTACGGACGTTTGCAAGGTGTATTGCTGGACGATGAAAGTATTATCGTTGCTTATGACTACAAGCGTGGTGAACCGCGCAATAAGATCAGCAGAGAACTGGAAAACCAGCATGGTGATTGTATAGACTGTAAACTCTGTGTACATGTATGTCCCACGGGAATAGACATCAGAAATGGGACACAACTAGAATGTGTAAATTGTACCGCGTGCATCGATGCCTGCGACATGGTAATGACAAGGGTCAACAGGCCATTGCGGCTCATTGGTTTCAAATCAGAAAGTCAGATTAAAAACAATGCTCCATTTAGGATCAGTAGGAAAATGTACGGTTATTCTGCCGTATTGCTGATACTGTTGAGCCTGATGTCATTTTTGTTGATTCGTCGAACACCAATAGAAACTACTGTCTTGCGCGCAAGCGGCACTCTGTATCAGTTTCGGGACAAGGACCATACGGTAAGTAACCTCTATACTGCCGAACTTATAAATAAGAGCGGAAAAGATATCAGGTTTGAACTGACCGCAGATGACCGCAGGTTAAAAATCCAGTATGTCCAAAAATCAGCGGTGATCAGATATGGGGCAAGCACAAAGATTACCTTTTTTGTAGTCATGCCACAAGACGCTGTAAAACAGTATAAGACCAGGATCAGCTTTTCACTGATTTCTCAGAAAAAGATTGCAGGTAGATTTGAAACCACTTTTATTGCACCGCCAAATGATTAAATTATGAACTGGGGAACAAAGATAATTATCGGAATGCTTACGTTTATGTCCTTTATCCTGATCCTGTCGATCCTGATGTTTCGCAGCGATACCGACGCATTGGTGGACAAGGACTATTATGAAAAAGGATTAAAATATGATGAAACGTACCGGTTGAAAGAGCAGGTTCTGCTGGACAGTGTCGTCCCGGATATATTTGTTGGAAAAGAATCAGTTATCATTACTTTTCAAACAATTTCAGAGGGAACAATTAAGCTTGTACGTACTGCTGATCAACGCCAGGACAGGATTCTGCCTTTCAAAACCAGTGAAGAAAATAAGGTAGAAATACCTTTAAATTCATTACCAGGTGGACAATGGAAACTGATCTTAAACTGGAGGAGCGGTGGAAAGTTTTATTTAAATGAACAGGAGGTAATTATTCCATGAGCAATGACAGACTGGCTTTTTTTATAGGTTTGCTGGGTTCACTCCACTGTATTGGAATGTGCGGTCCGCTGGCTTTCGCAGTGCCGGTAAATCAGCCAGGCTGGTTTTATCTGTTGTGGAACAAATTGATCTATCAGCTTGGTCGAATTGTTTCTTACTGTGCCTTCGGCGTCCTGGTGGGCATTCTTGGCAGGCAGTTCTGGTCATCGGGCGTCCAGCAGGGGACCAGCGTACTTACCGGCCTGTTCATTCTGCTTGCTGCATCTTCAAGGTTATTCAAATGGCACTCCCGTTTCAAAAACCCTGCTATAGTGAAGCCCTTTAACTACTTATTTGACTTTGCGCTTCGGCACAAGGCAAATCATCTGTTCATCGGGGTGATAAATGGTTTGCTGCCTTGTGGCTTTGTCTACCTGGCTTTGGCAGGAGCAATAAATACCGGCAGCATTCAAGGCTCGGTCTCTTACATGTTCTGGTTTGGAGCAGGCACTACACCGTTAATGTTTGCTGCAACCCTCATTGTCGGATTCTCAGGTCTATCTTTCAGGAATAAGTTAAATAAAGTCACCCCTTACCTGATGCTGGTGTTGGGTGTATGGTTTATCTTACGCGGACTCGAACTGAACATTCCTTATTTAAGCCCGCAAGCACCTGATTCACAAACTCAGGTATGCAAATAATTCAATCAGTTACACTAAATTTTTGTGTTTCTGGTTGCCTTGCCCACAACCTGGCATCAAAAGCCATACAGATATTCCTTAGAAAACGCTTACCCAAAGGCGTGACTTTAAGTTCATACTCACCGAGTTCAACCAGCCCGTCATCGGTGAGAGTCTTCAGTCTTTCCATGGTGTCTTTCATTTCCGGCTGCTGTCCCTCTGCAAGATCCCAGGAGGTGTAAGCCCGGCACATAATGTTCAAAATATGTCGTCTTATGACCAGGTCTGTTTCGCTAAGAATATGGCCTCTGAAAACAGGAAATTTACTCTCGTTAACTAGTTTCAGATAACTCTCGACTGTCTTGACATTTTGCGAGAATGCGGTCCAGCAGTCACTTATGGCAGATACACCAAGACCAATCAGAACATTGCCTGCATGCTCTGTATATCCCATAAAATTCCGGTGGAGGGTCCTATTAAGTTCCGCTTTATAAAGACTGTCCGTCTTCAAGGTAAAGTGATCCATTCCAATCTCAACATAGCCAGCCGCAATAAATCTTTCTCTCCCGAGTTCATATAGCTTATTTTTTAATTCTGATGAAGGCAAATGTGCTTCCGTGTATCTCCGTTGTCCCGGTTTTATCCAGGGCACGTGAGCATAGCTGTAAAAAGCGATCCTGTCCGGACGCAACCGTAGTACCTTATCTATGGTATTCCCGAGGCCTTCCAGTGTTTGCAATGGCAGGCCGTAGATCAGGTCATAATTGACGGACAGGTAACCCAGCGCTCTTGCCTGATCCGTAACTGTTTTCACGGATTCGTACGACTGCATCCGATTAATGATCTGCTGTACCTTAACATCAAAATCCTGTATACCCAGGCTGATCCTTCGAAAACCCAATCCATATAGTGTGAGCAAGTGCTTCTCAGTAGTATTGTTGGGGTGACCCTCTATACTAAACTCAGCATCCAGATGGACATCAGCAATACTGGTAAGGCCGTTGATCAACAAGGCCAGGTTTTCCGGACTAAAAAAAGTAGGGGTGCCACCACCCAGGTGGATATCTCTAATGACCGGTTTTCTGCCCATCATGGCGACATACTGTTCCCATTCCTTAAGCACTGCTTCTATATAAGGTTTTTCTACGCCATGATTTTTGGTAATTCGGGTGTTACATCCGCAATAGGTACATAGGCTTTCACAGAAAGGCAGGTGAACGTACAAACTCAGTTCCCCTTGTTCATTTTCAAAAGAGGAAACCAATGCCTCCAGCCATTTTTGTTGATCAAAACTTTGTTCATCCCAATATGGAACTGTCGGATAACTTGTGTATCTCGGCGCCGCAACGCGATATTTTTCTGAAAGCGGTTTAATGTACATAACCAGGTAGTTCTTATTTTTTAATCTTTTTGTCCGGGAGCTGATCACAGGAATTTGAACAGACACAGGCATCGCCAAGGCACTTGTTCATCTGCCATTTGTCCAGATTCCTAATGGTTTCAATAGCCAGAGCCATTGGAAGATCTTCCAGGTTCAGGGGCATTAAAACTGAGTGCGGGACGTTGCCGATCTTTATGTTATGCTTACGGGCGGCCAGGTGATCTATATGTGAAGTGTCAGTAGACCTTGTCGCAATATATTTTACACCCAGATCCGCAAGCTTTTCAATAACTGATGCACAAACAAGGTCATCTGTAAAGACCACAACAGCCTCTTTCCCCTTCGCATAAAAAGCGGTTTCAGCTGACAGTGAATTGGAAATCAGGGTGATCTCGTGTTTTTTATGATTTGCTATGGCCAGTGGCTCTTTCTCGGCCGATTTTATACTATACGCAACAACTCTCATTCTATTGATTTTACATCAAAGTTAGCTGTAGCCAGACAGGTAAAGAATGAGGTTCGTCACACAAGATTCGTGACGTTCATCAGTTTTTCATGTTTTGCAGTTTTATCCGGTCGAGTATAGTAATCTGGCTGGCCTTCCTTTCGATGAGGCCTTCATCTTTAAAATCACTTAAGATCCGGCTTACGGTTTCTGTCGCCATACCCGCCATACCCGCAAGGTTATCACGGGAAACACTCAGACTTTGAGTGTCACCGACAAGATTCTGCTTAAATAAACGCAGTAATACCTCAGCCATTCTCTTCCTTACTGAATTATAAGCCAGTTGCAGCAATTGTTCTTCCCTGATCAGCACGTTATTGGCCAGCATCTTTATAAACTGACCGGCAACGTCGGGGTATTTACTCAATAATTCTTCAACAGGTTCTTTAGGCAGCAAGCACAATGCGGTATCTTCCATAGCCTCTGCCGTGTCCCTGTAATTTTCACCGGCGAGCAAGGCCGGAACGCCAAAATACTCCTCAGCACCATACATGCCTGTCAGCAGTTCCCGGCCGTCAGCAGCAATTTTCAGCGTTTTAACATTTCCTGAAACTACCAGATAGATGCCATTGACTGAATCTCCCTCATAATAAATGATCTGTTTTTTTTTGATATGTCTTACTTTGCGTTCAGATACCAGTTTTTTTAGTTCGTCATTTCCTTTATTCCCTTGCAAAAGCGTACCCAGCTTTTCCAGTGACTGACTGTAGATCTTTTTTTGTATATCTTTTTTATTGAGCCTGCATTCAATAGCATTGAACAACTCCACTTCATCGAACGGCTTCGTAAGGTAATCATCTGCGCCCATCTCCATGCCCTTGCGCATGTCGATCCTTTCAGTCTTAGCCGTCAGAAAAATAAAGGGAATCACAGAGGTCTCCGGATTTTTGGCCAGAAGATGAAGCACACCAAAACCATCCAGTTCAGGCATCATGATGTCACAAAGTATAAGGTCGGGAATATGCTTTAAAGCCGCCTCAACACCTTGTTTGCCATTAGATGCTTTGATCACAGCATAATTTCCCAACTCAAGTATCTCCGCTGTACTTTCACGGATGTCCTCATTGTCTTCAATGATTAGAATACTGTGTTTTTTCATAATTTCTGTCGTTTGGTTTTATTTAGTAAATGAAAGGATAAACTTAGCTCCCTTATTAATTTCACTTTCAAAATGCAGCTCACCGTGCATCAGCCTGGCATAGCGCAATACAATGTTGAGTCCGAGACCTGTTCCCGGAATGTTGCCCGTATTATTGGCCCTGAAAAAGGGCTGAAACATATTCTTGTGTTCTGACTGCGGAATACCAATGCCATTGTCCCTGATCATCACTGTGCATTTCGAATCACTGATTTCTGTGTTAAATTCAATAAAAGTATGTTCACCAGAATACTTGATCGAATTGGAGATCAGGTTGATCATGCAGTTCCTCAATAAATTCTGGTCCAGATTTACCATGCTTTCCAAACCAGTATGCTGATAGATAATATTCTGGTCTTCCTTCGCAATCATCTGCATTTCCTCCGTTACTTCTTCAGAAAGTTTTACCAGATCAAAAGGAGTAAAGGCAGGCTCTACCTTGCCAGCTTCCAGGCGCTCCAGTGAAAGAAAATCATTTAGGATTGTAGTGAGGTTTCCTACAGCATTCTTGATCTTGCTTACATGTTTTTTAATGTGAACATTGTCATAAGGTTCCGCATACTTCTCAATCAGCACCGAAGAAAGCTGTACCGAACTTAGCGGAGTCCTGAATTCATGGGAAGCCATGGAAACAAACCGGCTCTTCATCTGGTTCAGCTCTTTTTCCTTTTCCAGAGACAAGCTTACCTCTTCTTTAGCCTCACTCAAGGCATTTACCATCTTTTTTAAAGATTTTGTGCGCTCCTCAACCAGTTCCTCCAATTCCGATGCATATTCCTTCAGACGCTGTTCAGCTTCCTTTTCCCTTGACAGGTCATGAATGAACCCCGTGTAAATGGTACGGTCATCATATTGTACCTCACTCACTGCAAGGCGGAACGGAAAAGTTGTTCCATCTTTGCGCAATCCCCTGACTTCCCTGCCTTTTCCAATGATGCGTTTTTCGCCGGTACTCTGGTACCTGTGAAGATAATCATCATGACTGCTTTTATCTGGTTCCGGCATCAGCATAGAAACGTTGTTTCCGATTACTTCCTCTTCAGTATATCCAAAGAGCTTCAGCGCAGCCGGATTTAAACTTTCGACTATGCCCCGGTTGTCAATAGTGAGTATACCGTCGATCGCAGTTTCAATAATAGCTTTAAGCAGTTTAGCAGGTTCCATATGGTCTTTTTACTGATGAGTACAAATGTAATGACCCCGGTTTTAAAATTAGATAATAAGGATCATCGCCAATAGTGATAAAGATCACAAATTTTCAGCAGTAATCTGAGCTACTTTGCGATTAAAAAAAGATAATGCAACATACTTTTCATATCCCTGTACTTGGCTTAGGCTATTCCATAGATACTCCTTTAAAAGTAGCCAGATACGGTATCTCTTCCGTAGTCTCCATTGTAGACGATGAACTGACTGAAAGAATGAGAAAATATCACGCAGCATTGAATCATGAACCTTACCATCCGATCAGCAAAACCGACCATGATGGAAGAGCCCTGAGAATTACAGCTTACCTGAATCTTTTGCAAAAACTGGTATCCGGTCAAATTACTGCATTAAAAGCACTAAGCTTCGATGAACCCAATGATCTTTGCAAGTATTTTGACCTGCTCCCGTCAGGCTCGGGATTGAGATCCAAATATAATATCATGCTCCAAATGCCTGAAGGTATCGGTAAAGACAGGCTAATTAAAGAACTAAAGGAAGGAATTAAAGCGGGTGACATCAATGTAAATATCATGTCCAAAGTTGATAAGGCAAACTATCAGAATGGAATTTATACCGGCGACAAAAATACCGACGCACTGGCCGCGATCCGGGGATTCGCCGCGAGCAATCTTAACACATCAGTAGTTATTTCAGCTGGTTTAAACCCAAGGCTTTTCAGCTATATGGAAGAACTGGAGTGTTTTCTACCCTCGGCAGACGGCCACTTCCTGAAAAAGATCATCCTAAAAGTGAGTGATTACCGATCGGCAATAATACAGGCAAAAGTACTGGCCAAAAAAGGATTATGGGTTTCCGAATTCAGAATTGAGTCGGGGCTTAACTGCGGAGGACATGCATTTGCGACTGAGGGCCTGCTGCTTGGTCCAATACTTCAGGAATTTAAAGACAACAGAAAAACACTATACCAGGAACTGCTCGACCTTTATCAGCAAACGCTGGAGATAAAAAACATGCCTGTTCCTAGTTTAAACCCCGTACAGCTGATCACTGTACAGGGGGGGATAGGTACATCAGAAGAACACGAATTCCTGATCAATTACTACCAACTCGACGCCACTGGCTGGGGAAGCCCGTTCTTACTCGTTCCAGAAGCAACCAGCGTAGATGTGAACACACTCAGTGATCTTAAACAAGCAGATGAAAATGACTTTTATCTGAGTAATGCTTCTCCTTTGGGTATCCCCTTCAACAATTTTCGCAAGAGCACATCCGAGCGGCAACGGCTGGAAAGGATAGAACGCGGGCGCCCCGGGAGTCCCTGCACTAAGAAATACCTGTGCAGCAATACAGAATTTACCGATGAACCAATTTGCACTGCCTCAAGGGAGTATCAGCATCTGAAGATCAGGCAGCTGAAATCATCAGCCATTCCTCAGGAACAGCTGACCCGTGAAATAAGTAAAATTACAGAAAAATTGTGTTTATGTGTCGGTTTATGTAATTCAGCCTATCTAAAGTACAATATACTGAAGCCCAGGGAAAACCAGGCAGTCAGTATCTGCCCCGGGCCCAATCTTGCTTATTTCTCTGGTGAATACAGTCTGAAAGAAATGGTTGGACATATTTATGGCAGAGAGAACGTGCTTGGTGGAGTAAACAGGCCAAACCTGTTTGTTAAGGAATTTGGATTATATGTAGACTATCTCAGGAAAGAAATCGAGGGTACACTAGAGATTAGCGCTAAAAAGGCAAAATATTTCAGCAAATTCTATGATCAGCTAACCGCCGGTGTCAAGTATTATAAAGATCTTATTATTCAATCAGATCTGGCAAAGCAGATCTGGGATCATGATCAGTTACACCGGTTCGAAATGATCAGCAATAAACTTGTGAGTTCAGTCCGGCCCGCCCTTATATGATCATGAGTGCTTTACTCAAATCACTTCTTTTATTCGTCAGCCTTTACACAGCGTTCTGGAGACCCGCAGTTAAATCTCCTGCAGTTAAGTGGGTACTGGGTAAAGACTGCACACTAAAAGTTAACGGAAGCACCAACATCAATAAGTTTAGCTGTATAATTCCTGATTATCCTAAACCCGACACTTTAACCATCTATGGACCGGATCAGAATGAACCCGTACAAATCACAGGCTCCATGGTACTTGATGTACAAAGCTTTGATTGCCACAATCTAATGATGACCAAAGATTTAAGGAGAACATTGAAGCAAAAGGAATTTCCAAAAATCCGGATCAGTTTTATAAACCTTAGCAAATACCCTGACAAGGGTGGAGAAGCCGAACTTATTAAAGGAACAGTTAACATAGAGCTTGCAGGCGTTAAAAAAAGGTACAGTATAAATTACAGGACTATTCCAAGCGGAAAGGCAAAGCTTACGTTGATCGGAAGTCAAACCATAAACTTCTCAGATTTTGATATCGTTCCACCAAGAAGACTAGGGGGCATGATTAAAACCAACGATATGCTGAGCGCAGAATTTGTACTTAAAGTGAATATTTTAAATTAGTAAAATGAAAAAAGTCATCTTTCCCGGACTCATAGCAGGGACAATATTATTTATAATATGTTACGGCGGGCTGTATATGGCGGTCAGGTTATTTCCTGGTTTATTTATGGAATACAATAACCCCCTTTTCAATTCTGATGGAAATAGGGACCTGTTGTTCTACCTGCATGCCTTTATCATAAGTCTGGCGCTTTCCTGGTTCTGGGAAAGATTCAAAAGCCTGTTTCACGGTTCCTTTCTTTTGAGGGGTCTGGAATTTGGTTTTGTATATGCTATTGTGGCTTTACTACCTGTGATGTGGATTACGTTCAGCGCATTGGATATCACTGTTTTAATGGTTTTAAGTTGGTTTTCTTATGGCTTAATGCAGGCGATTGTCGCTGGGATCATATTTGCTAAAATCAACCCGTAAATTCTCATCAATAGATGATCAGCATCATTTTTAAGCATGTGTGCCATCATGCGTCGTGCTTCCAATACCAGGTACTTTTGACTAACGGTTCGAATTAACGGCCGATCTAGTATTTACTTAATTACATGGTTATGAAAACACATTACCTTTTACAATTTTTATATTGTACCACGCTAATTACCGCAGTCTCTGTCACCGGACTCCGCGCGCAGGATTTTTATAAACTGAGCGGTTCAAAAGAAAACAGCATTAAAGTCCTTGGTACTTCCAACGTACATGACTGGATCATGTACGCCCAAAACCCTATTGCCGAAGCATCGTTTAGTGCCCCAGCTGGTGATGAGGGAGTGCCAAAAAACCTATATACATTGAGTTTCAGTGTAAGTGCCAAAGGTTTGAAAAGTGAACATACATCAATGGACAACAGAGCTTACAAAACCATCAAAGCAGAAACTTATCCGACAATAACCTTTAAGCTGATCAGCTCAATAATAACTCCGGTGAAGAAAAATACCTTTCTCATCAAGTCTACAGGCACCTTAAGCATCGCAGGTACTTCCAAAACCATTGTAATGCAGGTAAACGGAAGCATGAATGACGACAATTCAATCACTTGTTCAGGACAGCAAAAAATAAAACTCACAGACTTTAATATCCAGCCCCCGAGTTTTTTGATGGGCGCTATGAAAGTAGGCGACGACCTGACAATTCAGTACGGCCTTACCTTTAAAAAAGCAACACAAAATTCAAAATAAATATTCACAACAATAACCAATAATCATGAAAACAAATATACCATTTGCCGGTTTCACAGGCGTACTTCTTATGGCCTGTATGATTAGTCCTTTAACAAGTGCCGCCCAATTTCAGAAAGTAGATAACCTCAGGCCTTATGATAAAACAGGCATCAATGTTTTTGAAGATCCGAAAGACTCGGCCTCTGCATTTGACGGTTTAAAATTAAAATTCGGTGCAGGCTTTACGCAGCAGTTCCAAAACCTGAAACACAAAAATCCGGACGCATTAAACAATACCATCGGTTCATTTAATCCGGCAGTAGCAGGGAACAGGCTAAAAGTCATTACCCCTGGCTTCCAGACTGCACAGGCCAACCTGTACATGGATGTCCAGCTGGCCGATGGGATCAGATTAAATATCACCAGTTACCTTTCTACAAAACACCACAACGAGACCTGGGTCAAAGGCGGATACATCCAGTTTGACAAACTCCCGTTTAATGGCAAGATCTGGGACGATATCATGGAGATCGCAACCATTAAAATAGGTCACTTTGAAGTTGATTACGGTGATCAGCACTTCAGGAGAAGTGACGGCGGTAACGCTATTTATAACCCGTTTATGGAAGGTAATATCGTTGATGAATTTGCCACTGAAATCGGTGGACAGGTTATGTTAAGGAAAAACGGTTTCTTTGGGCTGTTAGGTGCAACCAATGGAATGATCAAAGGTAATGTAGATTCTTTGTATGCCGCTTCAAACCCTGACGGAAAGTACCATAAATCCCCTTCGATACTATTAAAAGGCGGGTTTGACAAACAGGTTATGAAAGATGTCCGCCTTAGAGTCAGCGGGTCATATTATGGCAACCAAGGTTCAGGCAGCAATACCATTTTTGGGGGTGACCGTTCAGGATCCAATTATCAGTATATCATGGAATTGAACTCCGCCAATCCAAGCAGCACAACAGGAGCCGGTACTCCGCTGGCGTTCTCCGGCCGTTTCAATCCGGGATTCAGTAAAAAAGTAAATACCATTATGCTGAACGGCTTTCTAAAAGTAAAAGGGCTGGAGCTTTTCGGTACTTACGAAACCGCCTCAGGGAGAACAGCGAAAGAAACAGATACCAGGAAAATGCAACAGTTCGCAGGTGATGCAGTTTACAGATTCGGTAAAACAGAGAACTTTTTTGTCGGCGCAAAATACAATGCAGTTACCGCGCGTTTAGCAAATACCGCGGCAATAACTTATACTGACGATGTCAAAGTTGATCGCGTTGCGGGGGCAGCCGGATGGTTTCTTACTAAGAATATTCTGTTAAAAGGGGAGTATGTAGTGCAAAAATATAAGGACTTCCCAACCCAGGATTATCGTGCCGGTGGTAAATTCAATGGTTACGTAATAGAAGCGGTCGTTGGATTTTAAAACGAAGCCGTTCGATAGTACATAAATAAAACAGGGGGAGCTGAAAAGCTCCCCCCTGTTTTATTTAATAAAGTCAACTCGTTGATCCCTATCCAAACCTATTGAAACAAGCCTTTTCTAGCATCTCCCTGTGATCAGGATGTGCAATAGCTGTCAGTGCCTCGGCTCTTTGCCTCAGGTTCTTGCCAAACAGATTCACAATGCCATATTCAGTCACTACCCAATGAACGTGTCCGCGGGTAGTTACAACACCTGCGCCCTCTTTAAGAAAAGGAACAATCCTGCTAA
>Ga0307414_10000854_pt1 | contig 15525 bp, 17 predicted proteins | sample DK1Ometagenome_FD_203804 | JGI IMG/M metagenome (GOLD analysis project Ga0307414, IMG submission 203804) | Maize rhizosphere microbial communities from greenhouse at UC Davis, California, United States - DK15-O-3 | ecosystem: Host-associated > Plants > Roots > Rhizosphere > Soil | place: USA... | reverse complement strand
ACTACCGCCCGGGCGACGAACCTCCCGCCCCCGGCACGCCGGACACCAATGGTCAGGATTGGCTGACGCTCTGCGATGCCAATGGTTCTCCGCAGCTGGCGTTCCAGCAGGTACCGCATCTGCCGGCGCCAACCTGGCCGGAGGGTCCGCGGCCGCAGATGCTGCACCTCGACACAACAGTGCCCACCCTCAGTGAGCTGTACGTCCAGCATCAGCGTGCGCTCGATCTTGGAGCTCGCCTGCTCTTCGACCGATCCGACGATCCTGACGAGCCCCTGATTGTCTACGCCGACCCGGCGGGACATCCCTTCTGCATCTTCGTGGCTGCCGACTGACCGCCGGCTAATGCCGGGCGTGCTCGAGGATGGCTTTGGTTTGTCGAGGGAGGCAATTTCGCCGTCCATGGATCTCTGCACCGCGGATCGCCACCTCAAGTCGTTGGCAGGATCAGCAAAGAAGGCAAATACCTGATCCGGAGGACGATTGATCATGATGGTCCGCTGCGCTGCTGGCATCGTTGCACTCCCCCAACTTGCCGACGTTTGATCGCGGCGGCCGTGTCCCATCCTGCCATGGTCGCCGGCGCGACGGCGTGTGTTCTGGCTAGGCACGATAGAGCTGCGTAGCGTTGATGCAGCGCACCTGCAAGGAGAAGCACATCACATGTCCAGCTTTCTAAGATTCCTGCAGAGTTTCGGCCTGCTCATTGCTCGGCTTGGACTTGGCGGCATCCTGCTGCTGCACGGCTGGATCCGCTGGAACGCCGGCGTTCAAACACAGGTCGACTACTTGACGCAGTTTCGGACCCCGTACGCCGAAGTCGCGGCCTGGGCCGCCATCATCTTCGAACTGGTTGGCGGCGTACTGCTGATCGTCGGCGCGCTCACCCGCCTCGTCGGGCTGGGCGTGCTCATCGAGCAAATCTTGATCATCTGTTACACCAATTGGTACAGGTGGCCGCCGACTCTGTTGAACTCCGACGGCACATACAAGGGCGGTTATGAGTACAACGTGGCCCTTGGTCTGCTCGGCTTGCTGTTGTTTGTGATCGGCGGCGGGGCCGTCTCGATTGACCGCTTGTTCCGGCGTAAGAAGCCGGCCGAATACGAAGAGGACGAGCTAGCCGATCACTCGGCCGCCCGCGCCGCGACTTGATCAGGCACCCCCGCGCGAGCCGGAGCCTAGGACCAAGATTCACAGGGAAGCCACAGCTAGCCCACAGGGCTCGTGCGAGATCTGGTGTCACGCTTGATCACATGATTCGCACCGATGGAAACGCAGCACCCCTTACTCGACCCGACGGCTCACCAATCCGCATCCTGGCCGTTGACGACGAGTCCAGCCTGACCGAACTGCTCTCAATGGCTATGCGCTACGAGGGCTGGCAGGTAGCTACTGCGGCCTCAGGCGGGCAGGCCGTCAAGGTGGCTCGTGAGACGAGGCCGGATGCGATCGTCCTAGACATGATGCTGCCGGACTTCGATGGACTCGAGGTGATGCGCCGGATTCGAGCCGAAGATCCTGACGTGCCGGTGATCTTCCTTACCGCGAAGGATTCTGTCGAAGATCGCATCGGGGGACTCACCGCGGGCGGCGATGACTACGTCATCAAGCCGTTCAGCCTGGAGGAAGTAATCGCCCGATTACGCGCCCTCCTCCGCCGCAGCGGAGCCGCGCTGGCCAGGAGCGACTCGACGCTGGTTGTCGGTGACCTGACACTCGACGAGGACAGCCACGAAGTATGCCGCGGCGGCGTCGAGATCCAGCTCACTGCCACCGAATTCGAGCTGCTCCGCTACTTGATGCGCAACCCCAAGCGGGTGCTCAGCAAGGCGCAGATCCTGGACCGAGTCTGGAACTACGACTTCGGCGGCCAGGCCAACGTCGTGGAGCTTTACATCTCTTATCTCCGCAAGAAGATCGACGCCAATCGCCCGCCGATGATTCACACGCTGCGCGGCGCTGGCTACGTTCTGCGCCCAGCCGCCGCATGAGCCAGAGCGGCCAGCCGGCCCCGGTCCCGGTTGCCGGTCCACCGCGTAGGCCGGAACCGTTGCCACGGACGGCGACGCTGGGCCGTGACACGCTGGGGCGGCAACTCGTCGTCAGGGTGACGGCGCTGGTCGCATTGGCGGCACTGCTCATCACCACAGCGACCGCCCTGGCTGCTCAGCAATTGTTAATGGCGCAGCTTGATCGCCAGCTTGACGCGGTCACAGCGCGGGTACGCAATCCCAGCGGCACCGCATGGTCCGGAGGCGGTCCGGACAGCGGACTGCTCCGGCCTGGCCAGCCGATCGGCACACTCGCCGTGCTCTACGACGCTGACGGAACGCCGCAGGAAGGCGGCATGCTCACCGAGCGTGGTGCCGCCGGCCAACGCGGAGCAGCGGTCAGCGACCTCCCCGATGCCGCTGTCACCCAGCTCGCCGACGTGCCCACGGACGCCACTAAGAGCTCCATGGTGCTGAGCGGTCTGGGGCACTATCGGGTCGTCGGCTTCCGGATCCTTGTTGGCGGGGCGCCAGTCGGCTCGTTAGTGGTCGGCGTACCGCTGCGTGAAGTCGACCAAACGATCTTGATGCTCGTGGGTCTGGCGGCGCTGCTTTCGCTGCTGGCCATCGTGGGCACCGTCTTCGCCTCGCGCTCGCTGGTTGTCCGTAGCCTTCGCCCGCTGAACCGGGTGGCAGCGACTGCGCAGCAGGTCTCCCAGCTGAGGCTGGATCGCGGTGAGGTCGCTCTTGCCGTCCGGGTGCCACCCGAGGACGCCAATCCTGCCTCGGAGGTCGGGCGTGTCGGACAAGCCATCAACCACATGCTCAACAACGTCGAGGAGGCGCTCGCCGCCCGGCAGGCGTCAGAGACCAAGGTGCGACAATTCGTGGCTGATGCGTCACACGAGCTGCGCAACCCGCTGGCTGCCATTCGCGGATACGCCGAGCTGACCAGGCGCGATCGTGAGCAGTTGCCGACCGAGGCCGCGTACGCGATGTCGCGGGTGGAATCCGAGGCGGAGCGGATGTCGCATCTGGTCGAAGACATGCTGCTGCTAGCTCGGCTGGATGCCGGACCTGATCTTGATCTGCAGCCGTGCGATCTGAGCGAGATCGTGATCAATGCTGTCAGCGACGCCCGCGCGGCCGGCCCTGATCATGCTTGGCAGCTGACCCTGCCACACTATCCGGTGATCGCCTACGGTGATCAACATCGGCTGCAGCAGGTAATGGCCAACCTCTTGGCGAATGCGCGCACCCACACCCCGCCCGGCACCCAGGTGCGTACCGAGGTCTCGGTCAGCCAAGCGGACGCGGTGATCACGGTTACCGACAACGGACCTGGCATTCCGCCGGAAGTGTCCAATCGCGTCTTCGAGCGGTTCGCCCGCGGCGACGCAAGCCGGACGCGTACGCCTGACGCAAGAACAGGCGGCAGCACCGGCCTCGGGCTAGCCATCGTCGCCGCGGTCATCGATGCCCATCACGGCAGCGTCGCGGTCTCCAGCCAGCCTGGTCGTACCCAGTTCACGGTACGGCTACCGCTCGCCCAGCTGGCACCTGCGCCGTACACGGGCCCCGGCCCCGACATGCGCGCGCCGTCTATGAGCTAAACCTCGCCCGGTGCTCCGGGGGACCGGCGCAGCATCACAATCCCTGTTGCCACGAGCCAGAGCGGGGCGATCACGGACCCCAGCACCCCGTAGAGCAGGAAGCCGGGGAACAGGCTGGGGAAGAGGAACAGCCCGACAGCAGCAAGCGCTGTTACGCCACCGATCACAACTCCAGCCCAGCCAAGCCAGATCGGGTAAACATCGAGCACCATGGCGATCCCGAGCAGCAGTAACGGAACGCCGATCATCAAAGCCATTGCGGCAAGTGAGGGTCCATGAGTAGCCGCCACCACCGCATGCGCGACACGTACGAATTCCACTCGTTGACTGGGATCGGCGTGCGCAGCCGCGCTGGCGAGTTCTGGCAACGCCAGGCCTTCGCTCGTGCTCTCAACTGCGAAGATCGCCAATCCGACCGTTGCGCTGACCAGGCCCGCCTGTGCGATGAGCCACGACGCTTGACGGCTCAATGACCTGGCCACCGCGAGCAGCCCGATTACCACGACCAACGCGGCCAGTACGGCGAAAACGTGCACCGCCGGGTAGATGGGCCGGTTGCGGACGAAGTTCAAAGCCGCAGCAGCGTCCGCCGCGGGAGTGTCTCCGTGAAGCACCCGCAATATCGCGAACACCGCTGCACCGACAATGAGGCAAACGCCGCCAGTCTTGAGATTGAGGGCGGCAGTCAGCGGCGGCCCGACTCGTGGATGGTCGCGATCGGTCAGCCCGGCGCGAGCGTCACTGGCGGCCACGGAGAAAACCCACCCGATACGGCCGTAGCTCAGGTTCTGCGAAGCCACCGCGTGCCACTGGATCTTCGGCGATGATCCGGCGTGCCGTTTCCTCGTCGGGTGCTTCGAAGATCCCGATCCCGGTGTTGATCCGGCCACCCGTAGGACCGGCCACGATCAACACGCCGTCAGCCATTAGGCGTGCGAGCCACTCGGCGTGTTCAGCAAACGCAGCCCGCTCCTCCTCGGTCATCGTTGCCGCGAAGTCATCCCGCGGCGGATGAAGGAAGTAGATCCATTCGGTCACTGGCTAAGGATCGTGGGCAGCACCGTCGCGGTCAACTCACTCATGGGCCATCTCGGGAGTCGGTTGGGTTGGGTTTGGGAATCGTTGGCCGGCGTCGGGGCCCGGCAGTACGGATGAATGCGGAGTCCGGTACGCGGTCTGGACGCGCTACTGGATGCTCTGCGTCGGGTATGCATGCAACAGGGTGGCTAGTTCGGTTGGGCGGCTCAGAGCAGCGCAGTGGCCGCTGTCGATCTCGTCCGGCACGACACCGAGTCGATCGTGCGCAAGGCGGCGCTGTAGGTCTGGGGGCAGAAAACGATCTTGTGCGCAAACCACCGACTTCACAACCACCTCGGGCCATTCGTGAAGTGGCCATATTGGGGCGCCGGCGGCTGGTGAGGGGTGGGCTCGTTCCCGGCGTAACGCTTCCTCGGCCAGGCTTCGAGGGACGTCGTGGTAGAAGGCAACGAACGGGTCGTCGCTGCCGGTCTGACCTCCGTCATGAGACGCCTGCTCCCGCACCGCCGCTGTGAACCCGACGTGCTCCCACCAGTCGTCAGGTGCCTCACCAATAGTGGGGATCATGCCGGCGACGAAGACGAGCACGGTGGCGGGCAGCCGCTCGGCGACCAGTGGGGCCGTGAAAGCACCGAACGACTGCCCGACGACGATGAGCGGCTGGGACCTCATCGGGCGAACTGCATCCACGACGGCATCCCGATAATCGGTCAGCGTTAGGTCGTCGTCGTCAGCGGGCAGGTCGGGGGCGACGGTTTGATGTCCACGGGCCTGCAACTCCGCTTCGACGAGATGCCAGTACCAGCCGGCGTCGCCAGCTCCGTGTATCAGGACGTATGTGCCCATGAGGACACGTTAGGCGAGTGTGTCAGCGACGGTTCTTGCGAGGCTTTGTTGGCAGCGGTTCGGCGCCTGGAGTCCAGTTCAGCATGCTAGACCGCTCCAGGAACTCATCAGTTGCGATGTCCCCGCGGGCGAAGCGTTCGGCGAGAATGCGCTTGGCGTCCTCCTCTGGCGACCGCGCTCGGCCGAGATTCCTAGCGGCAGCCTCCCCGTACGCCATAGATAGAGCCCAGTGAGCACCAAAGCCAAGGTCAGGAACAGCACGAGGAAATTGCTGATAACGGGCAGGACGGAGAGCGAGTGGTCCTCCCATCCGTGCTGGCCATGCGGTACGCGTGGAGGCATTGATCATCCTTTCGATGGGGTAGCTACTTAGGTGAGAGTTCTTCAGGCATGCGCGTCGCCGTACCGTCCGTCCAGATGATGAGGGCGCTATGGATGGGACGGGTCTGCAGCCATCGGGGGGCGTCGCGGCCGTGGATGTACGACGCGGTGGCGTCAATGTCGGCCCATGGACACGGTCGCCAGCTCGTCCCTGGACCGCTGCCGTCGGCAACCCACCAGTAGCTGACCAGCAGCAGGCCGAGCAATATCGCAACTCCGGTTTCTAGCCGAACGGCACTGTCGACCGCGGCATCCTTGTCAAGCGCCAGCGGTGGCGCCCACGACGCTGCAGGCGGTGCAGTGGCCAGCGCGGTTATGTTGATTGTCTCTAGGCGTGGAACATGACAGGTGCTCCTCGTCGGGGAGTTTCATCCTTGAGAGCTGTCCTGAGTCTGAGCCGTGCTGAAGCTGTCAGTGCGCTGTGAAGCGGGGCTTGGCAGCAGCAGCAGCGGCATTCAGCTCACTCGTCCCCGCTCTCAGCCTCTCCGGCCAAGATCAAATACAGCGACCGGCGGGCCTGGGCGAGAATCTGGCCCGCCGCCTCCCGCTGCGCCGTGTCGCCACCGACCTCGATCTGACGTACTGCGGCATGCAGTTGGTGCAACGGGTCGCGCAGGTCAGGGCGATTGGGCGCATCGGCAAAATCGGCGAATGGATCGCCCAGCCGCGCACTGCGCTCCTCGAGGTAGGTACGCCCCTCGGAAGTGAGGGTCACCAGTCGGCGCCCGCCCTCCTCCCTGGTCGTCACCAGGCCTTCGTCCTCAAGCTGCGCGATCGTTGGGTAGATCGCGCCAGGGCTCGGGTGCCACGCGCCGCCACTGCGGTCGCTCATCGCCTGCATAATCTGGTAGCCGTGCATCGGCTCGTCGGCGAGTAACAGCATGATTGCTGTCCGAACGTCGCCCCGCTGGGCACGTCCGCGCCCTCGACCACCTGGGCCTCGGCCACTCGGCCGACCACGCCCGCCTCGGCCCTCGTGACCTCGGGGTCCATGCGGACGGTGCTGCTCACTTCGCGGCCCGGCCCGACCACCTGGCTCAGCGCCCCAGCCACGTCCCCGGCGGTGCTCAAATTCCCCACTGGAACCTTGATTCGTGTGTTTCACGAGTGTCTCCTTTCTTACTAAAGACACTATCAAGATATATCGCGATACTGTCATTTGCAAGGCGGGTCAAAAGTGGGGATAACCCGATGTGGAGCTGACCCGATAGCCTGATGGTGGCTGCGCTGCCGATCCAGGAACGTAGACGGCATGAGCGATTCGTATCTCCGCGATGAACCTGCCGACGAAGTACTTGATCTTTATGACGTGCTTCCCCAGCGCGTCAACACGACACCCGAGCCCCCGTGTCAGACAGAGGATGACCCCGTAACGTCCATGATCAAAAATACCGGCCGCAATCTGGCGGTGATCATTGGGATGTTCGCGCTGTCGCTCACGGCCTTCATCGCGTGCACCACGCTGTTCAGCGTCGGGGTGAGCCTGCTGGTGCTGGTCGTCGGCCTGTTCATCCTGGTCGGTTGCCTCATCGTCGCAGGCTGGGCGTCGCGGATGACGATGGCGCTGCTCAGCTACGCCGGCATTGAGCTGCCCCATACCCACTATCCCGCGGCCGGACCCGGGTTCCGAGGCAAGCTGCGGCGGCTGGCGTACGCCCAATCCTGGCGAGACCTGCTGCACGTGCTCGTCAACTTCATCCTCAGCATCATCACGTTTTCACTCGCCTTGACGTGGGTCTTTGGCGGCCTGGGAGGCGTGACATATTGGTTCTGGAGTCAGTGGCTGCCGCAGCCAAATCAAGGTCTTCCAGCGTTGCTCGGATATCCCAGTCGCTTCGCCGACATCACCTTCAATTCTGTAGCCGGCGCGGTGCTGTTGATTACGACCCCGCTGATGCTGCGTGGACTCGTCAGGCTACACAGCGCGGTCGGCTACGCACTTCTGGTGGATGAGACACCGGCCCTCCGGCAGCAAGTGAGCGAGCTGGCGCAGAGCCGCACCGCCGCTGGCGAGGCCGAGGTCCACACGTTGCGCCGGCTCGAGCGCGACCTGCACGATGGTCCGCAGCAGCGACTGGTCAGGCTCGGCATGGATCTTTCAGCGGCGCAACGTCGGCTTGACGACGACCCGGCCCGGGCTCGTGCCCTGCTGGATGAGGCCATGAGGCAGTCACAAGACGCGCTCGCCGAGATTCGTACCCTGTCCCGGGGCATCGCTCCTCCGATCTTGGCCGAACAAGGCCTGCCCGCAGCGATCACCGCGCTGGCTGCCCGGGGCACCGTCCCCACCTCGGTGGAGGTCGATGACGTACAGCTCACCGATGCCGCGCAAAATGCGGCGTACTTCGTCGTGGCTGAAGCCCTGGCCAACATGGAAAAGCACAGCCAGGCGCGCTCCGCATCCGTCGAGGTGCGGCGGCTGGGAGCGCTCGCAGTGATCAACATCACCGACGATGGGATCGGCGGCGCCTCGCTGGCGAAGGGTCACGGCCTGTCCGGCCTCGTCGACCGGCTGGCCGGCGTCGACGGCACCTTGACCGTCTCCTCGCCGGCAGGAGGGCCGACGTCGCTCACTGCGACGATTCCACAAACATGACTTGTCAGACTCTCAGCGGACTATAGCCGTCTGAGAGTCTGACAACTCGGGGAGATGTGGCAGCGTATGGGACGTGCGCGTGGTGGTGGCCGATGACTCCGTACTGCTTCGGGAGGGTTTGGTCAGGCTGCTGACGGAGGTCGATACCGAGGTGGTGGCCGCGGTTGACGACGCCCCCCACTTCCTGCGGGCGGTAAAAGAGCATCGACCCGATGTCGCGATCGTCGACGTACGGATGCCGCCCGGTATGACAGATGACGGATTGCGGGCAGCCGTTGAGGCCCGCCAGTCCCAGCCTGAGTTGGGCATCTTGATGCTGTCGGCGTACGTGGAGCTGTCCTACGCCGACGTGCTGCTCTCCGATGGTCGCGGCGGGGTCGGATACCTGCTCAAGGACCGAGTTACCTCACTCGACACGCTGGTTGAGGCTCTGCGAACGATCTCCGCCGGCGGCACCGTACTCGACCCGGAGGTTGTGGCACAGCTCCTCGTGGCGCGGCGAAGAACCGACCCGCTCAGCAGACTCAGTACTCGGGAACGAGAGGTGCTGGCTTTGATGGCCGAAGGGCGAAGCAATGCCGCCATCGCGGAACGCCTTGTGGTGACTGGTGGCGCGGTCGAAAAGCACATCTCCAACATCTTCGCCAAAATCAACTTGCCGGACGTCGGGTCAGACAACCGCCGAGTACTGGCCGTACTCGCCTGGCTCAGATCGCGCTGACACAGTTACTGTGACGGGCATGGCCACAGAGCGCATCGAGCTGGAGGTCGGAGACCGAGTCGTCAAGATCAGCAATCCTGACCGGGTCTACTTCTCGGCGCGGGGCGAGACCAAGCTTGACCTTGCTCGGTACTACCTTTCCGTCTCCGACGGCATCGTCAATGCCCTCTATCACAGGCCATGCATGCTGCACCGCTTCCCCGATGGCGTCGACGGCGAAAAGGTGCATCAAAAACGGCTGCCACATGGCGCGCCGCCGTGGATCGAGACCGTACGCGTGCACTTTCCGCGCTTCAATCGCGATGCCGATGAGCTTTGTGTCAATCATCTGGCCGATGTGATCTGGGCGGTGCAGATGTCGACGGTGGAGTTCCATCCCTGGAACTCTCGTCGCGATGACGTCGAATCACCTGACGAGTGGCGAATCGATCTTGATCCTATGCCGGTCGCCACCTACGACGATGTGAAGCAGGTCTCAGTGATCGTGCATGAGCTGCTGGACGACCTTGGGGCGGTGGGATACCCAAAGACCTCCGGCGGCAAGGGCTTGCACATCTACGTACGGATCTTCCCTGATCATGGACACCCTGACGTACGACGTGCGGCCTGGGCATTCGCCCGCGAGGTCGAGCGTCGGGCCGACGGCATGGTGGATCTGACCTGGTGGCGCAAAGATCGAGATCCCGGATCGGTATTCGTCGATTACAACCAAAACGCCCGTGACCACACAATCGCCAGTGCCTACTCGGTACGCGGCACTCCCGAAGGCGTGGTCTCTGCACCACTCCGCTGGGATGAGATTGCCAACGCGAATCCCAAGGACTTCACCATCGCCACCATGCCGGCCCGGTACATCGAGGTCGGCGATCTCCACGCCGACATCGACGATCACCCCTATAGCCTCGATCAACTGTTGGAGTGGGCAGATCGGGACGAGCGCGACCACAAGGCTGTGCCTGATGGCGATGGCATGGGCCCGCCCGAGACTGAATGACCCTTGCTGCCCGCTAGCCGAGTCCCTTGCTCTTCAACCACTCGCCGGCGACCTGTGCCGGATCCTGATGTTCGCTATCGACCTTCTTGTCGAGCTGCATGAGGTCATCGGTCGTCAGCGCCGCCTGCACGGCATCCAACGCCCCTACAGCAGTTGCATTGTCAGCCACGTCCGCACGAACCAGCGGTATCACGTTCTGCGGAAGGATCATCGATTGCGGGTCTTGGAGCTGCACGTAACCCTTCTCAGAAATCACGGCGTCGGTGGTGAAGAAGGTCGCGACCTGAATCTTGTTGCTATCGAGGTCACTGATCTTTGGCGGGTACTTTGCGTACGGACGAAATGCCTTGAACTTGGCGCCATAGATCTTTTCCAGACCTGGAGGTCCATATGCCCGCTTCTCCAGCTCTGGTGGGCCGCCCAGAGTTGAGGTGCTTGCGATCTTCTTCAGGTCCTCAAGCGAGGTGATCCCCTGCTGTGCGGAAAAGTCCTTGGTCACGACGTAGACGTCTTGGTCGACGGCCGGAGAGCTCTTCAAAACCTTGAGCCCGGGCGGCAGCACGGCTGGCAGCGACTTCTCAACCTCATCGGCGGTGGTCGCCGTCGCATTGGTGTCAAAGTTGAGCAGCAGGTTGCCGGTGTACTCAGGCACGGCGGTGATCGACCCATCCTGCAATGCCTTGATGTAGATCTCACGGGATCCGATGCCGAGCTTCGTCGATGATTCGACATCCTTTGCCTTCAAGGCTTGTGAGTAGATCTCGGCCAGGATCTTGGACTCGGTGAAATCGGCCGAACCCACAACAACGGGCGCGCTTGCCGCGCTTCCCGAGGCTGAACCCGATGTCGAAGGCTGTGGTGATGTGGCCTCACTCAACGGATTGCTATTGCCGCCGCATGCGGTCAGGAGCAGGGCGGCGATGCCCAGTCCCGCACCAACGAGTGATTGCTTGATCTTCATTAAGAGACCTCTCCGTATTGCCGCCGGACTAACTCGACTATCCGACGAGGTTAAGTTGAGTTTGCGAGGGCTCGTCGATCATCTCGTCTCCCGGGCTGGTACGACGGCTGCGCACCGACCGACGTGCCGGGCTGGCATGGCGGCCAGCAAGCCAACCGAGACCGCCCAGCAAAATGTCCAAAACGATCGCCAGCACCGCAACCATAAAGGCGCCGGCAAACATTTCGGAGTAGTTACGAGTTGCGTTGCCGGTGATGAGCAGCCGACCAAGCCCATCTCCGGAGCTATAGGCAGCAACCGTTGCGGTTGCGACAACCTGCAGAGTTGCGCTGCGCAGCCCGGAGATAACCAGGGGGAGGGCTAATGGCCACTCGACCTTGGCCACAACCTGCCACGGCGACATGCCAAGGGCTCGCGCGGCGTGCACTGCCTCATGATCTGCACCCCGAACGCCCGCGGCCGTAGCGGTCAGGATAGGTGGCAGGGCGAGTACCGCGAGGACACCAATGATCGGTCCCACTCCTGTGCCCAGAAGCAGCACCACAAGAACCAGCAGACCCAGCGTGGGAATGGCCCGGGCGGCATTGCTCAGGCCGATCACGAGGAAAGAACCTCGGCCCGTGTGGCCGATGAAGATTCCGAGCGGTATGGCGATGGCCGCGGCAATGCCGACCGAAGCAACGGTATAGCCGAGATGCTCCAGCAACAGGTGCCAGATCCCGTCCGGGCCCTGCCAATTAGCGGGATCGCTGAGATAGCTAAACAGGTTCATGCTGGCCGCTTCCTCAACCATGGCAGCGTTCCACGCTCAATGAGCAAGATCAGGCCATCAAAGATCAGCGACAGGGTAAGCATCAAGATCAACGCGATGATGATCGGGGTGTAGAAGTAGCTGGCGAAGCCGAGATCGAAGAGCTTGCCTAGCGCGCCGCTTCCGACCAGGACCGCGACGCTGACCAGAGCGATATTAGAGACGGTGACGACGCGGAGGCCGGCGAAGATCACCGGCATGGCTAGTGGAAGCTCGACTCCGAAGAGACGTCGCGGCCAGCCGTAGCCGACGGCTGTGGCCGATTGCCTCACCGCTGGTGGTACCGCGCGCAGCCCGTCCACGACGCTCCGGATCAGCAGCGCCGTCGAATAGATCGCCAGCGCCACGACGATATTGACCGGATCGAGGATCTTAGTGCCCAAGATCAACGGCATCATCACAAAGAGTGCGAGGGACGGAATCGAATAGATGACGCCCAAGAAAGCCAGGATGAGATTGGCGCCGCGCTTGGTCTTATGGACCAAGTAGCCAAGCGGCAATGAGACCACGAACGCAATGAGAACGGGTAGCACGGCGAGAATGATGTGTTCCACCAACAAGCTGCCGATCATCGGCAGGTTGCGTTCGATCCAGGCCCAGTCGAGGTTCATTGCAGTATGCCTGAGCCACGGCCATACAAAGCCTTGCCCATGGCCTCCCAACCCTCCTGGTGCGTATCGGCCCTATGGTGATCTTCGATCGGAGGCGTCGGCGATTGGTCCATGATCGACTCAGACCGCTCGGCGGGGATAGGGCTGTCGCCGTTATGGTGGACCTCGACTTCGGGAGAAGACGGAACGGCAGGTTGCCAGTCATCGGCATTGGCCTCGCCAGTGCCGACGCCGTGCATTGACTCTGCGTCGTCTCTAGCTGGCTCGTCTCTGGCTGGCTCATCTTGAGGTGGCTGGTGCGGCTGCGCGGATTCGTCGGTCGGCTCATATGCCTGGGTATCCTCGTCATCCCAGTTGTACGCTTCGGCCGATTCTTGCTCCCAGTCGTACACGGACTCGACCGGCTCGACCGGCTCTGTCGACTCACCGGCCCCGTAGTCGGGCTCGCGTTCCTCCCCCGCTTTCTCATCCGAATCGTAGGAATGTGCTGGTTCGCCCAGCGACTCGTCGCCCGGCTCCGATTCGTCGAGGGTCAGGTCCGCCTGGGCGGCTTCGGCCTCCCGAATTGAGATGGACTCAGCGATCGATGCGCGCACGTCCTTGACCTTGTCCAGGATTGTGTCGGCGCTGACGACACCCGCATAGCGCTGGGTGTCGGCGGTTACAGCGACAGCGAGGCCATGGGGCGACGTGAGTGCCGAGTCGAGAGCGGCCCGGAGTGAGTCGGTCTCAGGGCTGAAGGTCGAGCCTAGCGGGAACACTTGGCCTGGGCGCTCCGGATCCGCCCAACCGACCGGCCGAGCATCACCATCGACCACCAGAATCGGTCCTGCGCCCGCGGCAGTTTCGACGTCCCTGACCACTTTGATTCTTTGCAGACTCAGCTCGCTCGCCGGTTGGAAGGACAGGGAGCGAAAGCCACGATCGCGACCGACGAACCCTTCCACGAACGCATCAGTAGGCTCATCCAGCAGTTGCTGCGGCGTGCCGACCTGGGCAAGATGTCCGCCGACCCGCATGATGGCGACCTGATCGCCCAGCTTGATGGCCTCATCAATGTCGTGGGTGATCAGGATGATCGTCTTGCTGAGCTCTCGTTGCAACCCGAGAAAGAACTCATGAAGCTCGCTGCGAACGACCGGATCCACTGCGGAGAAAGGCTCATCCATAAGCATGACCAGCGGATCCGCGGCAAGCGCGCGGGCGACGCCGACCCGCTGCTGCTGGCCGCCGGAAAGCTGCGCGGGATAGCGGTGGGCGAGGTTGCGCTCCAGACCCACGCTGTCGAGAAGCTGCAGTGCTCGCTTTTCGATCTTCTTCTTGGACCAGTGGAGCAGGGCGGGCACCGTGCCAATGTTGTCAAGGACAGTGCGGTGCGGGAACAGACCGCCGCTCTGGATGACATAGCCCATCTGACGGCGCAGCGTGGTTTTGCGCTTGGAGCGAAGCGGCGCGCCGTCCCAAATGATTCGGCCGGTGGTGGGCTCCAGCATCCGGTTGACCATCCGGAGCGTCGTTGTCTTGCCGCAACCGGAGGGCCCGACGATTACGGTGATCTTGTCGGAGGGAACCGTGAGATTGAGGTCGACGACCGCCACCGTGCCATCCCGGAATGTTTTGCCGACTGACTCGAACTCGATCACGCCAACCCCACAGGTCTCGTCGCCGCGTACGGAGGACAAAGAAGACCCTAGTCGCCGGGCCTGACAATTCGAGTACGCGGCGCGGCGTGCCCGCTTACAGTCGGCGGCGGGCAGGCGACGAGCGGAAGGTCAACCCCAGCCCGGCTGTGCCGGATGTCGACACCCCGGCTTCTCGGTCCTCGCCGGATCGATACGACCGCCCGATTCGTTGTCAGCGCCCCGATGCTGTACAGGGCAGTCCGTACGAGGGACCTGGCCACCTACAGCCTCGGCAACTTGCTACTGGCCAACAGAGCGGGTGTTCGTCATCCTTCGCACCAATCCCCCTGAGGCCCCGCACTAGGCTGAGGTGCGCCAGCCCAGTCGGAAACCTACGTCCACGCAGGTTTCGTACAGTCTGCACAGGTTGCAACGTATGCAGACCATCAGCAACCTACGTGCACGTAGGTTTCCGACCGCGCATTGCCCTCGAGGAGGAGTCGCACGTGAGAATCGCCGCGATCGTCGTGGCGTTGGCCGTCTCAGTCGTCGGCGTTGTGCTCTTTGTCCGCGCCATTGCGGCGATCGTCGGCGTCATCAAGCTGGGCAAACCGGCTGCCGGGAGAGGTGATCATCCCGGCGAGCGATGGCGGCACATGCTCGCCGAAACCCTTGGACATACCCGCATGTTGCAGTGGACCAAGGTCGGCGCCGCGCACTGGTTCGTCTTCATCGCCTTCGGCGCTTTGATCTTTACGCTGATCACCGCGTACGGGCAACTCTTCGACCCTCGCTTCGCCATCCCGATCATTGGGCATTGGGTGGTGTACGAGTGGGCCGCCGAGATCATCGCCTGGGCAGGACTGATCTCCATCAGCTTCCTGATCTTGGTCCGACTGTTCCTCCGCGGCCGCGGCCGAGAGTCCCGTTTCTTCAGGTCACGATCTTGGCAGGGCTACTACGTCGAGTTCACCGTGCTCGGCATCGTTATCTGCGTACTGGCCTTGCGGGCAATGGAATACCAGCTCCTGGGCGCCGAAACGCCGCCGGTGCATTTCCCGCTGACCTGGTTCCTGCTCCCCGCCGAGATCTCTAACGCAGCGCTCGAGACCGGCATCGTGATCGTTTCCGCAATCAAGATCATTATCTCGATGGCCTGGTTCATCGTCATCGGACTCAACATCACCATGGGCGTCGCCTGGCACCGATTCACCGTCTGGCCGAACATCTGGTTCAAGCGCGAATCGTCGGGCCGCCCAGCGCTCGGCGCACTCCAGCCGATCATGATCGACGCTAAGCCGCTTGACTTTGCCGAGCTCGAGGAACTCGATGAAGAC
>Ga0307414_10000853_pt1 | contig 15550 bp, 13 predicted proteins | sample DK1Ometagenome_FD_203804 | JGI IMG/M metagenome (GOLD analysis project Ga0307414, IMG submission 203804) | Maize rhizosphere microbial communities from greenhouse at UC Davis, California, United States - DK15-O-3 | ecosystem: Host-associated > Plants > Roots > Rhizosphere > Soil | place: USA... | reverse complement strand
AAAATGTTAAACTAAGTTAACAAAATTTAATAATTTGGTTTATTTTCTATATTCGTACGTTGTTTGATATTTGCATAAAAATTAGCATAGTTTTTGATGCTGATGTTTTCAAATTAATAAATAAAAATACAACCAAAATCAACAAAAAAATAGAAACATGAAAAAAACAATTAAAAATTTAGCCATTGTCGCTTTAGTAGCTTTTACTACTTTTTCTTTTATCACTATTACTGCTGAAAAAAAACCGATTAAAACAGACCAAAGTAAATTAGTTTGGAAAGGTTACAAATTCACAGGATCTCATGATGGAACCATCAACATTAAATCTGGTTCATTAACTTTTGATGGTGCTAAACTTACTGGGGGCGAATTTGTGGTAGATATGACTTCTTTAATCAGTTTAGATGCTCAAGGTGGTATGAAAGACAGATTGGAAGGTCATTTAAAAGCTGATGATTTCTTTGGAGTAGATAAACACCCAACATCAACTTTGGTATTCAAATCTGTTGAATCAACTGGAAAAAACACCTATACGGTAACTGGTGATTTAACTATTAAAGGGATTACTAAGCCAAACACATTTAAATTATCTGTTTACGGAAGCAAAGCGACTGCTAACTTAAAAGTTGATAGAACGTTATACGATATCAAATTTAGATCTGGTAGTTATTTTGAAAACTTACAAGATCAAGTTATTTATGATGAATTTGATTTAGTAGCAGATTTACAGTTCTAAATTCAAAACACTATATAAATTAAAAGCGTTCATATACATGAGCGCTTTTTTTTATGCATAAAACCTACAAAAAGCCATCATGTATTTTATATAAAACAAACTAAAAATTATATAAGTTGGGTGCAGGTTTTAAGGATTACATTTGAGTCGAAATTTTAAGTTACAAATGAAAATTTTTAAATGCCCGAATTGCAATTCGCCTGTTTTTTTTGAGAATACCAAATGCCAAAATTGCAATACCACTTTAGGTTATAACCATTATCTAGATAGATTTGAAATCCCTAAAAGTTTTGGAGAAAACACCAACAATCATTTAAAGTTTTGCTCTAATTATCAATGGGGCGTATGTAATTGGTTGGTAACTGAACAAAACTCAGAGTTTTGTTTGGCATGTAGTCTCAACAGAATTGTGCCAAACCAATCGGATATTGGGAATTTTGAGAAATGGCAAAAGCTGGAAATCGCCAAGCATCGATTGATTTACCAATTACTGAAACTGAGATTGCCCGTTAAATCGAAGTTGGTAGATAATCAAGGTTTGACGTTTGATTTTTTATCTATAGGTAATGAAGATATTTATACGGGACATTCAAATGGTATCATCACCATTTTACTTAAGGAAGCCGATGCCGTGCATAGGGAACAACTACGCAAACAAATGAATGAACCCTATAGAACACTTTTAGGTCATTTTAGACATGAAATAGGTCATTATTATTGGTTTCTTTTATTTAATAGTCCGAATGTGGAAACCTACAGAAATCTATTTGGAGATGAACGCATTGATTATGCAGGCGCTTTAAACCGTTATTACGAAAATCCGAATTCAACCAATTGGCAAAATAATTACATCACGAGATATGCCAGTGCGCATTCTTGGGAAGATTGGGCAGAAACATGGGCGCATTATCTGCATTTAATGGATACTTTGGAGACCGCAAATAGTTTAGGCATTGGTTTCTCGCCAGAAGAGCAACACATCAAAAAACTAGTTGTAAAAACCTGTCCGAATCCCTATAAAACCAAAAATTTTAAAGACATTTTCACTGCGAGTGTGGCGTTGACTTGCTCGGTAAATAGCTTAAACCGTTCTATGGGATTATCAGATATTTATCCCTTTGTCATTCCCCATAAAGTGGTTGAAAAACTCACGTTTATTCATGATTTGTTGCAGAGTAGGGCTAATTAAATAGTACAGCAATCATCTTGAACGTCATTGCGAGGAGGTACGACCAAACAATCTTTTTGACTTTTAGTTCTACATCGTGAGATTGCAAGAAGGGGAAGTATATGAAGTAGATTTTTGAAATTACGATTATCAGTTTCTCTATATGGTTTAGATTTAGTTATGTGAAATCTGAATTTACATCATTCTTAATTAGCTAACTTAATTTGGCATTGCAATTTGGACATTGATAATAATTAGAGTTGATTCTTGAGCATGGCATTTTAAGACCTTCTTTATTATAGCAGACTGGACAAAATAGACCTTGCTCTCCTTCAAATTTGTACATTCCCCATTGTAAAGTTCTTTTCTGATCTTTAAGAATGACATTAGATTTCGTCAAGCTTTCAGGTTCTCTAAGTTTAGATTTCCAATTTGTAATTGCTCCAGAAATTGATTTAGAAATAGCCCAAGAATCATTAGTCATATCCACTCGATGTAAATAGGTATTGCACGCACCTCTATCAAAAACACCTCTTGTTACACTTTCATCATGAATTATTAACATTGGTTGTTGCAAAGAATGGGCAATGGCAGCTTCGATATGATTCCATTCAGTTCCTAATATTGTTTTATTGATTATCTTATTTTCTTTAATTAGTCCGGAAGAAATTTCTATTTGTGGAATACCAAGTATAATTGTTCCATGACATTTATGCATTAATTTTATTACTTCATCTAGTGGTGATTCATTTGGATAATCAGATTGGCCGATTGTTCGAGGATCCAGATCGTTTGAGTTTAAAAGATTGTAGAAATTATCCAATCCGGTTTTACAATTCACAGGAATCCAATTTGGTCTACTTAGGAAAATCTTCTTCATGTATTATGTTTCTTTTCTAAATAACATTTATTATATGAATAGCTTCAATGATATGTATTCATTCAAACAAATTTAGAATTTTCCCACCTACATAATGTAAAAACTTATAAAGAGTTTTTAACAAATAAGCTGTTAATCAATAACATAAAAAAACTCCAACTTTTTGTGTTGGAGTTTTGAATCTTGGAGTATTTATATTTTAATTCAACTGCCATTTTTCAGCCAATTCAGCATTAAAACCATCTTTATCTTTCGGGTTAGGTTCTCCTTTGCCTGTGGTAATTAGCTTGTATAAACTGTTGGTAATGTAGCCAGTCCAAGCATCGTTGCAAACGGCATAACAGTCGTATGTTGGCACTAGGCCGTCGTGAGTAAAGGTTATTTGTGTTTTGTTGTCTTTTTCAGAAATATCAAATATGAGTTTGGTGCCAACCCATTCGGTTTTATCATCAATAAAATTGAACTCATTTTCTAATACTTCGTATACTAATTTTTTATCTGGTACCATCTCAATCAGTTTTAGTTTACATAAATGAATGTCCTTATAATGATAAAAAAATGATTCATTGAGTTGGTCGGTGGGGCCTTCAATTTCCTCAGACCACCATGCCCTAAAGTTTTTAATGGCATTGAAAGCGGTTGTTTTTGATTGGTCAACTAAAATGGTTTTTGTGAAGCTGTTGTTTTCCATAATTGTTTTTTGGGTGTTGGTCATGCCTTCTTTTGCTAGTGCTGTTGTGGGTGTATGGGTTTTAGTGTTGCAATTAGCAAGCGTTAAGAGCATAAGGTTATTAATAGAGGGTTTTGTGTCATCTGTTCTAGCTTAATGTGTTTTTCAATTGGTGCATGTAGTCCGTCCAAGCACTGGAGCAAGCGCCATAACATTCAAATGTTGGTACGAGGCCGTCGTGTGTAAATGTGACTTTGATTTTGTTTCCGTTGGGTGATATGTCAAAACGGATTTTAGTACCATTCCATTCATCAACTTCTTTTAAAAAGGACAAATTACTTTCTGTAACCAACCATACAATTTTTTCATTTGGGATGACTTCCACCAGTTTTTGAACCGTATAATGCATACCACCGCCAGCTTTAAAAGAGAATGTGTCGTTTGGTTTTTTGCTGTCTCCAATAATAGTTTCTTCGTGGAAGCCGACCCACCATTTTTTAGGATCGAGTAATAATTCAAATATGGTTTCAAGGGATTTGGTTGATTCAAAACTATAACTGAAATTTTTTGTTTCCATAATCAAGTGTTTTTATTTTTCAAAAATAAGGCTAAAATCAGTTCTGCATATTGTCAATATAGACATTATTACGGGTTGATTTAGACAAATAATTAAATTATATTTGTTTGAAATAAATCTGTTTTGCATTTTGGAAGAGCGAATGAACTTCTCGATAAATTTTTTGTTCCGCTTTACTGCACAAAAAACACGCGATGGACATTTAGGATTCTAATATGAATTTTAGTTAGCCTGTCAGTTCGTCCCGATAGCTATCGGGATCGCCTTAGCGAATTGTATCGAGAACATTCGATTCTCGATACAAATTTCACCCATTAAAAATGCGTGAAATTCACTCGAATTGACAGATGTTGTTCAAAAAGCAAAATAGATTAATTAATACAAACCATATGCAACATATCACGATACTAGTGCCAAACGGAGATGGTAATAACCTGAGTAGTATTGTAGGTTCCTATAAAATTTTTACCAGAGCCAATGTCCGTTATAAAATGATGGGTAAAAAAGAACTTTACACCATAGAAATCGCAGGAACTGAAACGCGTGTTGATTATTATGAAGGTTTGTTTTCCGTAAAGCCGCATACGAATATTGATAAGATAAAGAAAACAAACTTGATTATTATTCCTTCCCTTAATCATGATTATGTGAATGCTGTAAAGGAAAATCAAGAATTGATAGAGTGGATTAAAAAACAATATAAAAATGGGGCAGAAGTAGCCGCTATTTGCACGGGTGCTTTTTTATTGGCGACTTCGGGCTTGTTGGATGGTAAAAGTTGTTCAACACATTGGGCTGCTGCTGATACTTTTAAGAAGATGTTCCCAAACGTGAATCTGCAAAAAGACAGATTAATAACTGATGAGCACGGTATCTATACCAATGGCGGTGCCTATTCTTTTTTGAATTTGATACTTTACTTGGTTGAGAAATATTATGATAGAGAAACAGCTATATTTTGTTCTAAAGTATTTCAGATTGAAATGGATAGACAAAGCCAGTCGGAGTTTATCATTTTTAACGGACAAAAACATCACAACGATGCCGTGGTATTGGAAGCCCAAAGTTTTATGGAACAAAATTATGAGGATAAAATCTCTATGGAGGATTTATCCAATCAATTAAATGTCGGGCGCCGAAATTTCGACAGACGTTTTATTCGAGCCACTGGCATAACACCTTTGGATTATTTACAACGTGTAAAAGTGGAAGCAGCCAAAAAATCTTTGGAAAGCAGTAGAAAAACGGTCAATGAAGTGATGTTTGATGTGGGTTATAGCGATACCAAAGCCTTTAGGGAAGTATTTAGCAGAGTGACGGGCATGTCGCCCATAGATTATAAAACGAAATACAATAAGGAAGTTAATTGATAAAATTTTGCCTAAATTCTAATGGGGATAGATTGGTTTTACTTTTAAACAATTTGCTAAACGATTGCGAGTGTTCAAAACCGAGTTGATAGGCAATTTCACTAACCGATAATTGGGTTGTTGAAAGTTGTTCTTTCGCTTTTTCAATTAACTTTTCGTGAATATGTTGTTGGGTAGTTTGTCCCGTTACATGTTTTAAAGTGCTACTTAAATAATTGGGAGATACATGGAGTTGCTCCGCCATATATTGAACAGAAGGCAAGCCAATTATTGTTTCGCTATTAAAATAATCCGTTAAAATCCTTTCTAAAGCTTGCAATAGATTATGATTGCTTTTTTGCCGCGTTATAAACTGACGCTCATAAAATCGTTGGGCATAATTCAGCAATAATTCTATTTGAGTAATGATGATACTTTGGCTAAACTTATCAATATTTGATTGGTATTCCTGCTTGATATTCTTAAAAATATCAGCGATGATTTTTTCTTCTTTCTCCGATAGAAACAAGGCTTCGTTGAGGGAATAATTAAAGAAATCATAGTTTTTAATGGAAGTTGCTAAAGGGGTATTCCAAATAAAATCTGGATGGATTAATAAAATCCACCCAGAAGGTTTTTTGTTGGCATCGTTAGGAACGTAGTTAATATTCAATAATTGGTTAGGTGCAAAAAAAGACATCAAGCCATCATTGAAATCATAACTTTGTTGCCCGTAACGATACGTGCCCGGAACATCTTTTTTAAGTGCTATGGAATAATAGGTTTGCAACCAACTTACATTATCGTGTTTTGGAGAGTGTATGATGCCGCTATAATCAATCACACTAATTAGTGGATGTTCCGGTTTAGGTAATTGCCTAATCTCATGAAACTCACTAATGGAATTGATTTTTATGATTTTATTTTTCATCATGTTACAAATTTAAAGAAATATGCCACCAGAAACTTCCAACCGTTGCCCATTAATCCATTTGGCATCTTCGGTGCATAAAAAAGCGACCACACTTCCAATATCATCAGCTTCTCCCACACGTCCTAAGGCCGTAAAGTTGGCGACCGCTTCCCGTTTTTTCTCATTGGTTTTATTTTCGCCACCACCAAATTCCGTGGCAATGGCACCGGGAGCAACCACATTGGCGACGATATGACGAGGCGACAATTCTTTTGCCAAATAGCGTGTAAATACTTCTACAGCACCTTTCATACTGGCATAAGCGGATGAATTTGGAAAGCTGAAACGTGCTAACCCCGATGAAATATTTATAATTCTACCGCCATTATTTAAAAAAGACAATGCTTTTTGGGTTAGAAAATAAACACCTTTGTAGTGAATGTTAAACATATCATCTAAATCGGCTTCGGTAGTGTCCATAAAAGGTTTATATAAACCTGTGCCAGCATTATTTATAAGAAAGTCGAAGTGTCCTTCTTTATTCTGGGATTTTAAATAGCTTGAAAGTTCTTTGAAAAAATTATCAAATTCACTGATTTTACTGGTATCTAATTGAAATGCTTTGGCTTTTCTGCCTAATTGATGAATTTCCGAAACAACGTCATTGGCAGCCTCTTGGTTTGAATGATACGTTATGATGACATCTATTCCTTTTTTGGCAATATTAATAGCCATATCTTTTCCTAATCCTCTGCTTCCGCCTGTTATTAATGCGATTTTATTTTCTGTCATTGTATGTGTTTTTAAAATTCATTACAAATTTCGTTAATCTGTATTGAATGTTTGTAGCCAAATCTGTGAGTTTTGTAGCCGAAATTGATAATGGAAATCCAACTTGTTTATTTTACTTAAAAATCAGCATCATAAAAAACGCCAACTAATTGTCGGCGTTTTTGTTTTCATTTAAATAGTCCATTAATCCCACCAAGTTTCACCCTTGACCAAATATTTCTCTTTGATGAGTTTTTCATTCAGTTCAATACCAAAACCAGGTCGGTCACTCAATTGGATATGACCTTTTACAATCATTTCCTTATCATAACCCAACACATCTGGGTCGCCATTAATACCGCGACCAGCACGATTCATTGGGTTGAAAATGAAGGCTTCATGAGCGACAAATTCCCTTACCGAAGCTGCAAAATTAGCAGAAGCAATAGTGGCAATCGGGCCAGCCACATTGTGTGTACACACAGGTATATAATAGAGTTCCGCTAAATCAGCAATCTTTTTGGCTTCCAATAAACCACCAGCCATGGAGACATCAATTTCAATCATGTTCACACCTTGGTTCACGATAAATGGACGGAAATCATCACGTGTGTATAGATTTTCACCAGTTAACACAGGAACAGGCGATTGCTCTGTTAACTTCACCCATTGTTCGTTATAACCAATAGGAAGTGGGTCTTCAATCCATGCTGGACGCATAGGTGCTACGGCACGACAAAGGCGTAGGGAACTATCAAAATCGAATTCCCAGTGGCAATGCACGGCAATATCAAATTCAGGCCCTAAAGCTTCACGCATATTGGTAAAACCTTTGGCAATCGTATCAACGCCAGTATTGGATAAACGACGGTTGTTCAAGCTGTTCCATCGTTGGTCGCGATCGATATCACTTTTACACGCCGTCCATCCTTGGTTTTTCATAAGTTCGGCAAATTCTTGAACGGAATCCTTTTCCAGCATATTTCTAGGTCTGGCAGATGCATAAGCACGGACTTCATTTACATGCGCACCGCCACCTAATATTTTACGGACGGGTTGATCGGTGATTTTACCAATTAAATCCCAAAGTGCAAATTCCACACCTGTAATGGCGTGGGTTGCCAAACCATGATTACCACCGTAGTATGACGTTCGGGTACTCATTTTAAAGACCAAATATTCTAAATCCATAGGGTCTTTGCCCATTAAAATCGGTTTACAAACATTTAGAACGATGTCTTTGGCGCCATGCCCATTTTCGTCGTGGTGGCATTCGCCAATACCAACTAAGCCAGCATCGGTTGTGATTTTTACAATCGGACTCACCCGCATACTTCCCATTTGGACAAGGACACATTTAACGTCTGTTATTTTTACTTTTTTAGCTAACGGATTTGCCCAAAGGTTATAATAAGGCGTAAACATCATGGCGGGAGCGGTAATAGCCATGTTACGAATAAACGTTCGTCTTTTCATTTATAGTTTAGTTTTAGTTTAGTCATTAAATATAAAAACTCTCTCTTAATTCATTGATGATGAAAAGTTAAAAACAAGATTTTATGTTTTTGGAAATCATTTTTTACTATACATCACAAATAGTGACACCTTGTTTTAAGGCGGCTATTTTATCATCCCAAGAAGGAACGAATTCTTGGGCGACATAACCTTTATAACCCGTTTTCAATATGGCTTTCATGATGGCAGGGTAAAACAGTTCTTGGGTGTCATCGATTTCATGTCGTCCCGGGTTTCCTCCTGTATGGTAATGACCAAAGTATTGGTGATAATCCTGAATATTTCTAATGATATCACCTTCCATGATTTGCATATGATAAATATCGTATAATAGTTTAAAATGATTGGAATTCAATTTTTTACAAAGTTCAACGCCCCATGAAGTGTGATCACACATATAATCTTTGTGATCAACTTTGGAATTGAGCAGTTCCATTTGTAAAACAACACCGTGCTTTTCTGCAAGCGGTAGAATTTGTTTCAATCCATCTGCACAATTTTGTAAGCCAATGGCATCGTCCATGCCTCTGCGATTGCCACTAAAGCAAATCAGGTTTGTGTAACCAGCTTCTGCTACTTTAGGAATCATGTCGGTATAATTTTTAATCAGTTGTGCATGGAATTTAGGTTCGCACCAACCATCGGATAGACTAAGTTCTGCCCCCCAACACATCGATGCATGGATATTGTATTTTTTCAGTAAAGGCCAATCTTTTGGGCCTACCAAATCCATGGCTTTTATACCTAAATCATTGAAATGTTGTAATAAGGGCTCTAAGGGAATGCTGTTGTAGCACCACCTGCAGGCACTGTGATGGATATTGTTCTTCAATTCTGAAGATTTTTGACCGAAGTTAACAGAGGGAAATGCCTCTACGTGTGTTATTGTTCCCACTGATGCAGCCACGGTTGAAGCTATAAATGTGCGTCTTTTCATTTTTAGGTTTAGTTTAGTTTCTAAATATAAAAAACTCCAGCGTAAAATGTTGGAGTTGAGTATTTAAAATTTCATAATCATATTTTATTAATTAGGTTTATAACCTAATTTTTTGCTAGCCCACGGAATAAAATGCTGAAAGTTTGGTGCATCTGTATGTCCGCCATCATGTTGTCTCCAAGCCAATTCTCCATCAAGCATATCAACTAACATCGCTGGCATGACTTCTTTATTGTAATCGTTGGAAACACCCAAATCTTTTGCGCCTAGTAATTTGAAAACAGTTCCAGCAGCAATAGTAGACATATAGCTGCCTTTTTGGTCTAACCATAGTGCATCGCCTTTTTCAGGAATGCCATAACTAACAAAAGTTAATCTTGGAGCCGCTAATGCAAGGAGTTGATGGGAATCTACAGGTAAATCACAACCCGTCATTTTTCCTAATTTTCCTTTTTCAGCAGAATATTTAATATAATTCCCAGCCATCCAATGATATTCTCCAGAACTTCCAAGATTTTCAACCGCTTCACCAAATACACGACGATGTAACGCAGCACCACCTTTTCCTGAAGAACCAATTAGTCCCAAAGCGAAACGCGGTTCAAAAGCCAAGGCAACTAGAGCAGCTTTTCCATAACGGGAAACACCTTCAATACCTACTTTTTTTGCATCAACTAATGGGTCGGTTTCCAAATAATCCAAACCACGTGCTGCTCCCCAAGCCCAAGCACGAAGTGTTCCCCATTGTTCTGGAGTACGTGGTTGTCCTTTATTTACCAATCCAATAATGCCTCTGGTAAGTCCGGCACCATTATCCGCTTGAATGCTTGCTGTTGAAATGGTAGCGTAACCCCAACCTGCAGCCAATAATTGCTCAGTAGGCGGCGAGTTGCCATCTACGGGAGGCGCAAAAAAACTTGGACCTGCTAATCTAGTGATGGGATTGTAAGCAGGATACTTCTTGAAAATGGCCTCCATCTCTGGGTCATTCGCAATCATCATGCTTTTAAAGGATTTATTTATTTTTTCAAGATCTTCTGGAGAAGGTTGTGCGGGTGCAGGTAATTGTGGATTGCCAAACATGATTAGTACAGGAACAGGGCCTTTTACATTGGTTGGAAGTACCACAACCATTTCTATATCCACATTTATCAAAGGATAGGCACTATTATCGACATAGCCCACTAATTTTTTTGCAATGACGGGAATACGACCAACACGCTCATTATCCACAATTTCCACTTTCCAAGTGACGCTAGGTACATTTTCAGGAATACGCCCGTAAACTTCACTTTCAAATAATTCAACAAGTTCAGGTCTTCGTGTATTCCACCACATATCTGGCGTGGTGACTTTTTTTCCTTTTTCAGTTATTAAAATCTCAGGTAATTCCGGACACGGATTGGCGATGGCTTCATCATAGTTTGCGGAATTCGGATTTGTTGGGTCGCCGCTTTTACCGTCTCTTACTTCTGTTATGCCCAATTGTTGCATCATATTGGCATGATCTTCTTGAGCTGTAAATGTGGTTAAAGGTGGATATTTACTAGTGTCAATAGGTGAGTTTTGTGCAAAGACAAAATTCATTGCGCCAGACATCAGTATTAAAAGTAAAAATGGTTTCATAATGTTATTTAGTTAGTTTTTAGGTGGTAGTTAAAACTAAACTTTTTTTATATGTTGTATAAAAAAAATATGTTAAAATGTGTTTTGTGCATCGTTGTAAATTTGATGTGAATTTTATTTATTCAGTTAAGAATTTGATTTTATGCTTCATTAAAAACAATCAACTAAGTTTCGACTTCCCATTTCATTTTTCTACTTTTGCAAAAAAAATAAGCAAGCATTATGTTATCAGTTTCAAACCTTTCAGTTCAATTTGGCAAACGTATTCTTTTTGATGAAGTAAGTACCACGTTCACTCAAGGAAATTGTTATGGCATTATTGGCGCGAATGGTTCTGGAAAATCGACCTTTTTAAAGATTATTTCAGGTAAAGCAGACCCAACATCTGGACAAGTTCATTTAGAACCTGGTAAACGCATGTCTGTTTTGGAACAAGACCATAATTTATATGATGAGCATACGGTTTTAGAAACAGTTTTGATAGGTAACAAACCACTTTATAAAATTAAAAGTGAAATGGATGCTTTGTACGCCGATTATTCTGATGCTAATGCCGATAAAATAGGTGAATTGCAAGTGCAGTTTGAAGAAATGAACGGTTGGAATGCCGATAGTGATGCCGCAGCCATGTTATCGAGTTTAGGTATTAAAGAAGAGTTTCATTATATTTTGATGAAGGATTTGGATGGGAAACAAAAAGTACGTGTGCTTTTGGCACAAGCGTTGTTTGGAAATCCAGATGTCTTGATTATGGATGAGCCTACCAATGACTTGGATTACGAAACGATTCAATGGTTGGAAAACTTTTTGGCTAATTATGAAAACTGTGTGATTGTTGTGTCTCACGACCGTCATTTTTTAGATGCTGTTTGTACTCATATTTCAGATATAGATTTCGGAAAAATTAACCATTATTCAGGAAATTATACCTTTTGGTATGAATCCTCGCAATTAGCTGCACGCCAACGCGCGCAACAAAACAAAAAAGCCGAGGAGAAGAAAAAAGAATTGGAAGAGTTTATTCGTCGTTTTTCTGCCAACGTGGCTAAAAGTAAGCAAGCTACCAGTAGAAAGAAAATGATTGATAAATTAAATATTTCTGATATTAGACCAACTAGTCGACGTTATCCTGCCATTATTTTTGAGCGGGATAGGGAAGCAGGTGACCAAATTCTGAATATTCAAGGTTTAGCCGCTTCCATAGATGGTGAAGTTTTGTTTAAGGACATCGATTTGAATCTTACTAAAGGTGATAAAATTGTGGTTTTTTCTAAAGATTCCAGAGCAACTACGGCTTTTTACCAAATATTAAACAACAAAGAAAAACCAGACGCTGGTAAATTTGACTGGGGAATTACAACTACACAATCTTACCTGCCATTAGATAATAGCGAATACTTCAACAATAATTTGTCTTTGGTAGATTGGTTACGCCAATGGGCAACTACCGAAGAAGAACGCGAGGAAGTTTATATCCGTGGCTTTTTAGGGAAAATGATTTTTAGTGGAGAAGAAGCTCTTAAAAAATCGAATGTGCTTTCTGGAGGTGAAAAAGTGCGTTGCATGTTAAGTAGAATGATGATGGTAAGAGCTAATGTGCTGATGTTGGATGAACCGACAAATCACTTGGATTTAGAAAGTATTACGGCTTTTAATAATTCTCTAAAAAACTTTAAGGGAACCATTTTATTTACCACTCATGATCATGAGTTTGCCCAAACAGTTGCCAATAGAGTAGTAGAATTAACACCAAATGGCATTATTGACAGATACACAACGTTTGATGAATATATGCAAGACACAAAAATTAAGGAGTTGCGAGATAAAATGTATGAGTAAACGGTTTGATTAACCTTGTAATTGCGAATTAATACTTTCAACAACTTCAACGGCTTGATCAAGTTCTTCTTCGTGCACGTAGATTTCTTGCAGTCCTTGGATAGATGCTCCAAAACCAGCCAATCTGCCAGATTCGGTTTCATCTTTTATAACAGGATTGATACCAATGGCATTTAGTTTATCTGAGATGCGTTGAACAACAATAAAATTTCCAGTAAATACTTTTATATAATTTGAATCAGACATGTTTTTTAGTTTAGTGTTTCCTAAATATACAAAATAATAAAGCCAGTTTTAGCTGGCTTTATTATTTTGTTAACACTCTCAAATAGTAAATTATCTCAATTCGGCACCTAATTGATTTTCAAATTGACTTTGAAGCGTGCTCATGATATTATCAATTTGCTTATCGGTAAGGGTGTTGTTTTCATCTTGCAAAGTGAAACTAACGGCATAGCTTTTTTTGCCTTCTGGCAAGTTTTTGCCTTGATACACATCAAATAAATTCACTCCTTTAAGCAATTGTTTTTCGCTTTGTTTGGCTATTTTATATATGGATTCAAAAGTGATGTTTTCGTCAATTAACAAGGCAAAATCCCTGCGTACTTCAGGATATTTAGGAATGGCTTTGAATTTAATGGTGTTATTTTTTATGACTTCTAGAATAGCATCCCAATGAAAATCTGCAAACAGTACCTCTTGGGAAATATCAAAATGTTTAAGAATGGATTTTTTAACAAGTCCGAAATCCACCAATTGCTTTTTACCTAAACCAATTGTTAATCCTTCACTAAACAAATCATTATCAATAGGCGATTCCGTGTATCTTGAAATTCCTAAACGTTCCAATAAAGCGTTAATAGTTCCTTTAAGGAAAAAGAAATCGCTCTTTTCATTAGAAACATGCCAATGATCTTGGTTTTTATTACCAGTTACAAAAATGGTAAGGTGTTTAAATTCCTCTCGTTTGTCGTTATATGCATGATACGTTTTACCAAATTCGAAAAGTTTTAAATCACCACGTTTTCTGTTGATGTTATATGAAACCGCTTCCAATCCAGAAAACAATAAGGATTGACGTAAAACGGATAAATCACTACTTAGCGGATTTAATATGGTGATATTATGTTCCTCTTTTAATTGGTTGGTTAACGCCACATAATTTGGCGTTGTAAGCGAGTTAGCCATAATTTCCAAAAAGCCTTGAGATGCTAATTGGTTGCCGACAATATTTTGTATTTTGTGGTCTTCAAAACGCGTGGAACTGGAAACCGAAGCATTTAGTTTTTCGGTAATCTTGATATTATTATAGCCGTACACACGTAGAATTTCCTCAATAATATCAGCTTCGCGAAGCACATCATTTCTGTAAGCTGGCACAGTTAATCCCAATCCCGTTTCTGTGACATTGTTTATTTTGATTTCCAAGGACGTTAAAATACGTTTGATAATTTCCTTCGGAATTTCTTCACCTATCAATTTTTGGGCATTTTCAAAACTCAAGCGTACTTGAAAATCTTCAATTTTTTTAGGATAAATATCAACAACATCACTCGTAATTTCACCTCCAGCAACTTCTTGAATCAATAATGCGGCACATTTAAGCGCATATTCAGTGATATTGGGGTCAATGCCACGTTCAAATCTAAAAGAAGCATCGGTATTCAATCCGTGTCGTTTAGCGGATTTCCGAATACTCACCGGATTAAAATAAGCACTTTCTAAAAAAATACTGTTCGTACTTTCTGAAACACCAGAATGCATCCCACCAAAAACACCTGCAATACACATAGGTTTTTCGACATCGCAAATCATTAAATCGTCTTCATGCAATTCACGCTCCACACCATCAAGGGTTGTAAATTTTGTTCCAGAAGGGACTGTTTTAACTTCAATTTTATTGCCTGAAATTTTAGCAGCATCAAAGGCGTGAAGTGGCTGACCTAAATCGTGCAACACATAATTGGTAGCATCAACAATATTATTTATGGGCTTTAAACCTATTGCTTTCAGTCGGTTTTTAAGCCAAACTGGAGATTCATCAACCTTTATTCCAGAAATAGTAAGTCCACAGTAACGAGGTGCTAATTCTTTATTTTTGACATCAACATCAATTTTTAATGTTCTATTATCAATATGAAAAGCACTAATGGAGGGTGTTATAAATTCTAAAGTAATATCTTTTTGAATCAACCCCGCTTTTAAATCACGCGCAGTTCCCAGATGACTCATAGCATCGGCTCTGTTTGGGGTTAATCCGATTTCAAAAACATGGTCGTTTTCAACATCAAAAATATTTGCAACTGGTGAGCCGATTTTACACGAATCATCTAAAACCAAAATACCTTCATGAGATGTGCCTAAACCAAGTTCGTCTTCAGCACAAATCATCCCATGACTTTCTTCACCACGGATATTTCCTTTCTTAATAGTCCATGATTCACCTTCTTTACTGTAAAGAGTGGTTCCAATGGTTGCTACCGGCACTTTTTGTCCAACAGCCACATTCGATGCTCCGCAAACAATTTGTAAAGGTTTTTCTGCCCCAATATTGACAGTTGTAATCCTT
>Ga0307414_10000852_pt1 | contig 15555 bp, 11 predicted proteins | sample DK1Ometagenome_FD_203804 | JGI IMG/M metagenome (GOLD analysis project Ga0307414, IMG submission 203804) | Maize rhizosphere microbial communities from greenhouse at UC Davis, California, United States - DK15-O-3 | ecosystem: Host-associated > Plants > Roots > Rhizosphere > Soil | place: USA... | reverse complement strand
TATTTGAATTCTTATGCTTATCCTGGAATCGGTTTACACAAAGAACTGGAGTTATTGGTAAAATACGGATTAACACCACTTCAGGCATTACAGGCATCAGTGGTCAATTCTCCTGCCTTTCTGAATAAGAAAGCTTATGGGAGCCTGAGCGCAGGAAAAAGAGCAGATCTATTGTTATTGAATGAAAATCCATTAAAAAACATCAGCGCTACCCAAAAAATATATGCTGTAATTACAAAAGGAGAGTTACTGGACAGAGCCGCATTGGATCAGATGCTGGAAAATGTTAAAAAGAAAAACAATTTATAACTATAAAACAACTTCGATTAAGTAATTTAGAGATTAATTAACGGTTCACTCAACCCTATGAAGGTCTCCATAATTCTTGCAGATGATCATCCGGCAATTCTGGAAGGCATACAAGCTTACCTTTGCAAAGATGATCAGTTTAACATTGTTGACAGTGTTTACAATGGTCTGGACCTTTTACAATCCGAAGCCATCCACCGGGCGGATTTGATCTTACTTGACCTGAATATGCCTGGTTTGGATGGATTAAAGACCCTTGATGAGCTGAAAAACAGATCGCTAAAGGCCAAGATCATCATCATGACCAATTACAATTCTCCTGAGCTGATTAAAGATTGTAAGTCCAGGGGAGCAAGTGGATATGTAGTAAAATCAGGTAAACTGGAGCTGCTTTCGGGGATCATTTTGCAGGTATTAGAAGGTAAACCCTATTTCCCAATCCTCGGGGAAGACCAAACTGAACCGGGCTCCTTTTCCTATTTTGATGACTTCCTGAAAAAGCATAAGCTCACCAAACGTGAGGTAGAAATCATCAGACTGGTTTGTCAGAATATGAGAACCAGAGAAATCGCTGAGCGGTTATACCTTTCTGAATTCACGATTCATACCCACAGAAAAAACATTATGCGGAAATTGGGGATTGGAGATTCTACCGTTGCGCTTTATGATTTCGCAATCAAGAATAAACTAATTATGAACTCTTAAAAAAAAGCCTGCCGGTTTTTCCGGCAGGCTTTTCATTGATACCAGCTTAATATCCTGGATTCTGAGGTCTTAGATTTAAATTGTTTTTAATCTCTACTGTAGGCAGTGGGAACAACAGGTGTTTCTCTGCAAGTATTGTGGATGGACTACCAGCAAATGCATGTCCGACAAAGTTATCAAAGCCATTGGTGGTTTCATTGTAGACTTTTCTTAAGCGCACCATATCAAACCAGGTAATGCCTTCATAACATAGCTCATGCCAGCGTTCACGCCATACGGCTTCTTCGAATGCGGTCTGTCCCAGACCGGAAAGCTCTGGTAACAGAGCACGTCTTCTGATCTTATTCACCGCTTCATAAGCGGCAGTGTTTGGTGATCCGTCTGCCCGATTCTGTGCTTCAGCATAAATTAACAGCACATCTGCAAATCGGATTTGAGGCCAGTTTAAATCACTTTGCGTGGTTCCTTTAGTGCCGGATGTACCATTGGCAACGATATCAAAATGTTTAAAAACATAAGGGGCATTTAATTGCTTTAATGCGCCATCTCCACCAGTATAATAAGAAGTATAGAAGAAACCTTCTCTATCTTTAGCCCTTAAATCTCCCGGTTCAAACGATTGATAAAACTGGGTTGTCGGAACGGTGCTTCCCATTTCATCACTATAGGCAGAAACATCTTTAAAATTTGGCAATAGTAACTGTTGCATTGGATTGCCTGCAACCGAGGCCAGGTATTGAATTTCAAAAATATGCTCCCCCTTATTTTCCTGACTCAAACTATGGAGGTCTGCATAAGAAGGAAAAAGGCCATAACCACTACTAGTCATTACTTCCAGAGATTTATCTGCTGCAAGTTTATAATAAGCTGCTCCTTTGTTTAAAGGTTGCCCCGCCATAGTCAGGTATACTTTAGCCAGCAGAGACTTTACAGCTCCTTTACTCACCCTCCCACTTGCGTCCTGCCATGGAAGTCCTGCCGCTTCAGCAGCAATCAGATCATCGGTAATTTGTTTATATATTTGTTCTGTAGCCGTTCTTTTCGGATAAAAATCTGTAGACGCAGCACTTTGAGGCTCCGTAATCAACGGAACGTCTCCATACAATCTTACCAGATAAAAATAAGCCCATGCGCGCAGAAACTTTGCCTCACCGATAATTTGGGCCTTACGGACATCATCCATGGGTGTAATTCCCGGAACCTTTCCGGTCACTAAATTGGTTTGTGCAATAACATTATATAAGCCTGCCCACCAGTTTCTAACCATTAAATTTTCCCCATTAAACGACAAACCCAGCAGGTTGTTTAAATCTGAATTCTGTCCCGTTTCCGTTCTTGCTGTTCCTGTCACCAATTCCAGCATAGAAAAATTTGCGGCAAAAATACCTGCACCACTTCCAATAAAACGGGTTTGGGCATAGGCGGCAGCAACGGCAGCTTCCGCATGTTCCGGAATGGTATAATAGGTTTCCGGGGTTAAGTTGGAAGGATCATTTTCACTAAGGAATTTTTTACATCCCGTTCCAAGTACCGCTAAGGCAATAAGGAGAATTTTTCCGGTATATTTTATATTTAATTTCATAATATCTTTAATTAATGTAGACAACTATTACAACTATAAACCGACATTTAAGCCCAGCATATACGTTGTTGGCTTAGGATAATCGAAAAAGGTTTGTCCCTGTGCAAAAGCGTTGGAATAAGTAGTTACTTCAGGATCATTTCCGGAGAACTTCGTGGCCAGGAAGAAATTCTGCACACTCGAATAGACCCTAAGTCTGCTTAATTTCAGCTTTTTAGTAATCTTTTCAGGGAAATTATAACCTAATAAAAGGTTTCGTCCGCGAATGAAAGATCCGTCCTCTACCCAACGGGTATCCACGTTTGTCACATATCCCGCTCTGGTATCACGAATTGCTGCGATTGGTGTATTCTGATTTTGAGGTGTCCAGGCATTTAACACGGAGCTGTAGCTGTTGGCCAGTCCAACACGATCTTCTGCAGAGTGCTTCGTCATATTGAGTACATCATTACCCGCAGAATACTGAAGCTCTACGGTCAGGTCTACATTTTTGTATTTAAAGGTATTAGAAAATGATCCCCAGGCTTGTGGGCTACCATTTCCGATGATCATACGATCGGCATCATTGATCTTATAATCACCATTTACATCCAAATATTTAACATCGCCCGGTAATATTGTTTTTCCTCTATAGTTGTATTTTGCGGCTTCGACGCGTTCGCTTTCACTCCAGGTCCCTAGGCGGGTTAATCCCCAGAAAGAGCCTACGGGTTCTCCAACGCGGATAATTCCGGTTTCATTTGTAAAACCAGGATTTCCTACGCCAAAAATATCTGCCGGAGTCGCCAGCGAAAGCACTTTATTTCTGTTCATAGAAATATTGAACATGGTATTCCAGGTAAAATTTTCCGTACGGATGTTCACCGTATTGATGGCAAACTCCAGTCCTTTGTTTACCATGCTTCCGATATTCCTAGTAATAGTGCTATATCCGCTGGTCAATGGCACTGGTGCATCCAGTAACATATCGGTAGTTTTACGGTAGTATACATCCGCCTCGATGTTTATCCTATTGTTAAACAATCCCAATTCTACACCAATATCAGATTGACCTGTTTTCTCCCATTTGAGATCGGGATTGCCAAGTCTGTTCGTTCCTACGCCCGCAAACCTTGTATTGTTGAAAATTGCCGCATATCCGGTTCCTAAAACACCAAGTGAAGAAAAGCTCGGTATTTCAGAATTCCCAGTTAAACCATAACTGGCGCGAAGTTTCAGGTTAGACACCACCGGACTCCCTTTAAGAAACTCTTCTTCGGAAACTTTCCATGCCACTGCTCCTGAAGGGAAAAACGCATATTTATTGTTTGATCCGAATTTGGAAGAACCGTCCATACGTCCTGTTGCTGTAAACAGGTATTTATCTTTAAAGCTATAATTTAAACGCCCGAAGTAAGAGTTAAAGGCAAAACGATCCGCTCTGGAGCTTCCCGGAATTGGTTTACTTGCAGCCGCCAAATTGTTATACAACAGGTAGTCCGTTGAAAAATTTTCCCCACCTACTGCGAAGCCAAAAATATTTGTTTCCTGCCATGACAAGCCCAACAATGCCGTGATCGAATGGTCCTTGGCAAAACGTTTATTATAGGTCAGGTAATTTTCAAAAGACCAATAAGTTTCCCTGTTGTTGTCTAAAGTAACACTTCCTTTCTGATCAAAAGAGATGCCATACAAACCACGCCCATTGTACTCTGAACGGCCTCTTGTCACTATATTTGCTCCGATGACACTGCGGAATTCCAACCCTTCAGCAAGGTTAATATTGGCATAAGCATTTCCCAGTGTGTTTTGCGTTTGTAAAATATATTTACGGTCTGTCAGGATATGAACCGGATTGGAGCCTCCTTCAGCACCTGGATAATTCTGGTTATCTGCCCATGTTCCATCAGGATATCTTACCGGTAAAAAAGGAAAACTTTCCGTGATCATCCTTACGGAGTTTAATCCACCTGTACCTATATCCACCAGATTTTCTGATTGGTTGGTATAGTTTAAGCTTCCACCCACTTTCATCCATTTCTTGATCTGACTATCCATTGTAAATCTTCCTGAGTAGCGTTTCAGGTAGGAGTTTTTTAACAAGCCATTGTCGTCACGATAGTTCAAAAACAAACCATAACTGTTCTCCGCATTACCGCCTGTAAATCCAAGCTGATGATTTTGGGAAAGTTTGTTCTGCGTTGCTTCTTTGAACCAATCGGTATCATACAAAGGATTACCATTGGAATCAAAAAGCAGTGGTAGCGTTTTTCTTTTAATTCTTGGGTCGACATATTTTCCTGCGGCAAAACCTTCAGGATCGTAAATTTTGGAATTTTCGAAAGCCAGGTTTTCTACCTCGATAAACTCTTTAGCATTGAGCATTTCCACTCTTTTCGGTCCAATAGTAGGTACGCTAAAATCAACGTCATAACTAATCTTACCACCGGTGGTAGAACCTTTTTTGGTGGTTACTAAAATAACCCCATTTGCACCCCTTGCCCCATAGATGGCAACCGAAGAAGCATCTTTCAGCACTTCAACCGAAGCAATATCCCCTGGGTTTAAAAAGTCTATCGCATTGCTGTTCTGTGTTTGTGAACCTACAGGAAGAATAACCCCATCAATAACGTAAAGTGGGTTATTGGTTGTTTTGATGGAACTGAAACCACGGATTCGGATATTGGTCTGACCGCCGGGGCGACCAGAATTTGAATTCACCTGTACTCCTGAAATACGTCCAGACAAGGCCTGGTTTAAAGAAGCTGCAGGGCGTTCCTTCAGTTGTTCTTCCTTTACAGATCCTACCGCACCAGTCACATCAGATTTCTTCCTTGTTCCGTAACCTACCACGACCACATCGTCCAGGTTTACACCTTCAGCAGGCACCAGTTTGATGCTCAAAGGCGTCGCACCAGATCCGGCAGCACGGGTCTGCGTCGTATAGCCGATATAGCTGAAAGACAGTTGCTCCGTGGCACTCTCTACTTCAATACTGAAACGGCCTGAAGCATCTGTTACCGTTGATCTATTTGTTTTTAAGGCTTTAATTCCTACACCTGGGACAGGCTGTGAATTTTCATCGAGCACTGTTCCACTGATGATTATTTTTTGTGATACCCCCTGAAAGAAAAAAGAAGCATGGGAATTGGCACCGGAACTGCTTCCCGCTGTTGTCGCAGCGAAGGTCTCGATTCCCGTTAGGCAGAGTATAGGGAGCCCTGCCAGAACTAAGTGTTTAATTTTCATTTTTATTGTTTTTAGGTTAGTAAATTATGGGTTGGGCATTTGGGAATGCCGGCTGCTTCAACATCAATGGTTCATGATGGCGGATGCCGAAGCAGAGCTTGGTATTGAGTGACACTAAACCGTTTTAATAATTTAATATCAATGTTGAGTTGGCTTATTTAATCATGGGCTTTGCGTTAGGGGTAAATACTCGGGTTGACTATTTAAATGTTAGTAATACGTTTTATCAATTCCTATAAAAAAAGAGCAGGGGTGTTGGGTATGCGATTAATTCCAGCAATGCCGGTTGAATAGGATTGCTCATATGCGGGCCCTCCTTCGAAGAACAAAGGCGACAAATCATTGAAAATTAAAGGCTAATACGTTTTATAATTTCGATAACGGTATTCTATTGGAAATAGTAAAGACATTCATATCTGGTTATATTTAGGTTAATTAATGGTTTCTAAAAAGTATCAGGCTCGAACTAATACGTTTTACTAAATCAATATTAAAGAATAAATCCTAATTTTCAAACAATATCTTAAACTAAATGTAATTCAGGGTTTTGGAGGATTTAAAGCCCTTTGAGGAAGCGCAGGATGAGCTTCGCGGTTCTTTCTGAAGCACCGGCTGTCCCCATTTTACCGGACAATTCTGCATAATCCTTCAGCATTTGCTCCCGTTCGGTGCCTTCCAGCAGATTTTTCAGGTTCGTACTGATCTGTAAAGTATTACAATCTTCCTGAATAAGTTCTGTAACGACTTTTCTATCCATGATCAGGTTCACCAGGGAAATAAAACGAATCTTAACCAACATTCTGGCAATGGCGACAGAAATTGCTCCACCCCTATAGACCACGACCTGCGGCACATGAAACAGTGCAGTTTCCAGGGTAGCCGTACCTGAGGCCACTACGGCAGCTTTTGCGACATGGAGCAGCTGATAAGTTTGTCCGAAAACAAGGGTCACGTTTGCAGAGTTGATAAACTGCCGGTAATAGGCCTCCTCAAAGCTTGGCGCTGCTGCCACCACAAATTGCTGTTCAGGGAAATCCGCGGTAACGCTTAACATATCCGGCAACAGGCGTTCGATCTCCTGTTTTCTGCTTCCTGGCAAGAGCGCGATGATGTCTTTATCAAGCTGGTATTTGCTGCGAAAATCCCGATCAGGAATAAATTGTGCGATCTCATCCAATAATGGATTTCCTACATAATCGACCTCCATTCCCCAGGTTTTGTAAAAGTCTACTTCGAAAGGCAGAATGCAGAATAGCTTATCCACAATTCTCTTTATTTTAAGCACCCTTTTCTGATTCCAGGCCCACACTTTGGGAGAAATGTAATAACATACTTTGAGGCCGTTTTCCTTCGCAAATTCTGCGATTTTAAGGTTAAAACCAGGAAAATCAATCAGGATCAATACATCAGGATGGTAAGCAAGCACATCCTCTTTACATGCTTTCATATTTTTGAAGATCGTACGAATGTTGAGCAACACTTCTGTAAAACCCATAAAGGCCATTTCTGAGTAATGTTTCTTCAATTTCCCGCCCTCTGCCTGCATCTTATCTCCACCATAGTAACGAAAATCAGCAGACTCGTCTTCCGCTTTGATGGCCTTCATTAAATTAGCGCCGTGCAGATCTCCGGAAGCCTCTCCCGCTACTAGATAGTATTTCATAGTTTATTGATTAATTTTATAGAAAAAGAACACAAAAGCCCACATGAATGTGGCACTGATAATGCCTCGTCCAAGGTTTTCCTTATTCAATTTAAAGAAATAATGAAGTAATCCGGCATTTACCGCAATACAGGCAATCAGCAACAGGTCTGCTTTCGCCAGGAAAGCGTAACGGTGCATGAGCAACCAAACGATGCTGCCCAGGATTCCGGGGACCATAATTCCGATCCCCAGACCTATAAATACCGAATCTTTAATCTTTTTTAACATCAAATGTCCAGGAGTTTAAAATAGGGATGGCATGGTGTGCTGTCAGGTCAAACTGAACCGGAACAACGGATACAAAGCCATTTTCCAAAGCCCAGACATCCGTATCCTCTCCTTTATCATTGTTCTGGAATACGCCAGTTAACCAGTAGTAAGGGCGCTCATATGGATCTTTACGCTCATCAAATTCTTCTGCCCATTTCGCATTTGCCTGTCTACATATTTTGATGCCTTTCAACTCTGCTCCCTTTGGGAAGTTGACATTTAATAAAGTCGCCTGTGGCAAACCATGTTTCAACACCTCTTCAGAAATGGATTTAATGAATTTTTTGCAATGACTAAAGTCCGCCCCTTCAGAAAAATCATCAAGGGAGAAACCTATAGAAGGAATTCCTTCAATAGCTCCTTCCACCGCAGCAGACATCGTTCCTGAATAGATCACATTGATCGAATTGTTCAGGCCATGGTTGATTCCGGAGACACATAAATCAGGCTTTTTGCCCTTAAAAATTTTATTTACCGCCAGTTTTACACAATCTACCGGAGTGCCGGAGCATTTGTACATTTCTACGCCTTCGTAAAGATCAACCCGATCAAAACGTAATGGTTTTCCGATGGTAATGGCGTGTCCCATTCCGGACTGTGGGCCATCAGGTGCAACCACCACCACGTTTCCCAGCTCCTTCATCACATCAATTAGGTTTTTAATCCCCGGTGCAGTGATTCCATCATCATTTACCACTAAAATATTAGGTTTAGACTTTTGCTTCATCATGTCCGTAAAAATACAAGATTTCGAGAGAATGTTCAGGAATAATGCACATTCCAAGTATATTTGAATTATAACTTATTAAACATGAAGAAGAAATTATTACTGCTCGCCTGTTTTCTGATTGCAGGAACGAGTATGATGGCTCAATCCGGCTTCCAATGGAAAACAGCCAGTTCGGGCGGGTACACGTATAAATACGTGACCAATGATCCTACTCAATCTCGTTTTTATACCTTAAAAAACGGATTAACGGTCATCTTATCCGCAAACACAAAAGAACCAAAGATTGAATACCGTATGAGTGTCAGAGCGGGTAGTAATACAGATCCACGTACCGCAACAGGACTGGCCCATTACCTGGAACACCTTCTTTTTAAAGGAACCGATAAGTTCGGAACTTTAGATTTTGCAAAGGAAAAACCTTTGTTAGATAAAATTGATGACCTCTATGAGCAGTATAACAAAACGACTGATCCTGCCAAACGTAAAGCAATCTATGCGCAGATTGACAAAACTTCCGGTGAAGCTTCCAACTATTCTATCGCCAATGAGTACGATAAAATGATGAAAGCGATTGGTGGTCAATCTACCAATGCCCATACCTGGTATGAAGAAACAGTTTACAACGAAGATTTCCCTTCCAATGCGACAGATAAGTTTCTGGCTTTGCAGGCAGAACGTTTTCGCAACCCAATTTTCCGCATTTTTCATACCGAGTTAGAAGCTGTTTATGAAGAAAAGAACCGCGGACTGGATGAGGATGCCTGGAAAGTAGAAGAGAAAACTGCAGAATTGTTGTTCCCTACTCATAATTATGGTCAGCAGACCACGATCGGAACAGTAGAGCACCTTAAAAATCCTTCTCTGGTAGAGATCAGAAAATATTACAATAAATACTATGTTCCGAACAACATGGCATTGGCCATGGCGGGAGATTTTAATCCGGATGAAATGATTAAAAAAGTAGACCAGTCTTTCTCTTTCATGCAGAATAAACCGGTGGTACTTTATAACCCTGCTCCGGAAAAACCTTTGACAAAAATCCAAAAACTGGATATCTACGGTCCAAGTGCGGAAAGTGTCAGGTTATCTTATAGAGGATACGCTGAGAACAGCAGTCAAAGTTTACTATTGGATCTGATCTCCAGTATCCTTGCCAACGGTAAAGCGGGCTTAATCGACATCAACCTGAACAAACAGCAAAAAGTGCTTCGTGCAGGCGCAGGTTATCAGCAAATGAAAGATTATGGGGTCTTTACTTTAAATGCCCAGCCTAAACAAGGACAGACCTTAGAGCAGGCAAAACAATTGCTGTTAGACCAGCTCAATATCCTTAAAAAAGGAGAATTCGATGAAAGTCTGATTAAAGCTACTGTGGCCAATCAAAAGTTAAGCTTGTTGCAATCTTTTGATAACAATGGCTTTCGTGTAGATGCGGTAACGAATGAATTTATCCTGAACCGTGCGAATAAATGGGACAAATCTTTAGGCGGACAGGATGCAATGGCAAAGCTGACTAAAAAACAGGTAACAGACTTCGCCAATCAATTCTTTAAAGATAATTATGTGGCTACTTACAAACATAAAGGAGAAGACAAAAGCATTGCGAAAGTAGAGAAACCAACCATCACACCAGTACAGACCAATGCGACGGAAACTTCCCCTTTTGCAAAAAACTTATTGGCAATGCCTTCCACAGAGATTGCACCCAAATTTCTGGATTACCAGAAAGACCTTTCTTTCGGCAAAGCAGGAATCGCGGAGGTGATTGAAGTACAAAATAAAGAAAACCCTATTTTCCGTTTGTCTTACCGCTTTGAAATGGGCGCATGGAACAACAAACTGATGCCTTATGCAGCACAATATCTTGCATTCCTGGCTACAGATAAATATAGTGCAGAACAGATCAGCAAAGAGTTTTACAACATTGCCTGTAACTATACCTTCTCGGTAAGTAACGAGGTGGCCACCATCAACATCAGCGGATTACAGGAGAACTTCGACAAAGCGGTGACTTTAGTAGAGCACATCTTAGCGAACTGTAAACCGAATGAAACAGCTTTAGCAGGACTGAAAAGTAGAATTCTAAAATCCAGAGAAAACAATAAGTTAAATAAAGCGATGATTCTGAATGGATTAATGAGCTATGCACAATATGGTGCAAGTAATCCTTCGAATTACACCCTGACCAATAATGAGGTGAATAACATTACTTCAGCAGATTTACTGGCGATTTTGCACAATGTGAACAACTTTGAGCATACGATTACGTATTACGGTCCGCAAAGCCTACCTGAATTTACGACAAGCATCAGCAAACTGCATAAACTTCCGGCAACGTTCACACCTGAGCCTCCGGTAAAAAAATTCGTTTATACCAATAATGCAACAAATCAGGTTTATTTTGCTGATTATGATATGGTACAGTCAGAAATCAGGTGGGTAAGAAATGCAGGTAAATATGAAGCAGACCTGACGGGTAAAGTAAACCTTTTCAACAGTTATTTTGGCGGTGGTATGGGTTCTATCGTTTTCCAGACCATCAGAGAATCTAAAGCATTGGCATACTCTACGTTTGCCGTTTATTCTGCACCAGACAGAGCAGACAAACAATATGCAATGGTCGCTTATGTAGGCAGTCAGGCTGATAAAATGAACGATGCCGTAAAGGGAATGAATGAATTGTTAAACGATCTTCCTGAATCTGCAAAATCATTTGAAGCGTCTAAGTACAATGCGATGAATGCGATTGAAACCGACAGGATCACTAAAGATGACATCATTACCAGCTACTTTGCCAATAAAAAACTGGGACTGGATCATGATTCAAGAATCGATGAATACAATGAACTGAAGCCTTTAACCTTTACAGATATCAAAACTTTCCATACCAATAATGTGGCTAATAAGCCTTACAATTATTGCATTGTTGCTTCTGAGAAAAATGTAAAATTAGATGACATGCAGAAATTTGGAACAGTGAACAAATTGACTTTAGAACAGATATTTGGTTATTAAGATTTCTCTTTTCAAAAGAAAAGGCCTGATTGCGTATTGCAATCAGGCCTTTTCTTTGATAAGTATGTTACAATGATTTGATCCAGGTCACCAATTCATCACGGGTCTTTCCGGTTTTCTGTTGCAACTTTCCATACAACTCCTCGTCTTTCCCCTCTTCATATTTCAAATCATCATCGGTAAGATCCGCATAAGCTTGTTTTACTTTACCCTTGATCTCATTCCACTTTCCTTTTAATTCTAACTTATCCATGATCCGTTTTTTTATGTTTAACAATAAATAGATACCATAATAACAGGTTTTAAAAATATTTGTTTGATTTCATGTAACCTTTGCTCTGTTTTGTTCATCTGTTATATAGGGAATAATCTGATTTATAACCCAGAGAAGACCCTGATTCCGAACCAATAAAAACCAATAGAACTGATATGAAAAAACTACTTTACGCCTCCCTTATTTTGCTTTCCTTATCACAGACTTCCTGTACCATGATGGTCAAGGGGCTAGTCAAAGCGGTAGTGAAAGGATACGATAACTATACGGACATGAACGTGTCTTCGTTTCAACTGGCAGATCAGCAGGGAAAGAAACATACTTTTGCCAGTTTATATGCGGGTAAGACGGTTTACTTTTATATATGGTCAACTTTCTCAAACCGCCCTCCCGGAGAAAAAAACAAGGACTATGTCGCCTTAAAGAAACGTTTTGCGAAGTATCCGGATGTGGTATTTGCTGATTTCTTTATTGGGACAGATCAGGCAGCCTGGACGGCCGATGAGCAAAAGAATGCTGGTCAAAACAGTTATTTTCTCGTTCAGGATGCGGCTGCTGAAAATTTCCTTTCTGTGTTAAAAGAATCCACGATGGTTCCCTTTATTATTGGAACAGATGGAAAGATGCTCGCTTTCAAAGGACCAAAACCAAATGACGATACCTTAGTTGACTATGTACTTTATGAAGCCAGAAACGGTATAGACGGTACAACTTCCGCAAGAAAGCTTGTCAGAGGGGTAAACGGCAATGAGAAATTCAAAACACAGGCACTGAAGGATTGGTACAGCGGCCATTTCAACAGGAGCCCTGAACATGTTAATTTCAGTGTGTCTTCTACGCAATAGAGCGGTGTATCATGAACCGCTATGATTTAAAATAAAAATACGCAATAAAAAAGAAGCCCTCTGTTAATTTGACAGAGGGCTTCTTTTTTAGATTAAAAATCTTATTTCTGAGATTTCTCAATGATTTCTTCAACTACCGCAGGATCTAACAAAGTAGTGATGTCTCCAAGATTTGAAGTATCTCCTTCTGCAATTTTTCTTAATATACGTCTCATAATTTTACCTGAACGCGTTTTAGGCAATCCTGTAACAAACAAAATTTTATCCGGTTTAGCGATGGCACCGATCACACGGGTTACCGTTTGCAGGATATCCTTGCGGGTAAGCTCCGCATCTTCATGATGGTTGGGGAAGATGACAAAAGCATAAATTCCCTGGCCTTTTACTTCATGAGGGAAGCCTACAACTGCGCTTTCCACCACTCCAGCGTGCATGTTAATGGCATTTTCCACTTCAGCAGTACCAATCCGGTGTCCGGATACATTGATCACATCATCTACCCTACCGGTGATTCTGTAATAACCATCCTCATCCCTCAAACAACCATCACCAGTAAAGTAAAGGTTTTCGTAAGTAGAGAAATAGGTTTGTTTACAACGTTCATGATCACCATAAGTCGTACGGATCATTCCCGGCCATGGAAACTTAATACAAAGATTTCCGTTTACTCCATTTCCTTCTATTTCATTTCCATTTTCATCGACCAGGATCGGTTGAATACCGGGTAAGGGTAAAGTCGCATAACTAGGTTTGGTAGGCGTTACAAAGGCGATCGGGGAAATCATGATTCCACCGGTTTCTGTTTGCCACCAGGTATCCACAATCGGACATTTACTTTTTCCGATGTTTTCATCGAACCAATGCCATGCTTCTTCATTGATCGGTTCACCAACAGAGCCCAGTACGCGAAGGGAACTCATATCTATGCCGTTTAAAGGTTCTTCTCCGAAGCTCATTAAAGAGCGGATGGCCGTTGGTGCAGTATATAAGATGTTTACTTTATGTTTTTCTACTACCTGCCACATTCTGGAAGCATCCGGATAGGTTGGAATTCCTTCGAACATTAAGGTTGTTGCGCCCTGAGAAAGTGGACCGTACACGATATAAGAGTGTCCCGTGATCCAGCCGATATCAGCCGTACAGAAAAACACTTCATCTTTCTGATAGTTAAATACGTTGGAGAAAGTATATCCTGCATAAACCATATAACCACCAATGGTATGTACCACACCTTTAGGTTTGCCGGTAGAACCGGAGGTATATAATATAAACAACAGGTCTTCGGCATCCATCTCTTCAGCCGGACAGTTGGTATCTACTAATTTTATTTCATCCTCCCACCAGATATCACGGCCCTTAAGCATAGATACCGGTGTACGGGTATGGGTTAAAACGATTACACGTTCCACTGTCGGGCAACCGATCAGCGCATCGTCTATCACTTCTTTCAATTGAATCTGTTTATTTCCTCTGAAGGCCCCATCGGCAGTGATGACTACCTTACATTCGGCATCATTGATTCTATCGGCAATAGATTTAGCGGAGAATCCACCGAAAACAACGGAATGGACGGCACCAATCCTTGCGCAAGCCAATACAGCTACGGCAAGTTCCGGAACCATAGGCATATATATACATACGCGGTCTCCTTTTTTAACGCCGTTTTTCTTTAATACATTGGCAAAACGACATACCTGTTCGTGTAAAATTTTATAGCTTAATGTGATGCTATCCTTTTGAGGGTCATTAGGCTCCCAGATAATAGCTGGTTTATCTCCATTTTCTGCAAGGTGACGATCAAGGCAGTTCTCGGTAATGTTTAACTTTGCCCCTTCAAACCATTTAATGTTTGGTTCAGAGAAATTCCAGGACAATACTTTGTCCCATTTCTTTCTCCACAAAAATTTGTCTGCTATACCAGCCCAGAATTGTTCGGGCTGCTCAACGCTCAGTTTATACGTTTCCTGATACTCTTCAAAAGAATTAATTTGCATGATTTGGTTTAGGTCAATAACTAAAACTCAAATATACCTTTATTAAAAAGCTAACAAAATTTTAATGACAGGTTTTAGGACCTTTCCTGATTTTCTTTTTAAACCAAATGCAGTCCTGGATTGTCTATTATTTAACCTCAAACACTGACCAATGAGTAAACAACTATTCGACCAGATTTCAGAAACGCTGAGACGTGCTGAGCTGGCCAACCAGCATTACCGTACAGATTCATTAAAATGGAACCTGGATACCCATAAGGCTCAGCACCAGCACCTGCGGACTTTACTTCAGGAAATTTACGAGGTGCTCCTTCCTATTACTATTGTTTCAATGATGAAGGCCCTTCCCCTTCCGGGAATTTCGGAACTGGATCTGCATGAGGTTTTACATCCACAACTGAAAACGCCGCATAAGGCCTATGGCGTAGCGGCTACATTGTATCATTTACAAGCACATAAACAGCTTTGGGTACAGCAATTAGGCAAGGAAGAAAGGCCGGAACTGGTCCATTATGTTAACGAAGCGAGGCGTTATGTGCTACAATTTGAGAATCTTTTAGGTGATTTGGAAGAAGCAGTGGTCGTTTAATCCGTTTAAATGTTGTATATTGCGCCCCGGGAGCGTCCTCAATAGGAATCTAAGCTACAGTTCGCAACGTGCTGTAAATAAATTAAAAATATTTTAGATACCTACTTGATGATTACAAATATTTTATTGATATTTGCACACTCTTAAAAAATTAAGAAAGAACAATTAACACACTATATTTAAAGGCATGTCTAGAGTTTGTGATTTAACCGGAAAAATGGCAATGACAGGTTTTAATGTTTCTCACTCAAACGTTAAAACTAAGCGTAAGTTTTATCCCAACTTACAACTTCAGAAATTTTATATTCC
>Ga0307414_10000851_pt1 | contig 15567 bp, 18 predicted proteins | sample DK1Ometagenome_FD_203804 | JGI IMG/M metagenome (GOLD analysis project Ga0307414, IMG submission 203804) | Maize rhizosphere microbial communities from greenhouse at UC Davis, California, United States - DK15-O-3 | ecosystem: Host-associated > Plants > Roots > Rhizosphere > Soil | place: USA... | reverse complement strand
TGGGCAAGGCAACGGACGCTGTAGGGGCAACCTCTGCCCGCGTCATGGCCCGCCAGGTCAATCTGGCTTTCCAGTTGCAGGACGTTGGCGTGTCGCTTGCCGGCGGCATGAACCCGCTGATGGTGGCGGCGCAGCAGGGCTCCCAGATCCTTGGCATCTACGGCATGGGACAGGGCGGTCTAGGCGCTGCCTTGCGCGACCTTGGGTCAATGGCCGGTGGTCTGGTGTCCAAGATGTGGCCCATTGCTGCCGTGCTCGGCGTGGCATCGGCCGCCATTGCTGCCATGACCGGCGAGATCAACAAGTCTGCAGGCGCAACGGTTGGCTTTGGCGATGTTGCCCTGGCGACGTGGCAATTGTTCGCCGAGAGCGTTTATAACCTCGTGCAGCCCGCCATAGCGGCTATTGGGGGCTGGTTCTCCGATCTTTGGGGCATGATCAGCCCGGCCATAGCTACGGCCGTCAACGGCATCATTGGGGGCTTTGTCGGGGCATTCGAGGCGGTCAAGGCGACTTGGTCCGCGCTGCCGTCGGCTCTGGGCGACATCATGATCACGACGGCGAACGTGGTGGTCAAGGGCGTCGAGGCCATGGTCAACAAAGTCGGGGAGATGATCAACGGCTTCCTCGAGCCCTACAACGCGGGCCTTGCCTCAATGGGGCAGGCAACTATTCCGACCGTGGGCACGGCTAGCTTTGGCGGGTTCTCCAATCCCTTTGCCGGGGCGGGTTCCGGTGTTGCCGGCGCGGCTTCTGATGCCTTTGCAGGAGCCCAAAAGGATTACATTGGCGGCTTGCTGTCGGCTGTCGGAGAGCGGGCGCGGTCAAACATCGCGGCGACAAAGGCCGAAGTGGATGGGCTCGGCGGGTCGGCGAAGGCTGCCAACGACAATCTCAAAGGCATGGCTGAAGGCGGCATGACCGATCTGGCCGATATGGGCCAGCAGATCACATCGACCCTATCATCCGGCTTTGCCGACATGTTCAAGGGCCTGATCACCGGCAGCCAGAACGCGATGGAATCCATCGGCCAACTGCTAGGCAAGCTCGGCGATCTGTTCCTGAATCAGGGCTTCAATATGCTGTTCGGCGCCCTCGGCGGAGGGGTCAGCAATTTCCTAAACGCAGGCGGACCAGTGAGGCTCGGCTACAACCTCCCCGGCTTCGCCAACGGTGGCGCATTCAAGGTCGGCGGCTCCGGCGGTGTCGATAGCCAGCTTGTGCAATTCAAGGCCAGCCCCAACGAGACGGTTTCCATCACCAAGCCCGGTCAGGAACGGATGAGCGGCGGTCAGATCACGGTCGACGTCCATGTCGGCGTCGAGAACGGGAACCTCGTTCTCACCATGACGCAGGTTGCGGGCCAGGTCGCCGGCCAGCAGATCAAGCAGAACAACAAGCAGTTGCCGAACCTTTTATCCGATTATCAAATGCGGCAAGGGTGATCTAAGTGCTTGATGTTTCGATGGAACCCACTAGAATCAAACGGTCGAAGCGGTGCGTCAACACCGGCTTCGACCTAACCAAGCCCAACCTGTTCAGAGGTCAAGATGGCTAACCCAAAGCGTATATGCTCCGTGCCGAACTGCGACAAGCCTTCTCGTCGGTGGGGTCTATGTAGTCCCCACTCGGATAGGCAGCGGGCGCATGGAGACCCACTCGCTGATGTGCCGTTCAAGAACGAAGCCCCGAAGTTCTTCTGGGACGTAGTGGTGCCGTTCAAAGGTGAGCAATGCTTGCCATGGCCGTTCTCTATCACCCGTTTCGGCTACGGATGTCTCGTGACCGATGGGAAGCGTGAGCAGGTCCATCGCAAGGCACTGATTGCAGTTACTGGTGCACCGCCCGATCCCGACATGCACGCTGCCCATAACTGCGGCAACCGGTCCTGTTGCAATCCGACGCATCTGCGATGGGCCACTGCAAAAGAAAACGCATCCGATAAGGCCATCCACGGCACTGAAATATTTGGCGCACGAAACGGCAGTAACAAGCTCACGGAGCAGCAGGTTCGCATCATCCGGGACAGCCGGGGCAAGGTCTCGCAGATCGAATTGGCAAACCAGTTCGGGGTGAGTCGCGGCACTGTCGGCGAAATCCAGCGTCGTGAAATCTGGGCTTGGTTGGGGGACTGATGTATGGCCGCACGTTCTATAGCATGGCCTGCAGCGGTCTTTCCAAAGAGCGCCATGTTCCATCCCGACAGCCAGTCGAAAAGCGGCGGCCTGTCTATGACCGGATCGGAGCAGTTGACCGTCTCCAATGCCGGCCGATGGCGCGCCAGCCTGACGGCGCCGATCCTGACCGAGGAAAGCGTGCTGTCGTGGCGCGCGTTCGTTTCCATGATGGAAGGTCGGGCCGGGACATGCCTCGTGCCGAAGTGGGAGCGCTATGGCGTTCGCAACCTCAACGGCCGCGAGTTCGATCAGCAGCCGATCGCCGAGTATGGCGGCGACAGCTTGAATTTCGACCTGTCGGGCTTCGGCCAGTCGGATGACGTTGTCCATGCCCAGCTTGCCGTTCCAGCCGCGCTCGGCGCAACGCGGTTGAGCGTCATTATCAACGACGGGGCAGGGCCTCGCCCAGGCCAGTATATCGGCATCGGTGATCGGCTCTACATGGTGCAACTGGCTTGGGAGTTGGTCGAGGGTGGCCCGCTCCAGGTGCAGGTATGGCCTCGCCTTCGGTCGGCTGCGGTGATGGGTGAGCGGGTGATCCTCGATCGTCCCGTCTGCCTGATGCGCTTTGCCACAGACCAGACCGGCGAACTGTCGCTCGATATGGGCCGGTGGGGAACGCCTGGCCTCGAACTCGTGGAGGCGATCTGATGGGCTTCTTTCCGGAAGTTATCGCCGCCAAGCTGGCGGGTCGCACAGTTGCGGCCTCGCTTCTCGTGCACATGGACTTCAAGGACACGGCGCGTCGGTTCTGGTTCGGCTTCGGCGATCTCGTTGCCGGCGGCCATACCTGGCAGGGCACCGGCGAGATGATCCAGATCGACGGTCTGGAGTCGCCCATCGGCACGGTAGCGCCCAAGACGACGTTCACACTGTCGGGCATCGACGCCACTCTGGTGACGCTGGCCCGGAATGCCTCAGACCGGGTCAAGGATCGACGGGCGACCATCTTCCTCCAATTTTTCGACATAAGCCCTGATGACGCCAGCGTAGAGCCATGGAGCCTGCTGGACGAGCCCTTCGCTGTCTCGACGTGGCTGATGGATCAGATGACTTATTCGGCGCAGGGACCGGCTCAGAGGGCCATAGCTCTCACAGCCGAAAGCCTTTGGACCAATCGGCGCCGGCCTGCCTATGGGCTCTACACCGATCGCGACCAGAACAAGCGGTTCCCCGGTGACCGTGGCCTCGAGCAGGTTGTGGACCTCGTTTCTAAGACAATACGGTGGCCCGTGTACTGATGATCCGGGAAGCCACGGCTACAGACACGCCAGCGATTGTTCGCATGGTGGCGATGCTGCACGCCTCGGCCGGGATCGTCCTGCCGATGGACCCGCGCATCGTCTCAAGGTTCGTGGATGCGCTCAGAGCGTCACCCACAGGCCTTGTGCTCGTCTCTGGGCCTTCGGAGCCTGATGGGTTCTTAGCGGCCTCAGTGGGCACGGCATCCATCGCAACGACGCCTGTCTCGATAGAACACGGCTGGTGGTCGGCTGGCGGTGACGGTTTACGCCTGTTGCGCCGCTACGAGCAATGGGCGCGCGAGCAAGGCTGCTTCGCCGCTCGCATGTCCACGCCGCCCGGTGCCGATCGGGCGGAAGCAATTCTTGAGCGCAACGGATTCTCAATGGCGGAAAGCGCCTGGGTGAAGGTTCTCTAATGGCAATTTTCACCGCGATCGCCGGGTACATCACCACAGCACTAGTCAGCGCAGGCCTGTCCACGTTCATTGCTGGTGCCGTGGCAAATATCGCCATCGGCGCAGCCCTGCTTGGCATAGGCCAACTCGCAAGCGCTGCATTCGGTGGGGGTAGTCGCCCTCAGACCAGCACGCCGCAGGCCCAGGCAACGCTGAACCAGTCTACAGGACCGCGCATCCGAGCCAAGCTTGGTGGCACCCGCGCCTTTTGGGACTCAAAAGGCGGTGTTCTCTTTCAAATCATCATGGCGCACCATGGTAAGATCGCCGCCTTCGAGCAGTTCTATGTCGGCGACGTAGCAGTATCTCTGGAGAGCAACGGGGACGTTCCAACCCTGCCGTTTGCCAACCATGTTCGCATCGTCGCTCACAACGGCGATGCCAGCCAAGTGACCGACGTCAATATGACGACCTACTGGCCAGGCATCTGGACTAGTGCCCATCGGCTCAGGGGCATTGCGTACTGGTTTGCCCGTTTTACTTCGCCGCCTGCGGAGGACTATCAGGCGATGTTCCCCGAGGGGTACAACACCCCTGTTCGATGCGTCTGCAGGCTTTCTGAGGTCTACGATCCGCGCACCGGGATGACGGCGTGGAGCGACAATGCTTCGCTTTGCATTCTTGACTACCTGACGCACCCAGACGGCTACAACCGCAGCATGGACGACATCGACCTCCCAAGCTTTGAGGCTTTTGCGGACATATGCGATGAGGCTGTTCCGCGTGTTGCAGGCGGGACGGAGAAGCGCTATCGGCTCTGGGGAGTCTACGGTCTTACCGACGATCCCCAGGACGTTTTGGCAAAGATGCGCGCGACATGCGACGCCGAGTTCTACCAGACCCCTGAAGGCAAGATCGCCATTCGTGGCGGGGTTTGGGCGGCACCTACGGTCACCATCCGGGATAGCGACATTCTGGGCCACTCAATGGAGCAGGGCAATAATCGGTTCGCGACATTCAACGAACTGAAAATCCTCTACACCTCGCCAAGCCATGACTACCAGACGATGGAAGCAACATCGTGGGAAGACTTGGCTGACCAAGCCGAGCGCGGGGTTCTGACGTCAAGTCTCAACCTCGACATGGTTCCTTCACCATCACAGGCTCGGCGGCTGGCAAAGATCCATATCGCAAAGTCCAATCCTCAGTGGAAGGGCACCATCATTGCGAACCTCTCGGCGCTAGATGCGCTGGGCGAGCGAACCGTCCGCATCGTGCTGCCGGAACTAGGGATCGATGACGCATTCTTCGTTGCCGGATTTTCCATTCGTCCCGATCTGACCGGCGTCGAAATCGGCGTAATGACCATCAACGAAGCCTCGTATTCGTGGACAACTGCCGAGGAAGGCACTTCGCCTCCCATCCCCGAAGATACCCGACCTGACCTGACATTCCCTGTTCCAATGAACCTCACGCTGTCCGAAGTGGACGATGTGATCACCGCTGTGGTGGATGACCCAGATCGTTCGGACCTTGAACTCCAAGGCCAGATACGCGCTGGCGCCGGCTCGCTCTGGCAGGAAATGGAGACGGACGGACTGACGGCGGCCTTCGGGCCGGTCAATCCTGACGCCACTACAACCTATCAGGTTCGAACTCGCTGGCGCGGCCCGCTCGAGACGGCCGGCGCGTGGTCGGAAATCGAAGACATCGAGATCGTCGTCTAAATCCTGAGCCCCACCAGGCTTCCCAGTAATCCCCTCAAGGCTCGCTTCACGCGGGCCTTTTTCTTTGTGAGGCCCTATGTCCATCATCGATACACTCAACCGTGTCTATCGCGAGTTCAAGCGGTACACTGGCGACGGCTTGCCTGGGGAGCCGACCGGCGCACCTCTGCCTGTTGGAGATCCGCAATCCGGACCTCACAGCCCGAAGAAAAGCGAGATTCGTGGCGCGCTTATCGAGTTTGCGGCTGACGTGGAGGAGGATGCCGAACGAGCCGAGGATGCGGCTGACCGCGCCGAGATCGCCGCCGGGACAGCAGTGGCAGCCGGAGCGCGCTTCCCTACCGTGGATGCGATGTTGGCCGATACTGGCATGGCCTATTCCGGCGGCACTCTTGAAGTTGCAGCAGGCGACATCGTGAAGGCCCAGGGCTTCCGCTATGAGGTTGCCGCGGATGCCGCGCCTGATGAAGATCTGAATACTGCCGGCGGAGTTGCCCTCTACCTGCGCCGGAATGCCGATCTCACCGTCTATTCAGAACAGGCGGGTATAGACGCCACGGAGACGAGCGCTACAGCAATCAATACCATGTTAGCGAAAGCCTTGGCGGCGGGCGCGCGCACGGTCAAAATGGCGAAGGGCGACTGGACCCCGGACGGTCAGTTGATCTGGCCCGTTGGGCTCAAGGAACTGGACTGGCAGGGCGGTCTGATCACGCAGAACGCAGACATCGGCAGCGGTCAAGCGGCGATCAAGTATAGCGACGCCCTCGTAGTGCTGCCCGCACTTTCAGCCGACATAAGCTCGACCACTGAAATCATCGTGTTTGCTTCCGCGCACGGCCTACAGGTCGGGGACGTTATCGGCTTCCGCAACACTACGATCAGCAGCCTAAATGCATGGCGAACGTCCTACTATGACGGTCAGCAAACAATTGTGCGCGAAGTCGTTTCGAGCACGCAAATCACAGTCGCGGATACTATTGACCCGAGGGGTGCGCTCAAGGCGTTCCCATCTGCAAGCACGGAAGTTGTGCTTTACCCCCGCTCTTCAAGAGGGATCGCATTCCGCAACGCGGTGCTGCGCGGGAGCACTAGTGTTTTTGCTATGCTGGATATCTCCGGTGGTACCCACCTTGAGCTTGAGAATATCGACGGGCATGGCGGCAACAATGCTGTGGGCATCCTCCGGCTTGGGGCATATGCCCGGTCGGAGCGCTGCATATGGGGGCACGTTGCGCCGGTTGTTGGCACACAATACGGCCTGTCCCACGATGGCTTCTCGTTCCACAAGAGCTTCGGAACAACCGCGTATGCGGAACGGCATGCCATTGCGCATGGTAACTCGGATGGCGTCGGCGCTCTTCCGCCCCGAGGGAACGAGCATTACGCCGTGAACTTGGGATCCGAACGGTCGGAAGCCCTCGATTTCGGCCACGGCAACATCCTGGACCATCGGTGCGTCGGTGGAACGATCACGTCCTTAGGTTTGGGCGGGTCGAACAACCACGTTGATGTCGACGTGATCAGCACTGCCAAATACCCTTACAATGGGAATTGGGCAGTGGTGGGGACCAACTTCCACGATACAAATCACTTTGTAAGGGCAGGGCGCATTCTCGTGCCAGGCGACGGGACCACGGATGGCGCAACCCCGTTTTCGCAGGGTATAATTGGCTTTGGTGGAACGGCTTCAAACCTGTCCGCAAATACCGTGGATGGCGGGACAATCGACGTCAGCATAGGGACTTTGGAAGCCCGCAACTGGTCTCAAACAACTGCCCCGCTAACGCGGTTCAGAAACCGGGGCTTCAGCGGGATGTGGGGGCTAAAGGTACACGTCAAGGATATTGTGTGCCCGGTTGAACCGGCGTGGTTCGCCTGCGATGTGGTAAGCGGGTCCAACCCTGTACGCATCGACCTTGGCGACGGGCCGACCCGGTGGGATCCATCGGGCTCTCCTACCCACGGATGGAACGCAGCGAACCAAGGTTTTACCATCCCAGCCATCCTCTCCCCGGGTGGAAAAGTGACAGCACCCCGCTTGGTGAAATCGGTTGCCGACACTGGTGGTGCGGCTCCGAGGCTGGTGTCTTCCGGGGCGGTTTTTGCAGGCCTGAAGTTCACTGATGACGTGAGTTGTGCGGCTAGCGCCAACATCGGCAATTTCACGGTGGGCAAGCCGTTCGTTGTGAACGCCACCACCGTCGCCACCTATGTCAGCGGTTCGGGTTCGCTCCCAGCGATGACATGGACGTTCTATGTGACAAAAACTCCCTGACCCTTGATCGAAGTGGCTCAATGTGTCAGCAACGGCGAAACATGGCAGGGGCGGTATAGTGGTGAAGTTGTCGTGGATCGTTGGGCTCTTGCTAGTCCCAAGCGCCGCCCTGGCTGCGTGCCCTGATATTGGAATTGCACCCCGGACAATCACCGCCCCCGCCACGGACTACGTGGCTTCAAAAGGCTTCAGTTTGGATGAAGATGGCGTCATCGTTTTTGATTACGGCACTCGCTATGGCGGCGAAGTTGGCAAGTTCGCCAATCCATATTTTCTGACCAACTACGCAAACGCCCTCTACCGCGATTACCTTGATACCCAGTGCACCAGTGATGAGCTGCTGACACAGTTCATGCTGCAGGCAGACCATTTGATGGCCACGGCTGACGTGGATGGAAAAGTAGCAAGGTGGACTTATCCATTTCCCATCGAAGAATACGAACTCGATGCGGGTTGGATTTCCGGAATTGGGCAAGCGCGGATCGCCGGCGTGCTACATCGGGCCGCGGCGCTAACTGGTAAAGCTAGCTATCACGAGATGGCCGAGGCCGCTATGCAGGTCTATGTTACGCCGCCTCAAGACGGGGGTGTTGCCACGATAGATGGCGAGGTGATCTGGATTGAGGAATATGCAGACCCCTCCGGCACTTCGTACAAGGTATTGAACGGCCACATCACGGCTTTAGGTGGCATCCTTGACTACTACGAAATCACGGGTGAGCAAGAGTGGCTGGAGGTTTTCGACCGCGGCGTTGCCGCTGTGCGGCGAGACATCACCAGCTTTGATGCAGGGTTTCTGTCCTACTACTCCCTCTATTCGCCAGGCGAGCGCAAATATGCGCCCAGGGGTGGCTACAACGCGCTACATGTGTCCCAGCTTCTTTGGCTGTACGACATTACAGGCGAAGGCATCTTCCTCGAGTGGGCCAGCCGTTTTCAGGCGTATGAAGCGCCAAACATCCTGTTCACTGCCAAAGGCTCAGTGGACCCCGCAAAGCATGGCCCAGATGGCGCTGAAGGTCGGTATGGTAGCGCCTATTGGTCCCACGCTGATTTCCCTACCTGGATACAAGCGGACGTTCCAGAGCGGGCCTATTCCGGGCTAGCCGTACATGGCAACGGTGACAAGGCCGTGCCCAGCGACTTCTCGATTCTCGCACGCAAGGGGGCCGGATGGACTGTCGTTGAGACGGTTAAAGGCAACACCGCCAAGACCTTTGTGGCGTCGTTCGAACAGCCGATTACGACATCAGCGTTTCGCGTGTTTATCGAAAGCGACAATGGCAACAACAACGTCGCGCTGCAGGCCGTCCTGCCGGCCCCAACCACCTCAGGGTTCTCTGCAATAACTAATGAATGCAACTATCGGACGGCCGGAAAAAACTACAACTTCGATCTAGCTATGGATGGGGATCCGTCGACAGCGATGCGTGTGTATTGCGACGGTTGGCTTATCCTGCCAACCAACGGCCTGCGCCGTCTATCAGTTGATGGCCCGGCCGGGAGTCTTGACGTTTCCTTTTCTGACGATCTGACGGATTGGCGACAGGCACGACCCGTCGAAATTGGTGCCGAGGCTATCGATACAGAGGGCGCCGATTTTGTCCGGCTTTCGTTCACAGCGGCGAGCACACCCTCAATTTCCGAGGTGTGGTTCAGCAGCCAGGGCATTGCTATGGCTGACGACGAAGCGACTTCAGCATTGACCGCTCCAAGGTAGAGATAGCCCGCGCGTGCAATCCATCGCGCTAACCTACCAGCATCCATAGAGCCCAGCCGACAACAACCACCACTCCCCAACTAGCAACCGCTAGTCCTGCGATCTTCCACCCTCTCGGCATTCTCTGAGCCCTCCCAAGCCTTGTGCATCAGTGCATAGGGCTGGGCCTGTACGCAATCCAACATCGATAAGGAGGCCGTGAATGGCCGTCAACTCTGCGTTCTTCAACGCGGTGCGCTCAACGCTGTCTGACGGCGCCCTAAGCCAGCACCAGGTCGATGTGTTCAACGCCATCGCCCAGGCATGGGAAAAATACGGCGACGATCTCGGCTATGCCGATCTGCGCCTTGCCTATGTGCTGGCGACTGCGTGGCATGAGACGGGGCGCTTCAAATGGCTGCGCGAGATCTGGGGCCCGACTGCTGCCCAACAGCGTTATGAGGGCCGGGCCGACCTTGGCAACACCATCAAGGGCGACGGTAAGCGGTTCATGGGCCGCGGGCTGGTCCACATCACCGGCCGGCGTAACTATGCCGACTGGTCGAAGCGCCTCGGGGTCGATCTGCTTGCCCATCCCGAGCGCGCCGAGCACTTGGACTATGCTGCCCGCATTCTGGTCGAGGGCATGGTCAAGGGCACCTTCACCGGCAAGAAGCTGCAGGACTACATCAACAGCGACCAGTACGACTATGTGAACGCGCGTCGGATCGTCAATGGCGCCGACAAGGCTGCGTTGATCGCTGGTTATGCCGAGAAGTTCGCAGCGGCACTCAAGGGCGGCGTTTCCGCCTCTCCCGCTCCAGTACCCGCCCCAGCGCCTCAACGCCCGCCTATGGCTTCCCCTCAGAAGCCGCCCAGCGGGGCAGCCATCATCATCGCCGCAATCATCGCACTGGCCGCTACCGCAGCGGCCTTTTTCTTTGGCCAATAGGAGAACCATCATGGCAATTGCAGAAGTCATCTTCGGGCAGGTATTCGAGCGCGTTCTCGACACGATCACCCGGCCCAGCGTTCCCGTCAGCGATCGGGATGCCCGCGAGGTCGCCAAGGCTGTTGCGAAGGAAGTGGCGCCGGTGGTGGTCAATGCCACCAACAGCGAGCCATGGTATCAGTCCCGCATCCTGCGCGGCCTTCTCGCTGCCGGCCTTGGGTGGCTGCTGAGCAAGGCAGGGCTGATCCTGACCGAAGGCGAGCTCTCCGAGATCGTCACCATCGTTGCCTCGCTCATTGAAGCTGCTGGTCTTGCTTATGCGTGGTTTGGACGGGTGAAGGGCTCCAGCCTCAAGCCGCTGGGTCAGTAGCCATGTTCCTGCGCGTCGTCTATGGCGTCAAAGCCCACCTACCCGAGCGAGCGCTCGAGTGGGTGCTGGCCTTCAACATGGTCTGGTGGGGCTGGAAGCTCACCGACCCGGCAACGCAATGGTCCAATGCGGCCGCGTGGTCGTTCATGCTGTCGTTCTGGTCAGAGGAGGCATGGGGCTGGCTCTGCGTCATCATAGGCGGTCTGCGCATCACAGCGCTGATCATCAACGGCACTTTCGCCAACACATGGTACTCCGCAGCATCCCCATGGGTTCGAGCCCTCACAGCCGGCACAGGGGCCATTGTCTGGTTCATGGTGGTGCTGTCAGTGACCGCGGCGAACACGTCGGGCGCGGGCATTTATCAGTTGCCGCTGATCTTGGACCTCTGGTGTTCGCTCCATGTCTTTTTCAAAACCGGGCGAGCATCCAAGAGGGTAGGCCGGAATGCTGGACTTTCTTGAATCGATCCCTGCTGAATGGCGCCCGCTGGCGCTCATGGTCTTTGTTATCGGCGGCGGTGTCAGTGCCGTTCTTACCTACCATCGAGGCAAGAAGGCTGGCCCGGAACAGCCCAAGGTGCAGGAGTTCTATGCCGCTGGGCAACTGGCCGACATGGGCCCGGTCAAGGAGCTTGTAGAAACCGCTGGCCTTCTGGTGCAGCAGCAGGTGAGGACGAACATTCACCTTGAAGCCACGGCTGCGGCGCTGACCCGGTTTGCCAATATCTACGAGCACCAGGTTGAAGATGCCGAGCGCGAGAAGGAAATAGCCGACGAGGTGGACCGTCGCCTACGGCAGCAACCGCCCAAGTGAGGCATTGATGCCGGATTGAGGAGAAACGCCGTCAGCGACTCTCCCTGTCGATCTACGGGGCCTTCCGCTCTGCTTCGATCGCCTTCACCAGCAATGCCCTGACTTGTTCATGCGTCCATAGGGCTGATGATGATGCCGGTGCCATGAGACGGGCGGCGATCTGTTCGGGTGTTTCCTTCGGCATTCCCACCCCGCAATGTGTGTGCAAAACGCTCCGAAACCAGTCGGCATGAGACGTCTTCGGAAGGGGGCGTGTGCGGGAAGTTGTGGTGAATTCAATGGTGCATCAGGATTTGCAATCCGCTGCGTCACCACTCCGCCACGAGGCCTCTGGGCCGCTTTCTCTGGGGTTTCGCCATTTCTGTCAAGACCGAGTTGCACACACTATCCGTCGTGTGTGCAAAACTGGTTCACGAGGCGTTCCCGCCGACCCGGCGCTGATGCACCCGAACGCTGGTTTTCCGCATCTCGGCGCCACGCGAATAGCGCTTTCCCATCCCCTCGGATAAATCGCCCAGCATGTCCGCAACCTCGCGGTCGCTGAAGCCCTGTTCGCGCAACTCGCTGCTGAAAGTTACGCGCAGCCCATGCAGGGTTAGATCGGCGCCGGTCGGTACGGCAGCCTTGTAGTCGTCTGACGCCTTGAAGTCCTGCCATGCTTTGCGCATGGCGTTCTCAGTCGGGTATTTCTTGCCCAGGCTGTTCCGGCAGATAGGCGCATTGCTCGCCGGCTGCACCACCCCATCCCCTGCCTTCATTGCGTCGAGCACGCTCCGCAACTGATCCGGCACGCCGATGGTCAACTCCCCAACCTTGTCGCCATTCTTTCTCGGGACGAATGCCAGCACCTTCCCCATCTCGGGATCGTCGCGGTAATTCTCCCACGTCAGCACCGCTATGTCTTGGCCGCGCAACCCGCAGTGCTTGGCAATTGCCAGAACCGCTCGCAGATGAGCAGGGGCAAGCGCAAAGGCCGTTTGCCACTCCGCGTCGGTCCATCGCCGGTTTGCAGCGTCATTGGCCTTGTAGAGCCTCCTGACGCCACTGGCCGGGTTCGACTTCATCAATCCCGCTTCAATGGCATCGCGGAACACATTGGACATGACGGCGATCACGAAGTCTGAGAACTTGTCGCCGCTCTCCGCTGCGGCGAGGTCGCGCATTTCCACGACATCGGAGGTCTCGATATCTTCGGCGCGATAGTCCGCGCACCGATCGAGAAACAGCAGCACCTTCAAGTAATCGGACCTGGTGCGATCAGCCAGGGCGAGGAATGCTCGGCTTGAGCGATATCGTTCCGCCAGGGCGCCGAACGTGCCGGTCGCGTATTCCCGAACCCGCTTGCGTTCTGCCGTGGCATAGGCGTGCAGAAAATCAGCGCCCTGCAACTGGATATCCAGTTCCGCGCGGTCGCATTTCACGGCCAGCAGCAGCTTCCCTGTGGCGCGCAACGACACGTACCACTTGCCGGCGCTGTTCCGGCGGATGTTAAGCCCTTTGATTTTCACGCGAGGCAAGCCACATTGCTCCCATGCCCTGGCGCTTAGCCGGGCCGGGATTGTCTAGGGACATCAACCATTCGTCCAGCCGGATGCGCAGGTAGCGCTTTCCGGTCTTGGATCTGGTGATAACTATGGGGACAACCGGGCAGGCGGCCGAGAACGTATCGACCGACAACCCGCAATAGGCTGCCGCCATTTGCTGGGTCATCGCGGCCGGCCATGCAGGCATTTCTGATGGTGAGAGCTTGGCTGCCATAGCGTCAGGACGGCTTGCCGTCCGCCTCCTGGGTCTGGAGGAAGGTACGGGCGGCATCGCGGCCTTCCACGGCGATCCTATGAGCGTCCTTGTCAACGACCTGATTGCTTTCGATTGCGCCCCGGATAGAGTTGAACCGACGCTCTGCCGCCCCAATCACTTTCTCTGCCAGCTTGAGGCGGGCTTCTAAGGTTTCGCCCTTGGCAACCCATTGCCGGATAACGTCCGACCGTTGATTGCAGCCTTCGCGGGCCTCCATGCACGCGCGCATCCAGCGAGCCGCCCGCTTCTGCATTTCGACGGCGATGGCTTGAACGGCATCAATCTGCCCGCGCTTCGTCTCGATCAGGTTGGCGCGTTCCCGGCGCAAAGCCTCATTCTCCCCTGATAGGGTGCGGAGGAGGGTGGCGGCTTGACGTTCGGTGGCGATGACATGCGGATTGCCGCCTTCGGCTTCGTCAATGTCCGAAAACTCGTCCAGAGCGTCGGCTATGTCTCCCACCTCTCCCTGTTCGGGCTGGGGTGATTGGGAGGATGCGACATAGGCGGTGATGGCGGCTTCCATAGGCTTGGGCATAGATGCCATCGGCGCATCGGGATGGCTGTCCCATTCGTGCACCGCAGCATTGTAAGCCTCCTTCGCCGCCTCTACGCCCCTTGGATTAATAGCCATCTTTCGCCTCCTGGGCTTCTGCCGGCTTCATGGCCTCGATTGCTGCCGATGCCGCCCCGACGATCAGCAGCAGATCGGCCCGACGCTGTTCGCGCGCTGAGACTTCGGTATCGGCTCTAGCCGCGATCTGCTCGATGTCGGAATTGGCCGTGCGACGAATGACCAGGATGTCGCTCTCGATCTGCTCGATTTCCGCCTCGGCATGGATCCGGTCGGCATCGTACCGGGCTTTGACGGTCGCGCTTTCGAGCAAGTATGGCCGCGTTGGCAGCCTCTCCACGACGCGCAGGACTTCACCGGCTGGCATAGCGGCATCGGATGGGGCATTGCCGCCCTCCGGGCTATTCACGGCTGTACGGGCTGCTCTAGTGGCCATGGTGGTTCTCCTATTGCTGTTCATTGCGTCGGATGATTGGACGACTGGCCGACCGTTGCGGCTGAGCCTTTCGGAAGCCGTTGCCGCGAGAGGGCTTGATCCCCCGGTGCTTGTCGGAAATGCGCTTGCCCTTGGCCTGCATGGGGACGTCATAGGCGCTGGTCTTGTGACGGTGACAGGTGATGCAGACTGACTGGCAGTTCTCCAGCGTGTCGCTGCCGGGATCGGTTGCCGGCGCGGGGTAGTGGTCGAACTCCACGCCATGAGACAGGGGCGCATTGCACCGCTGGCCGGGCTCCAACCCGTATACGGAGCCGACCGCTTCACAGAATCCGCCGGAGCGTTTCAGGCTGTCCCGCTTCGTGGATTTGTTGAACTCGTAGCGCTTGGCCATCAGCCTTGCACCTCGCGGCGAAGCTCGGCATGAAGAGCCTGGCGCATGGCCATGAGATCGGCCCGCGTCGGCGCATGACGCCTGCGGTCTCGCTCAAGAGCTTCGTGGGCATGCTTTAGCTGCGGATCGATGCGGAGCAGGCGGGCGAAGCGTTCGCGCCTCCTGCGGGCTTCCATGTGGTCGCGGAAGGGGCGCAACTGGCGGCCGGCCCAGAGGATGAAAGATGGCGTCATGCTGGCTCTCCCCGCGTGTATTCTGGTGGAAGTGGTTCGCTGAACTCGACGCCATGCTCGGCCCCGAATTTGTAGATCAGCTCGATCAAGTCGCTGAACTCGGCCTTGTCGAGATCGGACGATGACCGGCCCAAGTTGACGAAGCCGTTGCCATCGATGTTGGGGACAAGACGGTTCTCGCGTTTAAGCGCGTCCATGAATACGAGCTTGAAATCATCGGCCGTCAGCTTGACGCCATGCCACCGGACCTGAGTGGCTATCTCGGAAAGCAAACACCACATTTTCGCATTCTGGTCCGATGACCGCTTCGGACCCATGAACTGGACGCGGGTGCCGGCCGGGGCACGCTGCACCAGATCAATGGCGCGGTCGCGCATGCGATCATTCATCAATGGGACAACGTGCCGGGCCATCAGAATGGAATCCCGTCTGGATCATCAAACGAGGGGCCACCACCTCGACGGGATTGGCCGCC
>Ga0307414_10000850_pt1 | contig 15601 bp, 12 predicted proteins | sample DK1Ometagenome_FD_203804 | JGI IMG/M metagenome (GOLD analysis project Ga0307414, IMG submission 203804) | Maize rhizosphere microbial communities from greenhouse at UC Davis, California, United States - DK15-O-3 | ecosystem: Host-associated > Plants > Roots > Rhizosphere > Soil | place: USA... | reverse complement strand
TGGCTTTTTGAAAATAAGTACCATGCCAATGCGATTATCAACTGGAACGGGGCATTGGGTGAAGAAGATTATAGACTTCAGTTGGATAGTTATAAGCAAAGCTATCCAAACAGGAAGATCACCAGCAATCCTCTTTTTGGTATTCCATCCCGGTTGTGGGAACATATTTGTCAGAAGGCAGACCTCGAAGCGAGGATGCTGTATGGCGGACTATCTAAAAAGCAAATCAATAAATTGGTACAGAATCTTTTTTGCTATAAATTGATTGTTGAAGGTAAAACGACCTTTAAAGAAGAATTTGTCACTGCCGGAGGAGTTGATCTTAACGAGGTCAACCCCGAAACAATGGAGAGTAACTATCACCCTAACCTTTATTTTGCAGGAGAAGTGCTAAATATTGATGGGATCACTGGTGGCTTTAATTTTCAAGCTGCCTGGTCAACTGGATCAATTGCTGGAAAAGCCACACACCTTTAATATTATGAAGCAAATCTACCCAGATCTTAATGACCGCATTTCAGATATCTCAGAAGGGGACATGGAGTTTATGGCTGAGCTGATCACGGCTATTCGGAATGGAATGAAAGAACTTCAGCAGAAATATTCTGAAGGTAAGCTCACAAAGGATGAATTTACCATACAGCAGATCCGGCACAAGTTGAAACCTACGCTGGTCATGTTTGAGTTTACCGATATCTTGGATGAACTACAGGAAGGGAAGGAGATTGTGGAGAAGAACGGTTTCAACCAAGAATTTGATGAACATTATAACCGGCTAATGAAGAAACTTGAATTAGCTATTGATCGAGTAGAGACACTTCAGAAATAAATAAAAAAAAGGAGCAGGCACATGCCGCTCCGCTTTTTGTTATGATTTACCCTATGAAGAATATTACTCTCGCAAAAATAACAGGAATGTTCTGTTTGAAGTTTAAGAGAATATGATCTTGCTGTAAAGCTTTTATATGCCCCTATTAGATGCTACTTATACAGGACCTCCATTTTATCTATTTAACGGACATTTGGAGACAATTATCCCAAGCTTATACCGGATAGTGGCCGGAGTTACATATGATCGGGAGAAAATAGATACTCCAGATGGTGATTTCCTCAATCTAGATTGGTCCACTGTGGAGAGTGGAAAACTGCTCATCATTTCTCATGGGCTTGAGGGGGATTCACAGCGTCATTATGTCCGGGGATTGGTCAAGTTATTCAATGCCAGCAAGATAGATGTATTGGTTTGGAATAACCGATCCTGTGGAGGGGAAATTAATCTAAGTCCCATTCTCTATCATCATGGTGCAAGCTATGATTTAGAAGTAGTAATTGATCATGCTATTCAGTCAGGTGGATATCAGGAACTTTATTTGGCAGGGATCAGCATGGGAGGCGCTCAAACCTTAAAGTATTTGGGAGAAAAGGGGCAGGATCTACCTACACAAATTAAAAGGGCGGCGGTCTATTCTACACCTTGTAATTTGCCTTCTAGTGCAGCTACATTGAAGAGCAGGAGGAATGCTTTCTATAAAAACCGATTTCTTGGGAAGCTTAAGAAAAAGATAGCAGCAAAAGCGGTTCAATTTCCTGATAAGATAGATTTGGAATTACTGGAAAGGATTCGGGATTTTGATGAATTTGATACACATTTTACCGCAAAACTTCACGGTTTCAAAGATGCGTCTGACTTCTATCAAGCTGTAAGTGCAGATAATTGGATGTCCGATATTGCTATTCCCACACTCATTATAAATGCACTGAATGATCCTTTACTCGGAACTAAATGTTACCCATTCAAGTTGGCCGAAACAAAAGAAGAAATCCTGCTACAAACGCCCAAAAGGGGTGGACATACCGGTTTCATTCAAAGGAATTCTGAATTCACCTGGGCGGAATTACGTTTGAGAGACTTTCTCTTAGCAACGCCATAAGCCTAAGGAATCGGTATATTAAAAACTTCAAACAATAACCTACAGGAATTATGAGAAAAATGTTTTTCAGCATTTTAATACTGCTCACTTTGCTCACATTTTTTTTGATGTGGTATTTTCAGTTTGTCGAATTCAAATTTGGATATTTTATCTTGGGAATATTGCTCCTTCTCTTCGGATTGGGGCTTTATGATATTTTCCAAACACAGCATGCAATTCTTAGAAATTTCCCGGTGATCGGCCATTTTAGATACTTGTTTGAGAAGATCAGACCAGAGATCCAGCAATATTTCGTAGAAAGCAATACAGATGGAAGGCCGTTCAGCAGAAATCTCAGAGCCTTGGTTTATAGACGGGCCAAAGGAGTAATGGATACGCATCCTTTTGGCACACAACGGGATATTGATGGAGAGGATTACATGGCGCTGCGGCATTCGATCTACGCGGTGCATGCCGAAGTAGGGGATCCCCGGGTCATGATCGGCAATGAACTTTGTAAACAACCATATTCTTCATCAATCTTCAATATTTCAGCCATGAGCTTTGGTTCGCTGAGCTCCAATGCTATTCAAGCTTTGAACAGAGGAGCCAAAAAAGGAAACTTTAGCCATAATACAGGAGAAGGGGGGATTTCTCTTTATCATCGGGAAGGTGGTGATCTGGTCTGGCAAATTGGGACCGGGTACTTTGGATGCAGAGATGAGCATGGGAATTTTGATCCGGGGAAATTTGCTGAAAAAGCCAGTTGGCCAGAAGTCAAAATGATTGAGATAAAAATATCACAAGGTGCCAAGCCCGGACATGGGGGAGTGCTACCAGGGGTTAAGAATACTAAAGAAATAGCTGAAATCCGTGGGGTGGTGCCCGGAACAACCATTTTGTCACCGCCAGCTCATACCTCCTTCACTAATGAAGTAGAATTGATAGATTTTATTGCGCAGCTGAGGAAACTCTCCGGTGGGAAGCCTGTCGGTTTTAAACTTTGTATAGGCCGAACGGAGGAGTTTACTGCAATTTGCAAGGCTATGGTTGCAATGAAAAATTGGCCTGATTTCATCACTATTGATGGTGCAGAGGGAGGAACCGGTGCGGCGCCTCTAGAATTCTCTGACAGTGTAGGTTTACCACTGGAGCCTGCATTAATCTTTGTGAGAAGCACGTTGGAGAAATTTCAAATCCGCGACAAAATTAAGATTATCGCTTCAGGCAAAGCAATTAGTGCTTTTGCAATTATTAAAAATATTGCCATTGGAGCTGATATTTGTAATTCTGCCCGGGGTTTTATGTTTAGCCTTGGCTGTATCCAAGCCTTGCGATGTAACGACAATGAATGTCCTACGGGAGTTGCGACCCAAAAGGCCAATCTGGTTAATGGCCTGGTAGTAAAAGATAAAGCTGAGCGGGTAAACCTGTTTCATTATAACACGGTTCGGGCGGTTCAGGAACTATTGGGAGCTTGTGGACATATGAAAACCTCCGATCTCACTGCCCATGACCTGGTCAAAGGCGATGAAATGATCAAACTGGCCAACCGTTACTTTCCTGATTCAGTAAACACGCAGGTTTAAGCTGGATTATACATCGTTCGGATTAAGCCCCAAACCTCTTCAAGGCTAGTTGGGCCACAGTGCCACCAATAGCAAGAGAGCTGGTAGCTGCTGGGGAAGGGGCGTTCAATACATTAATAGCATTGGCTGATTCGCGGATAGCAAAATCATCTAACAAGCCTCCGCTGCGGTCACATGCTTGTGCACGCACGCCAGCTCCTCCTTCTGTGAGGTCTGATTCTTGTATTTCAGGAATTAATTCCTGTAGTGCCTTTGTAAATGCACCTTTTGAAAATGACCGATACATTTCGCCAAATCCAGTTTGCCAATATTTAGACGCTACTTTTTGAAATCCTGGCCAAGCCAACGCTTCAGAAAGCTCCCTTAGATTAATTTGGGATTTTTTGTATCCCTCCCTGCGGAAAGCCAGAACTGCATTAGGTCCTGCTTCCACACCACCTTTCATCATGCGCGTGAAGTGCACGCCAAGAAAGGGAAAATTTGGATCCGGTACAGGGTAGATCAAGTTCTTGACCAGGTATTCCTTATCCTTCTTTAATTTGTAATATTCCCCTCTGAACGGGATGATTTTCACATCCAATGGTGTAGATTCTGTCATTTGCGCCACTTTATCAGAATATAAGCCAGCGCAGGTTATAACCAGCTTTGAATGGAAGGTTTTATTTGAAGTTTCAATAACACTAAGATTATTCGCTATTTTGATATTCAGTACTTTATGATTGAGAAATATTTCGCCGCCATTTTGTACAAATTTACGTCCATATGCTAGGGCAACCTTGAAATAATCCACAATGCCTGTTTGGGGAACATGGATAGCAGCCACACCGGCACAATGAGGTTCGTACTCCTTTAATTCATCAATACTGATATATTTAGAGCCTTCCAGCTTATTTTCCAGTCCACGCTTATACAAATTATCCAAGAGCGGTCTTTGTTCTTCACGGGTAGCCACAACTACTTTTCCGGTGATTTCATAAGGGATTTTCTCTTCTTCACAGAACTGGATGAGTTCATGATAGCCACTGATACAATTTACAGCTTTTAAGGAACCAGGTTTGTAATAAAGCCCCGAATGGATGACGCCACTATTGTTGCCGGTTTGGTGCTTGGCCAGTTGATTTTCTTTTTCGAGAATGGCAATTTTCAGGTTTGGCCGTGCTTGTAGGATTTTCAATCCTGTGGCCAGTCCCACTATTCCACCACCCACTATTACTATATCGTATGTCATGATCTCCAATTGATTTTCAAATATAAGTGCGGATTTTACAAATTCCAGAGCATGTCAATAGCAGATTTTTCTACGCAAATTTATTTTTTAATGACATTCATGTAAATAAGCGCGTAGATTAAATTTATTTTGCAGCTTCTTTTCAGAAAGTAACCAACTATAGATGTTTCGTAACTGTCTCGTGTTCTTCCTGCTATTAGCTAGCAATCAAGTTTTAGCTCAATTTGTAATCAAAGGAAAAGTAACTGATTCCGAGACCGGAGATCCTATTCCCTTCGCCTCCGTCATTTTGAAAGGAACTACCACAGGAATGTCAACAGATTTCGAAGGTAATTATAGGCTGGAGACCAACCTCCTGACTGATAGTATTTCTGCAAATTATCTAGGTTATTTGGCGGTATCCAAACCGTTGCTTGAAGAGCAGGAACAGACTATCAATTTTCAACTTAAACCAAGCGATTTTGAGCTGGAAGCCTTTGTTTTTGAAGCTGGGGAAAATCCTGCTTTTGACATTATAAGAAAAGCTGTTGCCCGAAAGAAAAACTTTGACAAGAGGAGTTTAGATGCTTATGAAACAAAGAATTATACAAAAATTGAAATAGATATTGATCATGTGTCAGACGAATTCAGCCAGCGAAAGTCTGTCCGGAAAGTAACGGCGGTTCTGGATTCGATCAAGCAGCTGACAAATGATGAAGGAGAGAAAATTTTGCCCGTATTTTTCTCAGAGACCCTATCTAAATTCTATTACAGAAATAATCCTGAACTGAGGAAGGAGACGGTGGAAAAGTCTAAGATTACAGGAGTAGGGATTACAGATGGATCAACTATTTCGCAAATCACAGGCTCAGCATTTCAGGAGTACAACTTCTATAAGAACTGGTTGAATATTGTGGAGAAAGATTTTATCTCTCCTATAGCTGATGGCTGGAAAGCCTTCTATGATTATGACTTACTGGATTCGGTCATGGTGGGTCAGGATTCCTGTTATGTACTTCAGGTGTATCCTTTGCGTGAACAGGATCTGACTTTCACAGGCACAATCTGGATCAATAAAGAGACATATGCACTGAAGCAGGTGGATCTGACTATTCCCCAAGAAGTGAACCTGAATTTTATTGAGCGGATCAAGATCCAGCAGGAATTGGTGCCTACTTCAGCAGGTCCTTTAATCCCTTCCAAGTCACGTGTACAGATCAAAATCGGGCAAGTCACTCCGAAAACTGCAGGATTTCTTGCCAAATTCTATACTTCAGCGGATAGTATTAAAGTAGGAGATCCAAAACCTACTTCATTTTTTAACCAAGCTGTGACACTTAGTCCGGATTATAATATGGCTGGTGAAGAATTTTGGAGTGCCAATAGACAAGATCCGTTGAGCCAGGAAGAGCTGGCGGTATTACAGATGGTGGATACACTGAAGCGGATTCCTGTAGTTCGTTTTTTTTCTGAAGGTCTGAAATTCCTTGGTACAGGATACCTGAATGTAGGTAAAGTGGATATTGGACCATGGCCAGGGTTTTTTAACTACAATAATATAGAAGGTGTCCGGCTGGGAATGGGCGGAAGAACATCCCTAAAATTCAGTAACAAGTGGGAAATTAAAGCGTACGGAGCCTACGGATTTAAGGATGAAGAATTTAAATATGCTACAAAAGTCACCAGGGTTCTGAATCGCTATCATTGGACTACACTTTCTGTTTCCGCCCAAAAAGAAATAGATCAAGTAGGGCTGGAAATGGCTGATTTACAGGACAACAGCGTTTTCTTGGCAGCAAGTAGATTCGGAACGCTTCGAAGACCCTACTTTAATACCAATCAACGATTGGAATTTCAACGGGAATTCTTCAAAGGGTTTCTGTTCTTTTCCAATTTTGGACTGATGCAGTTTGATCCGCTGTACGATTTTTATTATTTGGAGAAAGGAACAGGTGAATACAGGTCAGAATTTGAGACGACAGAAGCAAAAGTGGGTTTGAGGTATGGTCGTGATGAAATCATCATTATTAATGATAATGAGCGTTCTTCTTTTGGCCCATCCAAATGGCCAATCTTCCAGGCTTCCTATGCCAAAGGATTTAAATGGCTGAACGGGGATGTGGAGTATTCTAAATTGACGTTTTATATGTATCAACGTTTGAACCTTGGTATGTTTGGGGTATCCCGATATGAACTGGATGCCGGTAAGATTTTTGGTGAAGTTCCGTATCCTATACTTAAAAACCATCTGGGCAATGAAACACTTTTTTACACTTCTGCAGCTTTTAATACGATGGACTTCAATGAATTTGCTTCAGATCAATACGCAAGCTTGAGATACAGACATTACTTTGAAGGATTCTTGCTGAATAAAATTCCATTACTCAAGAAGCTTAAATGGAGAGCAGTTGCAAATGCAAATGTCCTTTTCGGGTCTGTAAGCAATACTAATATTGCCAATGCTCCTACATTTGATCCAGCAGGCAATACAATAGAAGCGTTTGGAAGGCTTGATCCATCCAGGCCTTACGTGGAGTTAGGGTATGGAATTGAGAATATTTTCAAGTTCTTTCGGGTAGATTTTTTCCACAGAATGACTTACCTGGATAATCCGGACACTAAACCATTTGCCGTAAAGATTTCTGCACAGATTATTTTATAAAGGAAGGAAGCAGTCGCAGTAGACAGTTGCAGATTGAGGTTTTCAATTTCCCGTCTTCTCGTCCCTGTATCTTGGCTCTTCATACCTTTAACTTGATAGGTCACTCTCCTTCTTCCGTCTTCTGTCTCCAGTCTTCCTATCCATCACCCCAAATCCCACATCGCAGACCCCACATCCATCATCCAACTAAATACCTGCCCATAAATTTTTTGGTTGGACAGGTCTTGTGCATATTTGCAAATTAATCTTTATGCCTGTTTGTATGGGTAGAAATAAACTATAAGATGTCGAAACAAATGAAGATCACCCTTCCGGATGGCACTGTGAAGGATTATGAACGAGGAACTACCGGACTACAGATTGCTGAAAGTATCAGCGAGGGTTTAGCAAGGAATGTTCTGGCCGCTAAAGTAAACGGACAGGTTTGGGATGCTACCCGGGCTATAAATGAAGATTCAGAAGTCCAATTATTAACCTGGAATGATCAAGAAGGCAAAAACACCTTTTGGCATTCCTCTGCTCACTTGCTTGCAGAAGCTTTGGAATCACTTTATCCAGGCATCAAATTCGGTATTGGTCCCCCAATTGAAAAAGGTTTTTACTACGATGTAGATTTTGGGGATAAGACTTTGGATGGATCAGAACTCGAAGGGATTGAGAAGAAGATGATTGAGCTTGCACGTGAAAAGAATGAATACATCCGAACTGAAATTTCTAAAAAGGATGCCATCTCTTATTTTCAAGAGAAAGGGGACGAGTATAAGCTAGATCTTTTGGAAGGACTTGAAGATGGGTCAATAACATTCTATCAGCAGGGAAATTTCGTAGACCTTTGTCGTGGGCCCCATATTCCAAATACAGGATTTGTAAAGGCGGTCAAGTTGACAAACATCGCCGGAGCATATTGGAGAGGTGATGAGAATCGTAAAATGCTGACACGTATATATGGTGTCACTTTCCCTAAAGCAAAGGAATTAACAGAATATTTGACCTTTATAGAAGAGGCTAAGAAACGTGACCATCGTAAATTGGGACGTGAATTAGAGCTCTTTACTTTCTCTGAAAAAGTGGGAATGGGTTTGCCCCTTTGGCTTCCCAAAGGAACTTTATTAAGAGAACGCTTGGTTAATTTCTTGAAGAAAGCTCAGGATAAAGCTGGTTATCAGCAGGTAATCACACCTCATATTGGTCATAAAGCTTTATACGAAACTTCAGGCCATTATGAGAAATACGGCAAAGATTCATTTCAGCCAATTGCTACTCCGCATGAAGGAGAGGAGTTTTTACTGAAACCGATGAATTGTCCGCATCATTGCGAAATTTATAAACATAAGCCCCATTCTTATAAGGAGCTTCCGATCCGGTATGCAGAATTCGGTACAGTGTATCGATACGAGCAGAGTGGAGAACTGCATGGATTGACCCGTGTACGTGGATTTACTCAGGATGATGCGCATATTTTCTGTCGGCCGGACCAGGTCAAAGAGGAATTTATCAAAGTTATTGATTTGGTTTTGTATGTATTTAAAGCCTTGGGATTTGATGATTATACAGCACAGATATCTTTGCGTGATCCGGAGAACCCGGAGAAGTACATTGGAGGTGATGAAGCTTGGAACAAGGCAGAGTCAGCGATCATAGAGGCCGCAGCAGAAAAAGAGCTGGATACAGTTACAGAACTGGGTGAGGCTGCCTTTTATGGTCCAAAACTTGATTTCATGGTGAAAGATGCCCTGGGAAGAAAGTGGCAGTTGGGAACTATCCAGGTCGATTATCAATTACCAGAACGGTTCCAATTGGAATATATAGGTTCGGATAACCAGAAACATCGTCCTGTGATGATTCACAGGGCACCTTTTGGGTCTCTGGAGCGATTTGTGGCTGTACTGATTGAGCATTGTGCGGGTAATTTTCCATTGTGGTTAGCACCTGAGCAGATTAATATTTTACCGATTTCAGAGAAATTTGTAAACTATGCTGAGGAGATCAAATTAATACTTGAAGAAGCGGGTATTACCGGAGCAATAGATAACCGAGATGAGAAGATCGGACGTAAAATCCGTGATTCAGAGATTAAAAAAGTGCCATTCATGTTGATAGTAGGTGAAAAGGAGCAAGAGGAACGCAAACTTTCAGTTAGGCGACATGGAGAAGGAGATATCGGTAATTTCTCTCCAGAGGAATTTATAAACTATTTTCAAGGGATTATTTCATCGTCATTGAGTAAGGATTGACCTTTATTATTTAATTCAGTTTTTCTTAATTAGAAATAATTCCGATATTTGCATCCAATTTCATAAAAACAATCAAACACAAACTTGAGAAACAATAGACAACCCTATAGAGGTAGACAAGAAGAACCTTATAAAGTAAACCAGAAGATCAGAGCTCGCGAAGTGAGAGTTGTTGGTGAATTTGTAGAAGGTGGAAATGCATTACTTCCGACTGACAAAGCCATCAAACTTGCCCAAGAGAATGACTTGGATCTTGTTGAGATTTCTCCGAATGTTGATCCTCCAGTTTGTAAAATTCTTGATTATGCGAAGTTTAAGTACGAGCAGAAGAAGAAGCAGAAAGAGATTAAATCCAATGCTGCAAAAATTGTTTTGAAGGAAATTAGATTTGGGCCTAATACCGATGATCACGATTTCAATTTCAAACTAAAGCATGCAATCAACTTCTTAAAAGAAGGCGCAAAAGTCAAGGCATACGTTCACTTCGTAGGCCGTAGCATTGTGTTTAAAGAAAGAGGGGAAATGTTATTGCTGAAATTCGCACAAGCACTTGAAGAATATGGTGCTGTGGAGCAGCTTCCAAAGATGGAAGGAAAGCGGATGAACATCTTTATTGCGCCCAAGGCAGGAAAGAAATAAATTTCAACTAAATACAAACAGCAATGCCAAAGGTAAAAACCAAATCCAGTGCAAAGAAGAGGTTCGCATTAACGGGAACCGGCAAAATCAAGAGGAAGCATGCTTTCAAAAGCCACATCCTTACTAAGAAAGCTACCAAGAGGAAGCGAAACTTGACCAAGACTGGTCTAGTACACGAATCTGACGAAGGTAGAGTTAGAGCCATGTTGAGAATCTGATTTTCAGCAGAAGACTAACGAATTATTAATTAAGGTTATTCATTCACCAGACATTTTGGTAAACAAGCTCTCGGATATTAAGGGACACCAACTGTCAAAAATTTAAAAACTATGCCTAGATCGGTAAACGCGGTAGCGTCAAGAGCAAGAAGAAAAAAAGTGCTAAAGGCCACGAGAGGTTATTTCGGAAGAGGTAGCAATGTATGGACTGTAGCCAAAAACAAGTATGAGAAAGGACTTCAGTATGCGTACAGAGACCGTAAAGCGAAGAAAAGAGAATTCAGAGCTTTGTGGATTCAACGTATCAACGCTGGTGCAAGAGAGCACGGTGTGTCTTATTCTCAATTAATGGGACTATTGAAGAAAGGTGGAGTTGAGCTTAACCGTAAGGTTTTGGCTGACTTGGCCATGAATCACCCAGTGGCATTTAAAGCTGTAGTTGAAAGTGTAAAGTAAGGTTGCACTGCCTTATTTTAGATAAAGCCTTCCTTTTTAGGAAGGTTTTTTTTTGCTATATCCCAAGAGCTTTGGTCTATCAAGTGGTAGTTAACTATTGCATCTGTTAAAGGGGATTTATCTGCGAAAAATTTAACCAAGCTGAATTTGCAGATGATCCAGCTAGTGCTAGAGCTAATCACCTCTTTAAATTTTTATTGCTTCTGCGCTGGAGCTTCAGTTTCACTGACTAAATCCTCATTGGGAGTGGGCAGATCATAACCGCGGCGATTTCATGGAGTTGATGAGAAAGTTCCAGACTTCAAAACCTTCTTTTTGTTTGTAAAAATTGTCATAATATCTGGATTTTTTTGAAATTAAAAGGTAAGTAAATGCTCCTATTTTAATTATTTAGATGTGGATATTGTTAATATTTCTTTTAATATACCTGTAGTGATTGGTATCTTGCTATTTATTCCTTTATAAGTTCTATCAATAAAGATATGTTATTGTTATTGTTTTAAAATATATAAGCACGGTTTTGATGTGTAAATAGGTGGCTAATTAAGATTCTTATTCTAAAACTTATATGGTACTATAGATGTATATAGATGAAAATAAGCTAATCAACTGCTTTTGTAATATATCTAGATTTATTTGAGGTATTTCGAGCTTTATAATTAAATATACTAATTAATTAAGTTCACTGCTAAGTAAATTGTATTTTAATTTAACTGCGTAAAACTGCATATAAATTACAAAAAAGATTATGTTTTTATTATTTTTTATTTTTTATGAAACTATTTTCATTTTAATTATTGTAAAAGCAAATGCCAGAATTTTTGTCTTTTTTTTTAAAGATAAATTTAAAATTATACCCATTTATAGCAATTAAAAGTGGCTTGCGTATATATGCGTAAGCGCATTTTTTGAACTGATATTTATTTTTGTTTATTTTATGCAAAATTAAATGTATTTGTATTCTAATTCATCTCAACTTGTGCCTTATTAAAACAGTATTGAGGTTCATCTACATGTCGACCATGTTTAAATATAGTTCAATATTATTACTGTTCTTTCTGATTATATTTGAGCGACAAGCACTTGCTCAACAGCTGCCGCAATTCAGTCAGTACATGTTTAACGAACTACATATTAACCCAGGGTATGCCGGGTATCGTCAGGAAGGATATATTCAAGCTACTTATCGAAAACAATGGGGGAATTTCCCCGGTGCTCCTGAAACATTTTCATTTTCTGGTGACTTTAGTGCTAATGAAGGGAAGATGGGGCTGGGCGTGCTATTATTAGGAGATAAAATTGGCGCTACCAGAACTATTGGTGGTCTTCTTAATTATGCATATCACATTCAGCTAGGATCTGAATCCCATCTTGGTTTGGGAGTAAGTGCTGGAGCGTACCAATACAGCATAGATACTGATCTATTGGAGCCAAATGAGGAGAATGATATATTGATTCTGGAAGGGGACTTCAATGTGCTTGCTCCAAATTTAAACAGTGGTCTATTCTTCCACAGCACTGATTTCTATGCTGGAATTAGTGCGTATAACATGATTGGTAAAAATTTGCTGAAAAAACGTGAAGTAGAACTGGATTATCATGATATACATTTTTACTTCACTATGGGTGGAATGGTATATCTATCCAATGAAGTACAATTAAAACCTTCAATTTTAGTAAAAGAAGTGAAAGGTGCTCCAACTAACTACGACTTGAACCTAATGGTGCTCTTTTACGAGAAGGTTTGGCTAGGTGGTTCTTATCGGTCAAATGTAAAGTGGTGGAAAAGTAATCTCGATAAAAATTTATCTTCTAGGAATGCCTTTGCCCTAATTGCCGAAATCTTTGCAACGGATAATCTGAGAGTAGGCTATTCTTATGATTATAACCTTAACGCATTAAGAGATTTTAGATCAAATTCGCATGAATTTTCAGTAGGCTATTACATATCGGATAAAAGAGAGAGAATGGAGAACAAAAGAAGATTTTGATAATTAGGACTAGACCTCAGGTTATAATTATAGATAAAATGTAATTGATATACTTTAATATGTTATTCAAGATCCATAAAATTTAATTATGCTAAAATTTTATTAATTATTGATCGTACGCAAAATCAAAGAGCCGGCAAAAAAAAAAATAAGAACTAGTTACTGCTATTATAGTTTTTATTAAAAATGCGTACCTTGATTACTCGGTTTGCGTAGGGTGAAATTCTCTATTTTAAATTATATCAAAACTTTGGGCCAAACTATTACTACATTATTAATGAGTAGAATTTTACAAAAAGCTACAGCAATAATCTTTCTATATCCACTGGTTTTTTTATTAGTTGGTTGTGGAGATGTCTTATCGCAGACAGTTAATAAAGGCTCGGTCATAATTCAACCTGGGACGATAGTATCCTCTTTAGGTGATTGGAATAATATGTCTGGGTCTAAATTGCAGAATGATGGGGAGCTTTTATTGTTGGGAAACTTTAATAACGACGGAACGGTGAGGTTTACTGATTCTGCAAATGGTCTTACACGTTTTGAAGGCACTTTGAGCCCTCAGCGAATCTCAGGTGATGCCATCAGTTATTTCAAAAACCTTAGATTTAACCACTCCATCGACGGGATCGGTTTTGAGCTTTCAAATAATCTTGATGTAGCTGGAAATGTTGAGTTTTTGAATGGTATAGTTCTTTCGGATGGTTTTGGAGGTATCTTCTCCTTTTCCCCCAATGCCAATCACAGTTCCACATCAGATGCAAGTTTTATAGATGGGTATGTTCAGCGTTCAGGTCAAAATGTATTCAGATTTCCTGTTGGCGATGCAAACTATTATAGATTTGCTGAGCTTTCTTCGGGTATTGGCATAGAGTCAACTTACAAGGCAAAGTATTTTTATCAGGATGACAATTCTAATTATCCAGCAGAGGAAAGAGAAAAACCACTTCAATTAATTGATGATGCAGAATATTGGGAATTAACCAGAGTTTCTGGAGATGATCAAGTAGTGTTGACACTTTCATGGAGAGATGTGACTACTCCTGCATTTATTCTTGGTCAAGAGAATGAACTGCATGTTGCGAAATGGGATGAGAGTATTTCAAAGTGGGTAGATCAAGGGGGAGTTTCTGATGTGAACAGTCAGACTGTTACCGCTTCGGTTTCTTTGGAATCCTCAGGGGTGTTCACCTTAGCAACAGTAACAAGTGGAATGACAAACCTGCACATCGAAAAGAGTTCGTTGGAAAAAATGGTTTGGCAAGGGGAAACTATGACTTATGAGCTCATCATAACTAATAATAGCCAAATCGACGCAACGAATGTAGTGGTAGTTGATAATCTTCCTGCTGGCTTGGTGTATGAAAGCAGCACTGTAGAATCTTTATTTGGAATGTTAGAAGTAGATATCCAGCAGCTAGGTCAGACTATTACTTGGACAATTCCATTATTACAGGCATCAGATAAAGCTATAATCACTTTGTTGGCTCGTCCGGAGGAATTGGGGGCTGTCCTTAATTATGCAGAAGTAAAGTCCGCTGAGGAAGACGAAGATTATACAGACAACTCAGATACTGATGAAAATACAGTACGCCGGTTCTTCATTCCAAATGTAATTACTCCAAATGGTGATGGGCAAAACGATTATTTTGAGATTAAAGAGTTAGGAAGATTTGCCAAAAACAGAATTACGATAGTCAATAGATTGGGAGATCATTTGTTTGAGGAAGATGATTATCAAAACAATTGGGAGGCAAAAGGTCTCGTAGCAGGTACCTACTTCTATATTCTTACTGTAGAAGACTATGACGGGAAATCAAGGACCTTTAAAGGATGGATTCAAGTGCTGAGAGAATAGAGAGCACTCGCCGCCTTCTGAAAAATAAAATTAGAATTAAGAATAAAACAAATATTAAATATAGGTACTATGAAAAGATTATTACTACTATTTCTTTTTCTGGCCTTAATTGGAACGACATACGCCCAAGTTGGGGTAGGGACTGAAGTTCCCGAGCCTTCTGCTCAGCTGGACATAGTATCTTCCGACAAGGGTATATTGATACCAAGGGTTGCGTTGGATAGTTTAGGAGATGTGAATACCATAAGAGAAGGAAACGTAGAAAGTTTGCTGGTTTTCAATACGACCAGCAATAAATTCATTTCTCCGGGTTACTACTATTGGTACAGCGGTCGTTGGAGAGGCCTTGTTTGGGGTGGTGGAAGTTCTGAAGGAGGAAATGGATTAGCATTGTTCTATAATCCAACTACTAACAGCTTTTTTTATTTGGACGAAGATGGCAATAACGTAGATGTTGATTTTGAAGATTATCTCAATGAGACAGTTTCTACTTTGGTGGTTAATGGTGATGGAACTTTTACTTATACTGATGAATCTGGAAAAGCAACAACTCTAGATGTAAAAGGAGAGAAAGGGGCAGACGGCAACGGCATTGCTTCGACGACAGACAACGGTAACGGAACGTTCACAATTACCTATACTGACGGTTCGACGTTTACCACTTCAGATCTGACGGGTCCGCAGGGGACTGCCGGAACAAACGGAGCAGACGGCACGAACGGAACAGACGGTAACGGCATCGCTTCGACGACAGACAACGGTGACGGAACATTCACGATTACCTATACTGACGGCACGACGTTTACCACTTCCAACCTGATGGGAGCAGACGGCAAC
>Ga0307414_10000849_pt1 | contig 15608 bp, 13 predicted proteins | sample DK1Ometagenome_FD_203804 | JGI IMG/M metagenome (GOLD analysis project Ga0307414, IMG submission 203804) | Maize rhizosphere microbial communities from greenhouse at UC Davis, California, United States - DK15-O-3 | ecosystem: Host-associated > Plants > Roots > Rhizosphere > Soil | place: USA... | reverse complement strand
TTGCGATTGGCTGGATTGCGGTTTTCAATAACACGTCCGGCTTGCGCCGGCAGCCATTTGCCATCGATATAGTTTTTAAATACTTCAGACATAACGAATCTCCGCGTGTTCGATTCTCTGACTTCAAATAGCCACCGTCATAACTGATGAGGAGCAAAATCATTCTAGAACCGGCCCGGCGCGAACACAATCATTAACGATTCAGTGTGGATGTCTAAACTCGTGTAATTCGTTGATTTTTGACAATCAATCGGTTAGCTTCTGGCAACTCGCCAGTGGAGAATACGATCGACGAGCGGCCAAAACTAGCGAGCAGAAGGAGATCTCTATGTGGCAACTTTCTTGTTTGTTCACGGCAGCAGTCATCGGATTGTTTTCGGTCCGACCCGCCGCCGCCGCAGAAGATTTTTATAAAGGCAAAACCATCAGAATCGTCGTCGGGTTTTCCGCCGGTGGAGGATTTGATACTTACGCCCGCGCCATCGCCCGGCACATGGGCAAACATATTCCTGGGCAACCGGCAATCATCGTCGAGAACATGACCGGCGCCGGCAGCCTGATTGCGGCAAATCACGTCTACAAGGCTGCCAAACCGGACGGTCTCACCATCGGCCACTTCATCGGCGGCTTATTCTTGGGTCAGGTGTTGGGGCAAAAGGGCGTAGAATTTGATGCCCGGAAATTCGAATTCATCGGCGCGCCAATTACCGATCATGTCGTGTGCGCACTAACCAAGGCCAGCGGCATCACCAGCGTTGAAACATGGATGGCATCCAAAACACCGATAAAAATGGGGGGGATTGCACCTGGCACCTCGACTCCTGACAACGCGACCCGGATTTTGAAGTCAGCATTGGGCCTGCCGATTCAAATTGTCTCGGGATACAAAGGTACCGCCGATATCAGATTGGCTGCCGAGAGCGGCGAAATCGCCGGCGGCTGCTGGGGCTGGGATTCGGTCAGCGTGACTTGGCAGAAAGCGCTCGCCAGCGGTGACGCCGTGGTTGTCCTGCAGGCCAACCGCCGGACCCATCCAGATCTTCCTAACGTGCCTCAAGCTATCAAGCTGGCGAAAACAGAAGAAGCTCGTAAGATGATCGAGGTCGCAATCCACGGCGATAGCGATATCGTTCGTACCTACACACTCCCGCCGGGAACTCCAAAGGATCGAGTTCAAGTGCTGCGTAAAGCATTCGATGCGACTTTAAAAGATCCTGAATTCCTCGCCGATGCAAAGAAGTCCAAGTTGAATGTCGATCCTGTCGATGTCGAGGAGGTGGAAAAAGTTATCGCCGGCCTGTTCAATCTCGATCAGTCGCTGCTCGGCAAACTGAAAGAGATTCTTTATAACTAAACCTAGGTTAACCGTCCTGTTAATTCGCTATATCGCGTCGAGGTAGAACCTAATGGTGGAAATGTTCAGCGCGCTCAGTTCCGGACTCATTCAAGTTTTCAACTGGTCTACTTTCAGTTTGATGATGATCGGCATCGCCGTCGGCTTCGTCGTCGGCATTCTGCCAGGCTTGGGCGGTCCGACGGCGATGGCTTTGATGCTGCCGTTTGTTTTCAAAATGAACGCGGTAGAAGCGTTTGCCTTTCTTCTGGGTATGACGGCGGTTACCGCCACGACCGGGGATATCACGTCCGTCCTGTTTGGCGTTCCTGGCGAACCGACCACGGCCTCGACCATTGTCGACGGCCACGCGATGGCGCGCAAGGGTGAGGCCGGCCGGGCGCTGGGCGCGGTGCTGATGAGTTCGCTCGTCGGGGCCATCTTCGCCGCCGTTGCTCTAGCCGTCGCTATCCCGATCATTCGTCCTCTCGTCCTCTCGTTCGGTTCTCCTGAGTTTTTCATGCTGGCGATCCTCGGCATATCGTTCGTCGCTTCTCTCAGCGGCGAAGACCAGCTCAAAGGAATCGTCGCCGGCGGCATAGGCTTGCTGCTCGCCACCATCGGCCTGGATCCGATCTCCGGCATCCAGCGCTATACTTTCGGCCAGCTGTTTCTTTGGGACGGAATCGGACTTGTGCCGATTACGATCGGCTTTTACGCGATTCCTGAAACCATTGAGCTCGCGGTTTTGGGGACCAGTATCTCCAAACAGGAAGTGGGGAAACTCGGCGGCGTTATGGAAGGGGTGAAAGACACTTTCCGTCACTTTTGGCTGGTAATCCGCTGCAGCGCTCTCGGCTGCTTCATCGCAATCATTCCAGGCATGGGAGCCGCAACCACGCAGTGGCTTGCCTATGCTCACGCCGTGCAGAGCTCGCCCAACAAAGAAGGCTTCGGCAAGGGCGATGTTCGTGGTGTATTGGGCCCGGGCGCGGCAAACAATTCGACACTGGGCGGAAGCTTGATTACAACCATTGCTTTCGGTGTCCCCGCCAGCGTCGTCATGGCGATCTTGCTCGGAGCATTTATCATTCAGGGAATCGTCCCCGGCCCGGACATGCTGATCCCACCGCCCAAAGGTAAACTCGACCTTACGTTTTCCTTCGTTTGGGTGATCATCCTTTCGAACATCATCACGGTTGCGGTGTGCTTTCTATTTTTGAAACCGCTGGCCAAGGTCACCCAAGTACGAGGCGGCATTATCATTCCGCTGATTTTAGTACTGATCTACTTGGGCGCTTATGCCGAGAAGAATGCATTTCCAGACATGGTGGTGGTGCTTCTGTTCGGCGGGCTGGGTTGGGTCATGGAGAAGATGGAGTGGCCGCGCCCGCCGGTGCTGCTCGGGCTCGTACTAGGTCCTTTAGCCGAGAATCGCCTTTTTCTCTCCACCGACAACTATGGGTTGAATTGGACTAGCCGGCCGGGCGTCATCATCATTTTTGCGATAACGCTATTTGGGATATTTTATCCGATCGTAAAGAGTAGGAGACAACGGCCGGTTTCGAATACCACTGATTCCGCACGCGCCGTGACACCTCGCCGTGGCGGCATTCATTTTGGCCCCGCCGCATTATTTACTCTTCTCATTGCTGCGATGATCGCGGTTGCGCTTTTTGAAAGCCGGAACTTCGGCTTTCGCGCCGGGCTGTTCCCATGGGTTATTGGTATCCCGACTCTGCTGTTCGCATTGGTGCAATTGGCGAAAGATGTGACCGGGCAAAAAGAAGCGCGCGCCGCCGACGAGGAGGCGATTGCGCCGGAACTAGCCCGAGAGAGGACTGTCTCTATAATCGGCTGGACAGTGGGTTGTTTCCTGGCTATCTGGCTTCTGGGTTTTTCTTACGCGGTGCCGCTCTTCATCTTTATCTATTTGAAGCTCGAAGGTCGCGAAGGATGGCTGATGAGCATTGCTGTGACATTTTTTTCTTGGCTTTTCTTTTACATGCTTTTCGAAAGAATGCTTAATGTTCCGTTTCCGGATCCCCTGCTTCTCTCAATTTTCTCATGATGCAAAGCTGCCGGAGTTTCAGCAAGCGGCCCGCAGCTCTGTTTATTTGGCCGAGCGGATGTCACGCCCGCGTATTGCAAAGTGACGGTGAACCGGATCGAAAGCAGTTACTTCGGCGAATGGAGCGCGCGCCAGACTCTCTCCGGTGTCAGCGGCAAATCGTAGAATCGCACTCCAGTGGCTACACAGACAGCATTGCCAATTGCGGCGGCAACCGGCAGTAAACCGCCTTCGCCCGTTCCTTTTGCTCCGAATGGCCCGGGCCCATTGTGATTCTCAACCAGAATGGTTTCAAAATCTTTCGGCAAGTGAGCAAAGCTGGGAACCCGGTAATCGACAAGGTTCGGATTTAAAAGTTGGCCGTCCTTGTAGATCATCTCTTCTAACAAGGTGTGACCGATCGCATTCATCACGCCGCCCTCATCCTGTCCCTCGCACAAGACCGGGTGGATTGCCTGCCCGACATCCGCCAGAGAGACGTATTTAAGAAGCTTGACCTCACCCGTATCCGGATCGATTTCCACTTCAGCCGCGCCCCAGCTGATCTCCCAAAAAGTTGTCGGCGACCCTAGAGCCGCCTTTTTGGTCTTGATGTCTTGATAGGCGCCGCGTCCGACGATCTCTCCCGCCCGTGAGAGAAATACCTTCTGCATCAGCTCGGGAAAAGATACGCTTGCGCCGTCGCGAGCGTGAATTCTTCTGTCTCTTAGCATCAGCTGATCCGGTTTGACCTTCAACAGTTTTCCCGCATGACGAAACAATTGCCGTTTCAGGTCCTGGGCAGCTCTTTGCGTCGACAATCCCATTACGACCGTGGAGCTGCTGGCGTTGGTGTTGACGTCATAGGGGGTCACGTCGGTATCTAATTGCGCCACCGTCACAGAATCAAAAGGAACGCTCAGCTCTTCGGCAACAATCTGGCTCAACGCTGTGCGCGCGCCCTGGCCAACCTCAACCGTCCCGGTGAGCAAAACCACGCTTCCGTCTGAGTTCATCTTCACCGCCGCTGAAGATACCTTGTAGGTTCCACCACCGTCTTTCATACAGCAGGCAAGACCTTTGCCGCGATTCCTATTTCCGCCGTTGTCGTCCCAGCCGATGGCCTTGGCAGCGCGTTGCAGGCCCTCTGCCAAGTCGCAATCAACCGGTGTGTCGCCCGGCGTATAGAGCTCGCCTTTTCTCAAGAGGTTCTTCAGGCGAAACTCCAACGCATCCAATCCCAGTTTTTCGGCAATGATATCCATTTGTGATTCGTACGCCCAGGTCACCTGTAGTGTCCCGAAGCCGCGATACGCCCCGGCGGGTACGGTATTGGTGTACACCGTGTAAGCGTCGGTCTTGGTGTGCGGGATTCGATAGGGACCGAACGAGCGATAACCGGCCTTCTGAGTCACCCGCGGGCCGGCATCGGCATAGGCGCCGGTCTCCATGTGGATCAGGCACTCACGGGCCAGTAAAAGTCCTTCCTTGCTGACCCCGGTCTTTATCCGCACCCGCGCCGGATGTCGCGTCACGGTCTTGAAACTTTCCTCGACCGTGTGAACCAAGCGCACCGGACGTTTGGCCTTGGCCGACAAGGCAGCCGCCAACGGCTCCGTTTTCACTGCCAGTTTACCGCCATATCCGCCCCCCACATAGGGCACGATGATACGAATCCTATTAAGCGGCACCTTGAAAATGTCGGCCAAGTGCTCGCGCAGTGTAAACGGCTCCTGAGTTCCCGCCCACATCGTGATCCGCTCTGCCTCAACGTGAGCGATGGTTGCATGAGGTTCCATCGAGAAATGCTGCACGCGGGGAAAGGTAAATGTGTTTTCAAATACGTGATCAGACTTCTTAAACCCCTCGGCGATCTCCCCCTTGGCATAGCTGAAACGGTAACACAGATTGCTTCCGGCAAATTCTTTCGGAGCTTCATAGCGCTGTCCCATCAACTCACCACCCAGGGAAGCCGAATCGTGCACCAATGCCGCGCCCGGGGACAATGCTTCGTCCAATGAAGACACCGCTGGCAACTCCTGGTATTCCACATCTATTAGGGCTAACGCTTCTTCGGCCGTGGCTTCATCGATTGCCGCCACCGCGGCCACCGGATCCCCGACATAGCGAACCTTGTCGACAGCGACAATGGTTTGATCCTTATAAGCGGCGCCGAACATGCCAAGTCCTCGCTGATCCTCTTTGGTGATGACCGCATAAACGCCGGCGAGGCGTTCGGCCTTACTGGAATCAACCCGCCCGATGCGCGCGTGAGGGTAGGGGCTGCGCAAAATTTTACCATGCGCCATCCCGGGCAGATCGACATCGACGGTGTAAACAGCCTTGCCGGTAACTTTCTCTGCGCCGTCGGATCTGGGCTCTGCCCGGCCGACAACTTTGTAGCCCCGCGGATCGTTCATTGAAACCTCAACCATGATATCTTTGTTTGATCCAATCAATCGCTGCCTGGCGGCTGGTCAATTCACCGCCGAGCTGTGCATCTTCTATCTGCTGCAGCATTTCGGCAAAAATGGGCCCCGGAGTGTACCCCATTTCGATCAGGTCTTTGCCACGCAACAGCGGCTCAGGACGGATCTCTTCCTCTTGCATCTCGGAAAGACGCTCTTGGCAAAACCGGTAGTATTGCAAATCACCGCTGGAGGACAAGGCATCAATACGGGCCAATTCTAAAAGCTCATCGATGCCTTCTTCACGCAGGAAGCGCTTAAGCGTGCTCAGCCGCATCTTGGACGCCTGCGTATGACGCAGATGATTTTTGACCAAGTAAGCGACTCGCTCCCAAGCTGCTCGACCACGCTTGAGCCGTTTCAATATCGCTTCAGCCATTTCCGCGCCACGATCGGTATGGCCGTAAAAAGTGATACGATCGGCGTCCTTGCGAAAGCAAACCGGCTTTCCGACATCGTGCAGGAGGCAACCGTAGGCCAGAGTTTCAGTCGGCGCTTGGAGGTGGCTCAATGTCAAAAGCGTGTGCTTGAAGACGTCGCCTTCCGGGTGGTGCTCGGGGCTCTGCTCAACGCCTTTCATCTGTTCGATCTCCGGCAGCAGAATTTGCAGCAAACCTGTTTGGTCCAACAGCTCGAATCCCCTTCGTGCGCCGCCTTCCGTGAGGATTCGGGTGATCTCCTCGCCGATTCGTTCCGACGAAATCCGTGTGATCCCCGCCGCCGACCGCTTGATGGCATCCAAGGTTGGGCTGTCGATATCAAAGTCTAAGCTCGCGGCAAAGCGGATCGCCCGCACCATTCTTAGTCGGTCTTCATCAAAACGCTGCCGCGGATCACCGATGGCGCGGATGCGGCGTCTGGCAAGATCTCTCTTTCCTTCGACCAAGTCGATCACCCGATTTTCGATCGGGTCATAGACCATTCCGTTGATGGTGAAATCACGGCGGGAGATATCTTCTTGCAGGGTTCCATAGCGCACCTGGCTTGGCCTGCGACCGTCAAGGTAGGGCCCGTCGAATCGAAACGACGCGACTTCAAAAGACTGGCCGTCCAACATCACTAACACGACCCCAAATTGCGCACCCACCGGAATCGTTCGAGGGAAAATCCGTTGAACGTCCTCGGGCCGAGCACTGGTTGCGATGTCGTAATCTTGCGGGGTTTTGTCGAGCAAAAAATCGCGGACGCATCCGCCCGCCAGGTAACTCTCGTAGCCTTCCTCACGGAGCCGCTTAACGATCGCAATAGCTTGGTGATCCGGTGATATCATCCGGTCTCTCCAGTTCCAACAGATAATTCAATGAACCAGAAGTAAAGCTAAAAAACGACTAGGAGGGGACCGCGTCCCTGTTCTGGGGAAGCAACTCTCTAATTTTGCTTTGAAGCTCGAGAAAGGTGAAAGGCTTGACGATGTAGCTGTTACAACCGGCTTCCATGCACGTTTTGAGATCGGAATCGCGAAACATCGCTGTCGCAGCCAGAATCGGGATATCCTTGGTTTCGGGAGAAGCGCGCACGGCTCGCGCCGCCTCCCACCCGTCCATTCCAGGCATCATGATATCCATCAAAATCAACTCAGGCTTTTCCGCAACAGCCTTTTCTATACCCTCTTTACCGTGCTTCGCTAAAATCGGCATGAACCCCATCAATTCGAGTTGCCAGCTGAGCAGTTCACGCATATCCGCGTGGTCTTCGATGATTAAAACTTTTTGCATGGGCAGGCCGCTTTCTGGGCTGGACAGTGATGATCGAGTTCAGTTTAGTCGGGCGCTGATCGCACAAATATGCCGTGGCATTTAGCGGCGGTCAAGCATTTGAGCTGGATTTCACCGGATTCATTTATCAGCAATGATCGTTTGATTTCCGACAATGACAGTAACCATTTTGTCGGGCTCGAGGTATTTCTGTGCGACCCGTTTGACATCGTCAATGGTAATTTGACCGATCAGATCCGGATAGCGCTCAATATAATCCATGCCGAGCTCGAAGTACTCCGCCTGAGCCAGGAAATTCGCGACCTTGCCCATGGTGTCGAAGCGCAGCGGGAAGCTGCCCGTCAGATAATCCTTAGCATCGTTAAGCTCGGCCTCGCTAACCGACGCCTCCCGGATGCGGCCGATTTCCTCTTTTGCGATTGAAATTGCCTGCAAAGCGGTCTCATTCTTTGTCTGCATCACGAATTGAAAAGTACCGCGGCCTTTATCGGCGTTAAAATAGCTGTAAACCGAATAGGCCAGACCGCGCTGATTGCGGATGGAGTCCATTGCCCGTGAGGAAAACCCGCCGCCGCCTAGAATGTAGTTCATCACCTGAAGCGCATAGTAGTCTGGGTTCTCCCGGCCGACACCGCGTTGACCGAGAACTAAATTGGCTTGAGTGAGATCCTTATTCACTCGTATCGTTCCAGTTTCCGGCGCAGCTGCTAGCGCCAATGGCTTGGCCGGCGGCTCACCTTTGTTCCACGAGCGGAAGGCCTGATTGAGCGCCTGGGTCATCTCCTGGTGCGAGATATCGCCGACAATTGCCATGATCGAGCGATTCGGACGGTAATACCGTTGATAAAAGTCTCGTAAGCTTGCCTGTGGGATTGCCTTCACCGATGTCTCGGTTCCCTCGACCGGCCGGCCATAGCGCGTCTGCGGAAATATCGCCCCGGCAAATCGCATATCGGCAATTTCACCCGGTTGCTCTTGCTTCGCTCTAATCGATGCTATCACCGCTTGCTTTTGCCGGTCAATTTCCTCTTGCGGGAACAGCGCAGTGGTCAACACTTCCGCCAGCAGTTCCAAACCGGCAGGAAGATCTTTTTTGAGAACCGTCATGCTAACACTCGCAAGGTCCTCGCCGCCGCGCGCCGATAGGCTCGCACCAAGAAAATCCAAACTTTCACTGATTTGCAGAGCAGTGCGCCGCTTGGTGCCTTCGGTGATCAACTCGGCGGTGAGATTGGCAAGCCCATCTTGCTTAGGCGCATCATAACGCGCGCCAGCGTGGATTAGCATTTCTATGGATACCATCGGCAAGGTTCTCTGCTCCGAAGTCAGCAAGACCATGCCATTGTTCAGCACCGATCGTTGCGGCGTCACCGCCGTTTCCCCGTAGCTCGTGGGAACAAGCAGTGAACCGATAAACAGCGCTAGGAAATAAATCTTCTTCATGGGCTCTTGAGTTTGACGGGAATCAGGGTACCCACGGTGCGGCGATCACGATCGAGATACTGTCTAGCGACTCTATGAATATCTTCGCGGTTTACTTTTCTAATCCCTTCGAGATAGCGGTCCATTAGCCGCCAATCCCCGGCCACCTCGTAGAACCCGATTTTCATCGCTTGGCCGAAAATCGAGTCGCGACTGAAAATGAATGCCGCTTCAACCTGATTCTTGGCCTTCTCCAGCTCTCGCTCGCTGATCAGCTCGGCTTTGACCTTGTCAATCAATCCATCGATCTCGCGCTCGACCGGTGCGGGATCTTTACCCGGTAATAGTTGCGCTGTCACCGAAAAAACCGTCGGATCGATGGAAGCTCCGCTGTAGTCGGCATCAACCCCCCGCACCAACCGCTTGTGGTAAACCAGGTCCTGATGCAGCCTGGAGCTGCGACCGCCAGCGAGAACCACCGTGAGCAGGTCCAGAGCGAAATTATCCGGGTTTTTTAAATTGGGAGCGTGATAGTTGGCAGTGACTATCGGCAGTTCCGCTTCCTTTTTCAAAATGGCTCTGCGTTCGCCTAGTTGCGGTGGCTCTTTGGTGTGAACCTTAGGAGGTTCAGCGCCGCGCGGGATTTTGCCGTAAGCAGCTTTAATCTTGGGCAAAATCTCTGCGGTGGAAAAATCGCCAGTGACGACTATGAAGGCGTTGTTAGGCGAATAGTAAAGCTTGTAAAAATCGACCAAATCCTGCCGTGTAAGGTTTTCGATATCGTGCATCCAACCGATCACCGGACGACGGTAGGGGTGAACCATATAGGTGACGGCGCCGGTCAGCTCGCCCAGCGCCGCCGCTGGATTGTCGTCGACTCTCAGGCGTCGCTCTTCCTGGATAACTTTCTTTTCCGCTTCGAAGTACTCCTCACCCAAAAGCGCATTCACCATCCGGTCGGCTTCAAGCTCGAGCTGAATGTGAATTTTGTCCCGGCTCATGGTGGCGAAGTAAACTGTCACATCGGCGGTAGTGAACGCATTGGCTTGACCGCCGTTTTTGGCGATGATTTGAGAATACTGTTCCGGTCCGGTCGTTGGTGTGCCTTTGAACAACATATGCTCGAGAAAATGCGCCAAACCGCTCTTGCCATCTAGTTCATTGCGCGAACCGACGCGGTACCAGACCTGAAAGGTTACCGCCGGACTCTTGTGATCCTCGAGAAGAAGAACCTTCAGACCATTTTCAAGCGAGAACTCTTGAACATCGGCGAAAGAGTCTTGTGAGGACGCGGCGAGCAGGAAAAGGATAACGATCACGACCGAGAACAAATGCCGCATTCCGTTACCGTAAAGGAAGTCAGCTTTAACTTCAAGGAATCCTGGAAGCAGGTGACAAGGATGAGTGCGGTCCTCGGTGCACGGAGTCAATTCGCGGTGCCGATAAGAATGGAGCGCGCAAAGATAATTCTGGCTAGCAAAATTATCGGCAAGGATTCATGCTCGCCCTTCCAATAGGCCGGCCAGACTCGAATTTGACGCTCATTTGACTAGCTCTGATCACCACAATAGTATGACCGGAGATCAGGAGGACACCATGACGGATGTGACTGACATGAGGGGATACGTGGAGTTGCTGGAGGAAATGGGCGAACTGCGAAGACTCGAGAGCGTAGATCTTGACCTGGAAGTCGGCGCGCTCACCGAGCGAGCGGCGGAGAAACAAGGCGCGGCGCTGCTGTTTAGCAATTTCAAAGAATTCCCAGCCGGTTTTCGCGTCATCTCCAATGTTTTCCGAACCTGCAGACGCACCGGTCCCGCCATGGGTATCGATCCCGAGCTCAAGGGCGTCGATTATCTTCACGCATGGCGCAAGAAATTGGCTGCTTACAAACCGGTGCCGGTCCAGCAAGTCGAAGGCGGTCCGGTGTTTGAAAACCAAATGGTCGATGAACAGGTCGATCTATATAAATTTCCCGTTCCCAAATGGCACGATCTCGATGGCGGACCATACATCGGTACGGGCTGCGGGGTGATCACCAAAGACCCGGAAACCGGCAAGATCAATATCGGCACCTACCGGGTGATGATCCAGAACAAAAACACCCTTTCGGTGAAGATGAACATGGGTAAGCACGGTAGGCTGGCGTTCGAACGCGCCCGCGATGCCGGTAAGCCGTTACCGATTGCCATTACATTCTGCCAGGGACCGGCCATTTTTCTGGCAGCTCAGATGCCGCTGCCGCCCGACGTCAATGAGTTCGAATTTGCCGGTTATCTTCAGGGCTCACCCGTGCCGGTGGCGCGCGGCGCGGTTACCGGACTGCCGATTCCGGCGAACGCGGAAATCGTCGTTGAAGGCGAACTCCCGCCAATGAGGGACCAAGACATGCCCAAGGAAGGGCCCTTCGGCGAGTGGCCGGGTTATTTCACCGAAGAGAATGTCGGCGAAACGCCGATCATGAACGTCAAACGGATTTATTATCGAAACGATCCTATCATTCTCGGCGCGCCGCCGCTCAAGCCGCCGGCAAGCTACCTGCCCATTCCGTTGGGCGCGGCGACGCTTTGGGAGCAACTGGAGAAAGCGGGAGTTCCCGAGGTCAAAGGCGTTTGGGGTTTCGTTTATGGCGGTCAGCCCGGCCCTTTTACCATCATATCCATCAAGCAGCGTTATGCCGGTCACTCGAAGCAGGCCCTGTTGGTTGCCGCCGGCGCCCGTGCCGGAGCCTACGGCGGAAAATTCGTTGTGGTGGTGGATGATGACATCGATATCGCCAATCCCGCCGACGTGATTTGGGCGATTGCTACTCGTTGTCACGTTCGCGAAGGCCTCGATGTCGTCAAAGGCGTTTGGGCATCGGTATGTGAGCCGGCCTTGCCGCCCGAAGAAAGATCACCGCGCGGCTACACTTCCGATCGGGTGCTGATCGATGCCTGCCGGCCGTTCAAATGGATGGATCAATTTCCGCCGGTCAACGCGTTTACCAGTGAATTCAAAGATCGCATCGAAAGTAAATTTAAAATTTAGAATTCCAAAAAGACTTCGTTGCGATGATCTTAGGTCGAATCCATCACCCGCGCTCGCGCCACGGTGGTAGGAACGCACGATGGGCAGTATCGAAGCATTGAGCCTGGCAGTGGGAACAGCTTGGACTTCCGGCATCAACCTCTATGCGACGGTGGCGGCTTTGGGGCTGGCGGGCCGCTTCGAAATGATCCAATTGCCACAAAGCCTGGAGGTGCTGACAAATCCCATCGTCATCGCAGTGGCGTGTATCATGTATGCAATCGAATTTTTTGTCGACAAAATCCCTTTTGTCGACAATGGTTGGGACGTGCTACACACGTTCATTCGAGTGCCTGCCGGCGCGATCCTAGCAGCGCGTTCGTTGGGTGAGATGAGCCCGGGCTTGGAATTCGCCGCCCTGTTGGGTGGCGGCAGCATCGCTTTGGCAGCGCATGGCAGCAAAGCGACCAGCCGTCTGGCGATCAACTCCAGCCCTGAGCCATTTAGCAACTGGATCGCCAGCTTCGTCGAGGACGTCGCAGTTTTAGGCGGCATTTGGATAATCTTCAATCATCCATGGCTGATGCTTGCGTTAGTATTTGTCTTCCTGGCGCTGATGATTTGGATTGTGCCAAGAATTTTTCGCTTCGCGAAGCGTGGATTCACAATGCTGCGCAACCGGCTGGGCGGTATCAAACCGGGGCAAGCAAGCACGAGCACGCCTCAGAGCCGTTAACACGAGATCACAGTTCATTATCAACTGCAGCCGACCGGCACATGTAAACTCGAGGATATGGAACCAGACGTTGACAATCGAGCAGGCGATCTGCCCCCAACACCGCTGACTCTCGACGGCTCTTATCTACTACATCAGATGTTTCGTGTGCGCTGGGCAGCTTGGCGCGCGCTCGATGCTTCCGAGCAGGAGGCGGTCCTCGATCAAGCCACCGCCAAATTTCATCGCATGGAGGACAACAAGCAGGAAGCCACGGGCTTGTTCGCCATGCTCGGCCACAAAGGCGATCTGATGTTGGTGCATTTTCGCAGAGCCCTCGACGCCTTGAATCGCGCCGAGCTCGAGCTCACGCAATTAAAGCTGCTCGACTTTCTCGAGCCGATGACATCCTATCTTTCGGTAGTCGAGCTTGGCCTCTATGAAGCTTCGGTGAAGCTGTACGCGGACCTAACGGCCCAAGGTCTAAACCCCGGCACCGCCGAGTGGAACCGGGAAGTGGAAGCCGAACTGGCCAAACAGCGGCAGGCCGCGGCGCCGCGGCTATGGCCGGAAATTCCGCAGCGGCGTTATCTATGTTTTTATCCGATGAATAAGTTTCGTGGCGAATCCAGGAACTGGTACAACGAGCCAATCCGGGAGCGGCAAAGAATGATGCGCGAGCACGGCATGATCGGACGCCATTACGCCGGGCGCGTCAATCAGATCATTTCGGGCTCAATCGGCTTCGATGATTGGGAATGGGGAGTCGATCTCTTCGCCGATGACCCGTTGGTTTTTAAGAAACTCGTATACGAGATGCGCTTCGATGAATCCAGCGCAGTGTACGGATTGTTCGGCACTTTCTACGTCGGCCTGCGTTTTCCTGCCGGTCAGTTGAAAAACTTGTTCCAGGGCAAAGCGCCTGGCTTTAACTAAATTCACTCGGTTTGCAGGATCGAAATTTAATCTTCACCACGGCGAGTCCATGAGATTGCAAAGCAAAGTCGTCGTCATTACCGGCGCCGCCCACGGCATTGGCAAAGCCTATGCGCGCCGGTTTGCCGAAGAAGGAGCCGAGGTGGTAATCGCTGATATCGATAGCCAAGGCGGCAAGACGGTTGCCCAAGGCTTGACCGATTCAGGTTTCGCCGCATGGGCGCGGGCAACCGACGTCAGAAACTATTTGGATGTTCAAGCTTTGATGCGGGAGACGGCGGATAAGTTTGGGCGGCTCGATGTGCTGCTCAATAATGCGGCAATCTACGTCACGGAGAAGCTTTGGAAAGGACCGGTCGAAGAGCTCGAACTGACTGAGTGGGACCGGGTCATCGAAGTCAACTTGAAAGGCGTTTTCCTTTGCTGCAAGGCGGCAATTCCAATCATGAAGCGGCAACGCAGCGGCAAAATCATCAACATTGCTTCAGGCACGTTTTTCAGCGGATCCGGCAACATGCCTCATTACACAACGGCAAAAGGCGGCGTGGTCGCGTTAACTCGAGTCATGGCGCGACAGCTCGGAGAATGGGGCATCAATGTCAATTGCATGACCCCGGGCTCCACCATGAGTGAGGATTCGGTCACGGATGAAGTGCTCGAGCGTCGGCAAGGCAGTATGGATAAGCGCGCTTTCCGTCGCGTCGAAAGACCGGCGGATATCGTCGGGACAGCGGTATTTTTGGCTAGTTCCGAAAGCGATTTCATCACCGGACAGTTACTAGTAGTGGAAGGCGGCGGAATCATGCATTGACGCAGAGCGATCGCCAGTGGCCTCAACCCATCTTAAGCCGACTGACCCATCACCCCGTAGACGTGTCCGCACTCACTGCAGAAAACGACGCTAAACGGCGCGAGTACAAATTGTTTGCCGCGGGATGACCCAACGCCGCCTTTACGCGAGACAATGTAATCCGTGCCGAGCGCGGAGCATTGGGGGCACTTAGGTTGCGGCTCAGTTTTGGACGCTGACTCAGTCTTTCCTTTGAAGTCGTAGGAGTGGTTGAATCCTTGATGAATGTGTTCGCCAAATTGCTCTGCCTGTGGCTTCTCTTCCTGAGGCTCTTCTTCACCGGGTGGGCGCGTCGCCCGGTCATAGATACTCCGCTTGCTACTGTCCGATAAAATACCGTAAGCCTGTAGCACTTGGGTGAATTTTTCCGCCGCTTGTTTATCTTCGGGATTCCGGTCAGGGTGATAGCGAAATGCCATCTTACGATATGCTTGTTTGATTTCGGCCTCGCTGGCGTTTCGTTTAAGCCCCAGCAAAGAGTAAAAATCAATTAGATTCTCCAAATTCGCCTCATAAAACCGTTTTGTGCTCGCTTACCGTCCATCGCTACCCAGCTTTGCCGAATGATCAACTTTACGGCGCTGTTTGTACATGCTGACGCACATATCATAGATGGCAGTACCGTCTCGATCGTCTACGATTCGCTCGCCCTCCTTGGTCTCGTATTCGACTGAAAAGGCAGGTGTGCTGCCGGGCGCTTCACTGTTCGAAATGCGGATGAGCCGCGCTTGATTTTTATCGAGGTATCCACCGATGGCCCGGAGAATCTGGACAAGCGTAACGAACTCTTTTGTCGCTAATGATGTTCCGCGTTGCTCCTGGCCGGTGCGATCGAGTTCGAGAATATCAGCCGGCGAATATTGCAGGCTCACGGGCATCGGCGCCGGAGGAGGTTGGTAACCGGCCAGCACAATATAGCCGGCATTGTCCGAGATGATATCAAGCGTGCGCAATCCTCGGCTTTCGAGATCCTGACCAATACACCGTAGAGCGGTTGAATAATTGACCGAATGCAGCCGTGCCAGCCTTCTCATACTTTCCCAGAAATCCCTACAACGGAGTTATGATTGCGAAGGGAAATGGTACGAATAGTGGTCAGAAAAATCAAAC
>Ga0307414_10000848_pt1 | contig 15616 bp, 12 predicted proteins | sample DK1Ometagenome_FD_203804 | JGI IMG/M metagenome (GOLD analysis project Ga0307414, IMG submission 203804) | Maize rhizosphere microbial communities from greenhouse at UC Davis, California, United States - DK15-O-3 | ecosystem: Host-associated > Plants > Roots > Rhizosphere > Soil | place: USA... | reverse complement strand
GACCGAGGTCAACGTCACCAGCCCGACCTGCATCCGCGAGCTGGATGCGCAGTTCGGCCTGAATATCGCGGGGATGCTGTTCGATGCGATCGAGAAGGGATTGGGGAATGGGGAATAGGAAGCGACGCGTCGCGCGTCTCCCCTTCCGGTACGGCGCGGGCGCGTGCACGGCCCGAAGCATGGGCAAAAGCGGGTAGGCTTCCACGGCTGATCCGCCAGGCCCCCCGACCCATTCCACGATGTCCGCACCCGCTGCCACCGTTTCCGTCATCGGCGACCGCCAGCGCTTGAGCGCGACCATGGTGCTGTCGCTGCTATTGCACGGGATGCTGATCCTCGGCGTCGGCTTCGCGCTGGACGATGCCGCGCCGGTGCTGCCGACGCTGGACGTGATCCTGACCCAGACCTCCACCGAGCTGACCCCGAAGCAGGCCGACTTCCTCGCCCAGGCCAACAACCAGGGCGGCGGCGAACACGAGAAGACCAACCGTCCGCGCGATACACAGGCCGGGGTTGTGGCGCAGGCCGAGTCTGGCGTTGCGCCGCGACCGATGCGCGCGCAGTCGCCGTCGGCCCGGCCGCCGCCGGAGGCGCGCGTGGTCAGCAGCGCGCGCGCCGAACAGGCGATGCCGGCGCCGGATGCCCGCCCGCAGGCGGAGGACACGCCGCTGCCGCGCGGACAGGAGAAGATCGACCACGACCTGGCGATGGCGCGGCTGGCGGCCGAAATCCACCTGCGTTCGGAGCGCTACGCCAAGCGCCCGAAGCGCAAGTTCGTCTCGGCCAGCACCACCGAATACGCCTGGGCCGGCTACCTGCGCGCTTGGGTGGACCGGGTGGAACGCGTCGGCAACCTCAACTATCCCGACGAGGCCCGGCGCCGGCAGCTGGCCGGCACCCTGGTGATCAGCGTGGCGATCCGCCACGACGGCTCGGTCGAGCGCGCCGACGTGATCCAGTCCAGCGGCATCAAGCTGCTCGACGCCGCCGCGCTGCGGATCGCCAGGCTCGCCGAGCCCTACCCGCCGCTGCCGAAGACCGACGAGAACATCGACGTGCTGCACGTGACCCGCACGTGGAACTTCCTGCCCGGCGGCGAGCTGCTCGACGAGCGCTGAGCAATCACAGCGACTTCCACACCGGCCCCTCGCCGCGCCGCCAGAACACGCCGACAGCACGCGCATACAGCTTCGAGGCCGGCACCAGGCCGAAATAGCGGCCGTCGATGCTGTTGCCGCGGTGGTCGCCGACGACCAGTACCTGGCCCGGGGGAATAACCAGCGCATCGATGTCGGGGCCGCCTCCGGCGTCGAGGTTCAAGCGCGCACTGCGATCGCCGAACCTTTCGAGGTCCGGCGCGCCGGCCTCGGCCAGCGGCTTGCCGTTGATCGACAGGTGCCCGCCCTCCAGTACCACCCGGTCGCCGCCCACCGCGACCACGCGCTTGATCAGCCGCACGCCGTCGCGCGGCGACTTGAACACCGCGATGTCGCCACGCCGCGGGGTTTCGCGCGGCACCACGGTGACGTCGGTGAAGGGGATGCGCACGCCATAGGCGCTCATGTCGACCATGACGTGGTCGCCGGGCATCAGCGTGTATTCCATCGAGCCGCTCGGCACGCCGTAGTGGTTGGCGAACGAGGTGCGCGCGATCGCCAGCAGCACCAGCATCACCAGCAGCTGCCGCCCTTCGCGCATGAACCAGCCGCGCAGGCCGCGCACGCGGCCGGCCTTGCGATCACTGTTGTCCGTGTTCGTGGTTTTCGACACGCCGCTCTCCCCGAGGCTGGTGGAGGCAATGACCGGGGTCGGCGCGCGATGGTTCCCGGCGCTCAGCGCGAATCGCGCAGGGCCTGCTGCTCGACGAGGGTGAGGGCGACGTTGTCGCGCAGGTAGGCGGGCTCGACGCGCTCCGGCGGCAGCGCCTCGCCGCGTTCGAAGGCGGCGGCGGCAAGCCGGGCGACGTCGGCCGCGCGCGGCAGGGCGGTGGCGTCGACATTGGCCAGCCGCTGCCCGAGGTGCGCCTGCAGCGCGCCCTCGCCGGCCGCGAAGCCGGTGCCGACGCCCTGCCAGCGATCGCCGCCGGCCGGCAGCGCAACCGCGCCCGGGACGCAGACGCTTTCCCTTGACAGCGCCACCAGGCCGCCGTCGCGTCGCTCGAATGCGCCCGAGTACACCTCGCCCATGCGCGCGTCGATCGCGGCGAGGATGCGTGGTGATCCGGTTTCCGGTGCGCCCGCCGCCAGCGTCGCCAGCGTCGACACCGACACCACGGGCCGATCCAGCGCCAGCGCGATGCCCTGCGTGATCGCGATCGCCAAACGTACGCCGGTGAACGCGCCCGGCCCGCGGCCGACCGCGATGGCATCGAGCTGCGCCTTGGCCACACCCGCCTCGGCCAGCAGCTGCTCCGCCCAGGGCAGCGCCAGTTCCGCGTGGCGACGCGGCGCGACCTCGAAGCGCTCGCGCACGTCGCCGTCCACCCAGACGGCGACCGAGCAACCCTCGGTGGCGGTTTCGAATGCGAGCAGTTTCATCGGACGGAGGCGGGGGGAGACGGGCTAGCGTACTTGTTTCCGTGCACGGGCATGTCCGGTTCGCGACCGTTTGGTCGTTTGGCTGTTGGATAACCGGTGTCCGGTATCGCTACCCAGTGGAGACAAGATGAAACGGATTATTGCACTTCTGGTTTTTCCCATCGCTTTCGCGCTCGCACCCGCGCACGCGGAAACCACCCTCTGTACCGAGATAACCAGTCTGCCGGCCACCATCACCACCCAGGGTATGTATTGCCTGCACAAGGACCTGTCCACCAACGTCAGCAGCGGCACGGCGATCGACATCAGGACCAACAACGTGACGCTCGACTGCAACAACTGGAAGGCCGGCGGCCTGGCCGCGGGCCTTTCAACCAACGCCACGGGCATCCAGGCATCGGGCCGCCAGAACATTACGATCCGAAACTGCGGCGTGCGGGGCTTCAGGACCGGGATTTCATTGTCTGGCGGAGCGGGCCACCTGATCGAAGACAACCGGGTGGACAACAGCACCGTCACGGGCATCTATCTTATGGGTGATGCGGTCACCGTGCGTAGCAACCGGATCATCGACACCGGCGGAAGGCCGGGCAGCGGCGTGAGCTACGGAATCGAAGTCAACCACACAAGTAGCGGCGCGCTGATCAGCGACAATCAAGTGATCAACGTGACCGTAGCCGGCAATCCGAACGGTAACGCTTTCGGAATGCGCTTCGGCGGCATCGGGCACGAGATCTCGCGCAACCTGTTCGTCAACATCATGCCTGCCGGCACGGCGTCCGCTTACGGTACCTATGGGGCTGGCGGCAGCCTCGCCTCGCTGCGCGACAATACCGCGATCAATTCTGCATCGACCCCGGGAGTCGGCATCGAAGGAGGCACCAGTGCTTCCCAATGCAGGGACAACATGACGAGTGGGTTCATTACGCCCCTCGCCTATTGCGTCGATGTCTCCGGCAACGCGGGCAGCTGACTTCGAACATGCGCTGCGCCCCGGCTACGCGCCGGGTCGCAGTGTGCGAACCACAAACGATAGCCGGCATCCGACGCGCGCTCACATGGCGGCCACCGCGGTGGCCTGGCGACCCGGGCCACCGCGTTGCGGCTCATGGACAAATCGATCAAGCGACGCAGCGCAATCGCGCTGCGCGGGCGTCGCCATCAGCGCGCAGGCACTACGATCTCGCCGAAATCGACCTTACCCCCGGCCGACTGGAAGCACGGGGTGTTGAAGAACCCGGCCACGGCAGCGTCTGGCGCGACGTCGAAGCCCGAATCCAGCATGTAGGTGTTGCCAGTGTCCGGATCGGTCGCGGCCAGCGCGCGGAGTTCGATGTCGAGCGCATAGCCCCGGCCTATGGGAACGGTCGGTGTCGGGGGCGTAGCCCCGACTTACGGGGCCTGGAAGAACGCTTCCACGTCGGCGACGTCGCGGGTCTTCGGAAACGGTGGCAGTGAGTCGAGGAACAGCTTGCCGTAGCTCTTGCCCAGCAGGCGCGGGTCGCACAGCACCAGCACGCCGCGGTCGGTCTCGGTGCGGATCAGGCGGCCGACGCCCTGCTTGAGCGCGATCACCGCCTGCGGCAGCTGTTCATCGCGGAACGGGTTGCCGCCGGCGCGGCGGATCGCGTCGAGGCGGGCCTCGAACACCGGGTCGTCGGGGGCGGCGAACGGCAGCTTGTCGATCACCACCACGCTCAGCGCATCGCCGGCCACGTCGACGCCTTCACGGAAACTCGCCGCGCCCAGCAGCACGCCGTTGCCCGACTCGCGGAAGCGCTGCAGCAGCTGCGCGCGCGGTGCCTGCCCCTGCACGAACAGCGGCCACGGCCCGCCCTGCAGGATCTCGGCGGCCTCGCGCAGGGCGCGGTGCGAGGCGAACAGCACGAACGCGCGGCCGTTGGATGCGTGTAGCACCGGCAGCAGCGCCTCGGCGATCGCGGCGGTGTAGTCGCGCGCCGCCGGCTGCGGCAACCGCGGCGGCAGGTAGCACAGCGCCTGCGAAGCCCAGTCGAACGGACTCGGCGCGAGCAGCATGCGCGGCTGCTCCAAGCCCAGGCGCGTGGCAATGTGGTCGAAATGCCCGTCGACCGCCAGCGTCGCCGACGTGAAGATCCAGGCCGCGCGTGAACTCTCGCGGTGCGCGCGCAGCGGCGCGGATACGTCCAGCGGCGTGCGCTGCAGGCGGAAGCCGCGCGGCGAGAGTTCGTACCAGCGCACGTCGTCGTCTGGTCCGCCGCCGCTCGAATCGTCGAGCTCGCCTTCGAGGTCGCGCTCGACCTGCCAGCGGGCGATCCGCGCCAGCTGGTCGACCGCACGCACGTGGCAGGCCTCGAAGCCGGGCGCGGCCTCGCGCAGCGGTGCGATCGCGGCGGCGAAATCCGCCAGCGACCGCGTCAGCGCATCGAGCGCCTCGCGCACGCCGGCGTCCTGCAGCGCGCGCAACCGGGTGCCGCGCGGCGGCAGCCCCTCCATCGCCGCGCGCAGCGCGCGGGTAGCGTGTTCGAGATCGCGTGCCGGCTGCTGCACGACCGCCAGCGAACCCTGCACGTCCTTGCATTCGGCCAGCGCGTCGCGCCCAAGCTCGGCCAGCGGCCGCGCGCTCAGCGACTCGCCGAAGAACTGCGCGGCCAGGTCCGGCAGCTGGTGCGCCTCGTCGACGACGAACGCCTGCGCGCCGGGCAGGATCTCGCCGAAGCCTTCCTGCTTGAGCGCCAGGTCGGCCAGCAGCAGGTGGTGGTTGACCACCACCACGTCGGCGTTCTGCGCGCGCTGGCGCGCCTGCACCACGAAGCAGTCGCCCCAGAACGGGCACTCGCTGCCGAGGCAGTTCTCGGCGGTGGAGGTGACCATCGGCAGCAGCGGCGAATCGTCCGGCAGCGCCTCGAGTTCGGCCAGGTCGCCCATGCGCGTGCGCCCGCTCCACGACACGATGCGCTGGAACTGGGCAACCTGCTCATGCGAGACGAAGCGCGGCTCGCCCTTGGCGCGCTCGAGCCGGTAGCGGCACAGGTAGTTCGCGCGGCCCTTCAGCAGCGCGGTCTTGATGCCGACGCCGAGCGCGTCGCGCACCCGCGGCAGGTCGCGGTGGTAGAGCTGGTCCTGGAGCGCGCGGGTACCGGTGGAGATGATGGTTTTCTGTCCCGAGAGCAGCGCCGGGACGAGGTAGGCGAAGGTCTTGCCGGTGCCGGTGCCGGCCTCGGCCAGGAGCATGCCGCGCGTGTCCAGCGCGTCGGCGACGGCAGCGGCGAGGTCCTGTTGCGCAGGCCGCGGCGCGAATGCCGGGATCTGCGTGGCCAGCACGCCGCCTTCGGCCAGGGCGGCGCGGCTGCGTGCGGCAAGGTCGCCCCCGATCCCGTCTTCCATTTCAGAAGCGGTTGACGCCGGCGACCGTGCATTGCTCGACCTGCGCCTTGGCGGTCGCCGCGCCCGCCGCGTCGCCCTCGAGCAGGCGCGCCTGTTCGACGGTGGCCCAGTGGCGGCGGCACAGCGGGCCGACCTTCGAACCGGTCTCGAAGGCCTGGCGGGCCAGCGTTTCGGCCTGGCCGTGGTCGCCGAGCAGCAGCGCGGCCTCGGCCCGCTCCTGCAGCAGGGCCGGATCGTCCGGGACGATCTCCAGCGCCTGGTCGAGCGCCCTGGCGGCGTCGGCGTAATGCTGCTGGGATTCCAGGCGCGACGCCTGCTCGCGCAGGTCCTCGACCTTGGGATCGCGCAGCGGCTGGATCGCGAGCTCGCCCTCGCCGTCGCCGGCGGTGGCGCGGATCGCCGCGACCTGCTGCTGCGGCGTGGCCGCGGTCAGCGGCGCGGGCTGCGGTGGCGCCGGCTCGGAGGTCGCACAGGCGGCCAGCGTCAACACGATGGCGAGAAGCGCGCAACCGCGCGCGACAGGGAGGATTCGAATGGACATCAGCGTTGCTCTTGCGGCGGGGGAGGCGGGGCGGACTGCTCGGGCGGCGCTTTGGCCGGATCCTGCGGCGCCTTGCGGTCGAGGCCGAACCAGCTGCGCCAGCCCCCACCCTGCTCTTCCTGCGGCGGCTCCGGCTCGGCATACACGCAGGCCTGGTACGGCGGCGCATAGCCCTGGGCGAACGGGAAACGTCGCGCGCCCGGGCAGGACGCATCGGTGCTGTTCGACTGCACCACCCACTGCCAGTCGAGGCCTTCGTTGCCGACCTTCAGCGGCGCGCTCGGCAGGCGCGAGAACAATCCGGACCAGACCCGCATCGCGCCGGTGGCGCCGTACAGGCCGGTCATCTCGTTCTGGTCGTTGCCGACCCAGACCACCGCGAGGTAGTCGCCGGTCCAGCCGGCGAACCAGCTGTCCCGGCCGTCGTTGCTGGTGCCGGTCTTGCCGGCGGCATCGAGGCGGCCGAGGCCGTCGCGGACCAGCTGGTGCGCGGTGCCGTTGGTCACCGTGCGCTGCAGCGCGGTGGAAATCAGGCGCACCGCGATCGCGTCGCCCGGCTGTGCCGGCTTGGGTTCCTTGTCATAGCGCTTGAGCATCCTGCCTTCGCGGTCGAGCACGCCGCGCACCAGGTGCAGCGGCTGGATCTCGCCGCCGGACGCCAGGAACTGGTACAGCTGCGCCATCGCATACGGGCTCTGGTCGACCGCGCCCAGGATCAGCGAGGGGTTGGGTTCGGTCTTGATGCCCGACAGCTTGTCGAGCAGCATCGCCACGCGCTGTGGCTGTACCGCCATGCCCAGGCGCACCGTGGCCTGGTTGTACGACTGCGACAGCGCATCGATCAGGCGCACGCTGCCGTGGCTGCGACCATCGGAATTGCCCGGGCTCCAGCGCTTGCCGTTGCCCAGCGTCACCGTGACCGGCGAATCGTCGACCCAGCTGGCCAGCGACCAATGGTCCGGCGAGGCCAGCGCCAGCATGTAGACGAAGGGTTTGAGCAGCGACCCGACCGGGCGCCGCGCCTCGATCGCGCGGTTGAAGCCGGGCTGGCGGAAATCGCGGCTGCCAACCACCGCCAGCACGTCGCCGTTGTCGACGTCGGTGACCACCAGCCCGGCCTGTAGCGACGGCCGCTTCTTGCTTTCCAGCGACTTGAGCGTGCGCGTCACCGCGCCTTCGGCGTAGGCCTGCGCGGCGGGCGACATCCCGGTCATCACCCGCAGGCCGGCGCCCTGCAGCGCGTCGGCCGGGTAGTCGCGCACCAGCTGCCGGCGCACCAGGTCGACATAGGCCGGGAAGGGATTGGCCGAGGTGCTGCCAGGCGCATTGGTCACGCCCAGCGGCGCCTTGCGGGCACGCGCGTACTCGGCGTCGTCGATCAGCGCCGGCTCGGACTCGTGCATCTTCGCCAGCACCAGGTCACGGCGCGCGCGCGCGGCCTCGGGGTGCCGGCGCGGGTCGTAGGCCGACGGGCCCTTGACCATGCCGATCAGCATCGCGACCTGCTCGGTCGACAGGTCGCCCAGCTCGCGGCCGAACCAGAACTCGGCGCCGGCGGCAACGCCGCGGATCTCCTGCGAACCGCGCTGGCCGAGATAGACCTGGTTGAGGTAGGCCTCGAGGATGCTGCGCTTGTCGTAGCGCGCCTCGATCAGCAGCGCGAACAGGATCTCGTTGAACTTGCGGCTGAAGGTCTGCTCGCGGCCGATGCCGAGGATGCCCGAGCGCGCCAGCTGCTGGGTCAGCGTGCTGCCGCCCTGCCTGGCTTCGCCGGATTTGAGGTTGACGAAGGCCGCGCGCAGCATGCCGCCCAGGTCGATGCCGTGGTGGTGGGCGAAGTCGCGGTCCTCGACCGCCTGCAGGCCGGTCACCAACAGCTCGGGCACGTCCTCGATCCGGACCAGCTGCCGCTCTTCCTGGGTCTGCCCGTAAAGGGTGGCGATGCGCGCCGGATCCAGGCGCACCGACTTGGCGGCCTTGCGGCTGCTGGCGTCGCGCAGGCTGGCGACGCGGCCGCCGGACAGGGTCACTTCGACCCGGCTCGGGGCGACATCGCCGTCGACGTCGCGGAAGCCGCGGTTGGCGATCGTCCAGCGCGCGCCGTCGTGCTGGTAGGTGCCGGGGCGCTTGCCGCCGTCCTCGCGATACGACGCCGCGGCCAGCTCGGTCTTCAGCGTCTGCGCGTCCATCGCCATGCCGGGCGCCAGCTGCAGCGGGCGCGCGAACACGCGCGTGGGCACCTGCCAGCGCAGCTGGCCGAAGCGTTCGCTGACCTGGTGGTTGAGGTACAGCGTGTACGGGATCAGGAAGCCCAGGCCCAGCCCGATCGCCGCCAGCGTCCAGGTCAGCAGGCGTCGGCGCCAATCCGGCGCACTGCCGTCGCCGTCGAGCTCGTCTTCGTCTTCGTCGTAATCGATGCGGGCCACGGTACGGTTCGGGAAGGGGAATGCGACAATGGCGCGTGCGCCGGGGAAGCGGCGAGTCTAGCGCAGACGCCGCTGAACGCCGGCTTGCACCGTTGGCTGCAGCAAAAGCCATCCATGGCGCAAAATGGCGGCGTCCGGATGTTCCGGGCCGCGGCGGATGTCCTGCATCATGCCCCGCCCTCCCTTCCGCCAGCCGGAGCTACGAGTTGTCCATTTCACTGGCCGATGCGCGTTTCCTGTTCGATCGCGCGACCGGCCTGATCCGCCGCGGCTGGCTCAGCCTGCGCACGCGCGGCCTGCGCGCGAGCTGGCAGCGGGTGCGCATGCAGTTGCGCCGGGTGCCCGAGGCGCAGCGCGCGGTGCTGTATTTCCCGGCTGAAACGCCGCGCGTGCCGGCGGCGTTGCCCACCAGCGACGCACCGCTGGCCAGCATCGTCATCCCCGTCTATGGCCAGCTCGAACACACCCTGCGTTGCCTGCGCGCGCTGGCCGGGCAACCGCCCCGGGTGCCGTTCGAGGTGATCGTGGTCGACGACGGCTCGCCGGACGACAGTGCCGAGGTGCTGCCGGCGATCACCGGCCTGCGCTATCACCATCGAGCGGACAACGGCGGCTTCATCGCCGCCTGCAACGACGGCGCCGCACTGGCACGCGGCGAGTACCTGGTGTTCCTCAACAACGACACGGTGCCGCAGCCGGGCTGGCTCGACGCGCTGCTGCGGACCTTCGCCGAACACCCCGGCACCGGGCTGGTCGGCGCGCAATTGCTGTATCCCGACGGCAGGTTGCAGGAGGCCGGTGGTGTGGTGTTCGCCGACGGCAGCGGCTGGAACTATGGCCGCCACCAGTCCCCGATCGATCCACGCTACGGCTATCTGCGCGACACCGACTATGCCAGCGGCGCGGCCATCGCCATTCCGCGCGTACTGTTCTCGCAACTGGGCATGTTCGACGTGCGCTACGCGCCGGCCTACTACGAGGACACCGACCTGGCCTTCGCGGTCCGTGCCGCCGGCAGGCGCGTGCTGTACCAGCCGGCCGCGCGGGTGGTCCACGACGAGGGCGCGACCGCTGGCACCGACATCAGCCACGGCGCCAAGGCCTACCAGGCCCGCAATCGCGAGCGCTTCGCCGCGCATCGGGCCGAAGCACTGCGACAACAACTTGCCGCCGATGTCGTGCCCTCGCCCGCCGGGTTGCATCGGGGCCGCAGGCAGGTGCTGGTGATCGATGCGCTGTCGCCGATGCCCGACCGCGATTCGGGATCGCTGCGCTTGGTCAACCTGATGCGCCTGCTGCGCGAGGAAGGCGCGCACGTGGTGTTCCTGCCCGCGGACCTGAAGCACGCGGGGCCCTACACCGAGGCGCTGCAGGCCCTCGGCGTGGAAACCTGGTTCGCCCCCTTCGTGGGCGGCGTGCCGGCGTGGCTGCGCGAGCACGGATCACGCTTCGACAGCGTCGTCGCCTGCCGCCACTACGTCGCGCGCGAATTCCTGCCGCTGCTGCGCGAGTATGCGCCGCAGGCGCAGCTGGTGTTCGACACGATCGACCTGCATTACCTGCGCGAGCAGCGCGCCGCGCAGGTTGCCGGCGATGCCGCGAGGGCTCGGACCGCGCAGCGCACGCGCGCGCTGGAGCTGGACGTGATCGCGCGCAGCGACCTGACCCTGGTGGTCAGCGAGGCCGAGCGCGCGCTGCTCGCCGACGACGCACCTGCCGCGCGCGTGGCCGTGCTGTCCAACCTGCACCGGATTGCCGGACCCGGCGCACCGTTCGCGCAGCGCCGGGATTTGGTGTTCGTCGGTGGCTTCCGCCATCCGCCGAATGTCGATGCCGTGCGCTGGTTCGCCGATGCCGTGTTCCCGCAGGTACGCGCGCGCTTGCCGGACGTCCGCTTCCACTGCATCGGTGGCGACGTGGTCGAAGCGGTCAGCGCGCTGTCCGCGCGCGACGGCATCACCGTCCACGGCCACGTCCCCGACATTGCGCCGTACATGGACGGCTGCCGGGTCGCGCTGGCGCCGCTGCGCTACGGCGCCGGGGTCAAGGGCAAGGTCAACCTGAGCATGGCCCACGGCCAGCCGGTGGTAGCGACGCCATGCGCCGTCGAAGGCATGCATACCCGCGACGGCCACGACGTGCTGGTGGCCGACGACGCCGACGCGTTCGCCGACGCCGTGGTGCGGCTGCACGAAGAAGAAGCACTGTGGACGACGCTCAGCCGCAACGGGCTGGACAACGTCGCGCGCCACTTCTCGCTCGACGCCGCGCGCGACACCGTGCGACGGGTGTTCTTCGCGCCGCGCGGCTGACGGCGCACGACTCAGCGCTGCGGCGCAGTGGCCGCGCGGATGCGGCGGTCGAAGTCGTCGAGCCCCGGCGTGGCCGGGTCCAGCGCGCGCGCCGATGCCAGCGCCGCACTGGCGCCGCGCAGCTCGCCGGCGCCCAGACGCTCGTCGCCGATTGCCAGCCAGCGGCCGGCCAGCCGGCGGCGCGCCGATGCCAGCGCGGCTGCATCGGTTTCCAGCGCCACGCGCGCATCGAAGCAGGCGCGTGCAAGGCCCAGGTTGTTGGCGCTCAGCCCGCGTTCGAAGCATTGCTTCGCGGCCGGCAGCAGGTGGGCGGTGGCCTTGCGCACGGCTGGGTCGTCCGGTGCGATCGCGCGCGCGGCGCGCAGCTTGTCGAAGGCGCTGTCGCCGGGCGGATCGAGCAGGTCGCCGCGGGCTTCGGCTTCCCTCGCCTCGGCCAGCAGGCGCGCGACCCGGCGCCCGCGTTCGCGCGGCGGCACCTGGCTGCCCAGGCGCGCATGCGCCTGCTGCGCACGGGCGATGCGGTGCTCGGCCTCCGTTACCGCGGCCATCTCCGGTGCCAGCACACGCGCCTGGGCCAGCGCGGCATCGGCGGCCGCGAAGCGGAAATCCCCGGCCAGGGTTTCCGCGCGATGTGCCCAGGCGGCCGCCACGCGCTGCAGTCCCGCGTCCGCATCGGCCTGCTGGCCGGCCTCGGCCAGCAGTCGGTAGCGCCCGACGGCGCGCTCCAGTCGCCCGCCGCGCAGGTCGTTGGCCGCGTTGCGGCGCACGTCATCGAGTTCCTCGTTCAACCGCGCCTGGGTGTCCGGCAGGTCGACGTGGCCGGGGTCGAAGTCGCGCGCGGCGGCGATCGCCGCCGTGGCCTCGGCGAGCTTGCCCTCGCGCAACTGCGCGCGCGCCTGCTGCAGCAGTTCGCCCAGCGCGTCCTCGCGGCCCTCGAGCGCGCGGGTGTTTTCCGGCTGCAGCGCGAGGATGCGCCGGTACAGCGGCAGCGCGGCGGTGTCCCCGCTGGTCAACCGTCCGGCCTCCCGCGCGGCCTCGGCCTGCGCGAGCAGCCCGGGAATACCGGCGTGCGCAGCCTCGCGCTTGCGCAGTTCCGTGGCCACGGCAGCGGCATCGGCGCGCGGGACCGACAGCGCGCGGGCCAGCTGCAGCGACGCGTGGGCATCGGCGAAACGGTCCTGCGCGGTCGCCTGGCGCGCCTGCGCCAGCGCGGCTTCGGCCACCTGCGCCAGGCCTACCCGCGCCTCGTCTCGATCCGGGTCCATCGCCAGCGCCGCGGCGTAGAGTTCGCGCGCGCCGCTGCCATCTGCGGCCGTCAACCTGCCCTGTGCCAATGCCTGCGCCGCCTGTGCGCGCAGCGCCTGCGCCCTCGTCTGTGGCCATAGCCAGTCGGCAAGCGGCGTGCGGAACACCACCACCAGCACCGCCAGCAGCAGCGCGCATGCCAGCAGCCACGGCCACCAGCGACCATGCGTGTCGAGGACAGGCCGTGGCCGCACGCGGCGCGCGAAATCGAGGCCCGCGAGTGGCCCCATGCCCGGCTCGCGACGGCCGTCGCCAAGCTCGGCGCCGTACCCGTCCGGATCGTCTGGCATGTCACGTTCGTGGCTCACCGGCGCAGCATAGAAGATGCTGCTGAACGTCGTCGTGACTCCCGGACCCCGTCGCTCAGGCGCGGCGCGCCTGCTGCACGCCCGGGAGGCTTTCGATCTTGCCGAGCAACCGCGACAGCTGGCCGAAATCCTGCACCCGGACCTGCATGCGCAGCCGCTGCTGGCCGTGGCGGCCGCTGTCGCTGCGGATCGACAGCATGTGCGCATCCTCCTGCGCGATCAGGTTGGTCAGATCCTTGAGCAGGTACTTGCGGTCGACCGCATCGATCACCAACCCGGCTTCGTGACCGCCGCCGGCGCGACCCCACTCCACCGGCAGCACGCGCTGTGGATTCGCCGCCGACAGGCGCAGGAACGCGGCGCAGTCGCTGCGATGCACGCTCACGCCGCGGCTGCGGGTGAGATAGCCGGAAACGGCCTCTCCCGGCACCGGCTGGCAGCAGCGCGCGACCTGCACCAGCAGGTTGCCGACGCCGACCACGGTGAACGCCGAGGCCGGCGTCTTCGCCGGCCTGCGCGGCGCGCGCACGGCCAGTTCGCCGTCATCGGAAGCGGCCGGTTCGCGCGCGGCGCGCTCGTGTTCGAGCAGCGCACGCGTGACCTGGTGCGGTCCGACGTCGCCCAGCGCCACCAGCACGTACAGGTCGTCGAGCGTGGCAACGTTGAACTTCTGCAGCGCCGGCGCCGGATCGGCCTGCTGCAGACCCAGGCGCTTGAGCTCCTTGTCGAGCAGTTCGCGACCGTCCTGCAGGTTGCGCGCGCGATCGAGCTTGTGGAACCAGCTGCGCACCTTTTCGCGCGAGCGCGCGCTGGCGAGAAAACCGTTGGCCGCCAGCAGCCAGTCGCGGCGCGGCTCGGACACTTTCCCGGTGAGGATCTCGACCCGGTCGCCGCTGCGCAGCACGTGGTCGAGCGGCACGATGCGGCCATCGACCTTGGCCCCGCGGCAGCGGTGGCCGACGTCGGTATGCACGTGGTACGCGAAGTCCAGCGGCGTGGCGCCGCGCGGCAGGTCGACCACCTCGCCGCGAGGCGTCAGCACGTAGATGCGGTCCTCGACCAGTTCGGTGTCGAGGCCGCCGGCCAGTTCGCCAGTGCCTTCCGCATTGGCCTCGAGTAGCTTGCGCATCCACTCGATCTTGCGGTCGAGCGCGGCGTTGCCGGCGGCCGAGCGCTGCGGGCCGCCCCGTTCCGAATAGCCATGCTCCTTGTAGCGCCAGTGCGCGGCCACGCCCAGCTCGGCCTGCGCATGCATGTCGCGGGTGCGGATCTGCACTTCCAGCGTCTTGCCCTCCGGCCCGACCACAGCGGTGTGCAGCGAGCGGTAGTCGTTGTGCTTGGGGCGGGCGATGTAGTCGTCGAACTCGCTGGGGATCGGCATCCACAGCGCGTGCGCCACGCCCAGCGCGGCGTAGCAGGCCGGGATATCGTCGACCAGCACGCGCACGGCCCGCAGGTCGTAGAGCTCGCCGATCGGCACGTCCTTCTTCTGCATCTTCTTCCAGATGCTGTAGATGTGCTTGGGCCGGCCGGCCACCTCGGCCTCGATGCCCTGCGCTGCCAGCGCCTCGCGCAATGCCCGCGTGACCTGCTCGATGTACTGCTCGCGGCCGGCGCGCTTGTCGTCGAGCAGGCGCGCGATGCGGCGGTAGGTGTCGGGATCGAGATGGCGGAACGCCAGGTCCTCGAGCTCCCACTTCAGCTGCCAGATGCCGAGGCGGTTGGCCAGCGGGGCATGGATGTCGCGGGTGAGCTGCGCCAGCGCGCGGCGCTCGTCGTCCGGCCGTTGCGAGGCCGTGCGCAGCTGTGCCAGCTGCCGTGCCAGCAGGATCGGCACCACCCGCAGGTCGCGGACGATTGCCAGCAGCAGGCGCCGCAGCCCCTCGGCGCTGCCCTGCCCGGACCGCTCGGCATGCAGCGTCCAGACCTGGTTGGCAGCGCGCTGGCCGTCGAGCAGCGCCGCGACCGCCGGTTCGGCGTCGGCAAGCCTGGTCTCCAGCCGCGCCGCGGCATCCGGCAGTGCGTGCAGGATCGCGGCCAGCACCGCCTCACCGTCGGCATTGAGCAGCACCAGCGAATCGAGGGTATCGGCCAGCTCGGCCAACGCCGCATCCGGGCCGTTCCCCGCGCCTTCCAACGCCTCGTCCAGCAGCACCCGCAAACGCCGCGGCAGGGCGGCGACGGCCGGGTGCGCGGCCAGGACTTGCTCGACGTTGTGGACGGGCGACGGCACGCGGGTTCCGGCTCCAGGGGGAAGGTCTACACTAGCCGCCTCCCGACCCGAGGAACAGACCATGCGCTTGTCGATCCTGCTCGTGTTCACCCTGCTGCTCGGCTGCACGCTGCCCGCGTTCGCACAGACCCCCGCCGCGCAGCCGCCGATCGAGCAGGCGATGACGCCCGAACAGTTCAAGGCCGCCGGCCTCGACAAGCTCAGCGCCGACGAGCTGGCCAACCTCAACACCTGGTTGAACCGCACCATTTCCACCGAGACCGCGCGCGCCGCCGAACAGGCCGCCGTGCAGGCCACGGAGAAGGTGCAAACCGAGAACCGCGGCTTCTTCCATTTCGGCTCGTCCGAACCGATCGAAGGCCACATCGCCGGACAGTTCAAGGGCTTCCGCAAGGGCAATACCTACACCCTCGACAACGGCCAGCAGTGGCGCCAGACCGACACCGCCTCGCTGGCCGGCGTGCGCCTGGAGAACCCGGGCGTCAAGATCACGCCCAGCGTGATCGGCAACACTTGGTACCTGCGCATCGAGGGCTACAACACCCGCGCCAAGGTCGAACGGGTCAAGTAACGCCGATGGCGATGCCA
>Ga0307414_10000847_pt1 | contig 15625 bp, 10 predicted proteins | sample DK1Ometagenome_FD_203804 | JGI IMG/M metagenome (GOLD analysis project Ga0307414, IMG submission 203804) | Maize rhizosphere microbial communities from greenhouse at UC Davis, California, United States - DK15-O-3 | ecosystem: Host-associated > Plants > Roots > Rhizosphere > Soil | place: USA... | reverse complement strand
ACACATGCCCCTTACCTTCCTTCTTATAATCTACAAACCCTTTACTTTCTAAAATCCTAACAATGGTAGAAACCGTATTATAGGCAGGTTTAGGCTCTGGAAATTCTTCAACAATAGCTTTTACATTGGCTTTTTTGAGTTGCCAAAGTATTTGCATAATATCCTCTTCAGCTTTTGTAAGTTGCTTCATTTTTTAACGTATTTTTATAACTAACTATTTAGTTGAATAAAACAAATATAACTAAAATTTTAGTTTGAACTAATTTTTTAGTTAAATATTTCAGTAAAAAAAATTTATATGGATATTATTTTAATCATTATTGGAGCTTTATTGATGGTTTTGGGCATTCTTGGAAGCTTTTTACCAATTATTCCTGGTCCCTTCTCAAGTTGGACTGGATTATTATTACTATACTTTACCGAAGTCATACCAACCAATCTAACTTTGATAATTATCACATTTATTGTTGCAGTACTCATTTCTATTTTAGATTATATCATTCCATCTATGGGAACTAAACGTTTTGGAGGAACCAAAGCTGGAGTAATAGGAACGTCGGTAGGATTGGTTGTTGGCTTATTAGCGCCGATTCCTGGAGGCATCATCATCGGTCCTTTTCTTGGAGCTTTTATTGGTGAGTTGATGAATAAAAGCAATACCAAAACAGCATTGAAGGCAGCGTTTGGAAGTTTTATTGGTTTTTTAGCCTCTACTTTTATAAAATTTATAGTAACAGTGATTTATTTGGGACTATTTATTTCCATTATCTGGAAAAATAGAGAAGTGATTTTTCCTTTGTAAAAAGAAGAAGTCCCGTGGGTCTCTCACCTCCACGGGACTTATGTAAATTGCTATTATCAACATAAAAATTGAGGGATCAATTAATCTTGAAGTGTTGATGATACAAATATAATTATTCTATTTTTGTTTAAAGTGTGGAAAAACCGTAATTGGATTACGGCTAATGTTAACATCCTAGATACAGCCTAGCCTGACCGTAAATGAAAAAAAATTAAAAAATAAAAATTTAACATTCTATAAGATGAAAAATATTACCTGACCTTAAACAAAACCCTTTTTTCTTGCTTCTTCAAGTAATGTTTCGTCCTGTCCATCTTCAACTGAAAATAAATCCTTAAGCTGTTTTTTTCGTTTTTCAACGGCACTTAAAGAAATATCCAAATGAGCTGCTAAATTTTTGGTCTTTACGCCCTGAGAAAGTAGATGAAGTATTTTTCTATTTTTTTCATCGATAACAATGTCATTAATAATAGATTTTCTGATATGGCTATTTACAGTGCCACTATAAAATGGCGGATTATGAAGTACCGCTTGAAATGCGCTTGCCAATTCATTTGACGTTAAATCACTTTTTATTAAAAATCCTTCAGGATCGATGGTTTTTATAATATTATGAATTCTGAAAGATTCATTGAACATGGTTAAAATAATAATTTTAGCTTTGGGCAAAATAGTTCGGGCATATTCTGCCAAATCTTCACCAGATTGCATTAAACCATCCTTAGATGCTGGTAAGCTGATATCAACAAACAACACATCATAAGGAAGTTCTTTTTCAAGTGATTTGCGCATGTGTTTAATGGCTTCATCACAATTATTGGCAATATCTATATGTAACTCTTGATTGGATTTTTTAGTAAATTGTAATGTGTTTTGGTATCCCTCTATAATCATAGGGTGATCATCTATCATCAAGATTCTAATTTTCTCTGGCATAATTATAATAGGTAGGTATATATTGATAAATTAAGTGGGTATATTAATTCTTATGGTTGTTCCTTTTTGTTTTTCAGATACGATGTTTAACGCACCATTAATGTCTTTAATTCTAGAGTTTATATTTTTAAGTCCAATTCCTGATTTTGTTTTACTAACATCAAAACCAGAACCATCATCTTCAACTAACAAGCAAATTACATCATTTTTTAATTTAAAGCTAATTTTCACCTTTTTGGCATGAGCATGCTTATAAATATTATGTAAGGATTCCTGTATAATTCTATAAATATGTATTTTATTTTTATTTGAGATTTCATCCCAATTAATAGCGCCGTCATGATGTATTTTATATTTTAAATTATAAGCATTGGTTTGAGTTTCTACCAAATTATTAATAATATCAACAAAGCCCGAACCTGCAACAAAATCGGTATTCAACTCGTGGGAAACTTTTCTAATGTCATTTTCAATGGTTTTAAGCTCATTAATATATTGGCTCCTAGTATTAATAGCATCTGGAGTAGTTCCCATATTTAAGCTATCGAGACTTAATCTGGTTCCAAACAAACGTCCTAAAACACCATCATGCAATTCTTGTGAAATACGCTTTTTCTCTATAGTCCTAGCCTCTTCTATACTTTCATTTTGATTTAACATGAGGTTATATATTTCTTCATTGGCCTCTTGTTGCTTTTGAATAAACTTTAACTCTTTATTTTTGTTTCGCTGTGTTATTACCAAGTATATTAAAAATGAACTTATAATTAATACAATAGAAGTAATTAATAACCACATACGTTCTCTCGCTATTTTAACATTTTCTTCTTCAATTTTATCCGTTTCGTATTGAATTCTAGTAAACTTATTTCTTATAGATCTTTCATGCTTTAAAAGGCTATCATTAAGTTTTATATATTCATTATAATATTTCACTGCAATACTATCTTCTTCAACTTCGGCAAGGACTGCATACGATTCCAATAAGGCATCCGTGTAGTTTGGATAAGCAATATCTTTTGCTCGATAAGCATAATATTTAGCTGAGTCTTCTTTATTATTATAATTATAGTATTCTGCTAAATGTTGATTTATAACAATTGAACTGTAACTGTCTCCCAAGCTATCACAAATTTTTAATGCCCTTAAAAACAAATCAGGTAAGTTTTTATGATTTTCTGACAAAAATAAAGTGTGTCCATAATTATCAAGCACTGTAGCATAAAAGCCTGGACGTTCTTTAATTAAATTTTTATTTTCAAGAATATCATTGTAATATTTAATAGCTAAATTATAATTTTTAGAATTTTTATAGACATTTGCTAGATTATTAATTTGATCATCAATTAAATAATCATTATTGCCTTTTAATCGTTTTTTTAAATCAATAGCTTTTAAATTATATTTTATGGATTCATCAAATTGGGAAAGTTGTTTAAACAATATACCTAAATTGTTATAGAAATAAGATTTGTATCTTATGACCTCATTAGTTTCATCTAATTGGTCCAGCAAAGATATCCCCTTTATAGACGTTATTTCACTACCCGTATAATCCTTATCATCTTGCTGAAGCAGTGCTATATCAAGTAACACCACAGCGGTATTAAAATGATCATTAAGGGCTCTGAACAATTTTTCAGCTTTATAATTATAATGATATGCACTGTCAATAGACTTATCGTAAAAATAATAGCCTAAATTTTTATTGGTTTCAGCAAGCGATACTGAATCATTAAATTTAGCTGATAATTTTAATGCTTTATGGTTATCTTTTAAAAACAATAAGTTATTGTATTTAGCTTTTAAATGATTGTAGTTATAATTTCGATTTAAATCAAAATATATTGAAGATAATTTTAAATAACTTTTAAGTTTAAGTAAATCTAAATCATACTGTTCAGAAAGCTTTTTAGCGCGTAGTGCATTTTTTAATTTGGATGGCATAGCAACCAAATTACTGTTTGAATTACTCAAATAAAAATTAATACTGTCAATAACTGAGTTATTTCTTTCTTGGGTATAAGAAGCACTTGAAAAAAAAACCGCTAAAATAAAAATTCTGAGATTCAATGCAATTACATATAAGGTAACTCAAATGTATCTATAATTTTTCTTTTATAAAAAGAGAAAGCCTTTATCTTAAGATAAAGGCTCTAATTATATTAAGTAAAGTTAATGTTATCTATTTTTTATATCACCATCACGGCCAATTTCAACAATTGGAGCTGGGTCATCTAATAAATCATCTTCATTTAAATCTTGTTTTGTACATGATGATAAAGTTGCAATAAGTACTGCTAATAATAAAGTAAATTTTAGGGATTTCATATCTATTAAATTTTAGGGTTATACAGTTTTTCTCTATTTGATTTAAAAATTTTAAATTTTCGCAATGACTTTGACATCAAAATCGTTGCTGAGGGAAAAAATGGATAATTAACCTAAAATCAAATGCACAAAAAATAGCACATATCTTTATTTAAATTTTTGAGGGATGACCGTTAAGTCTAAATGGATTAATTTATCTTATTGAACTGAGGGAGATATTTTGTGCGTTCGATAAGATGATGTAAATGTATGTTAAACTACTAAGTGAATTACAATAAAATCGATTAAATGTTTATTTTTAACGATTAAGTGTATATTTTAAATATAGTTATTAACTTTTGGTTGTTGATAACCTTCGAGAGAGCTATAATGTTGAACCGTTTTTTATTAAACTTGTTTTAATAATTCGCGTTGAAACATCATTCTCAGATGCATTTTTATTTTGTAAACGCTTAATTAATAGTTGTACCGCATTGGCTCCTATATCTTTGGCATGCTGTCGTATAGTAGTCAATTTTGGTATAGAATGGTTTGCAATATAATTACTTGCAAACCCCATAACAGATAAATCTTTTGGAACATTTAATCCAATATTAATGGCCGTATTAATGGCTATAACACCAGATGCGCTATCTGCCGAAATAACACCATCAATCTTATTATTTTCAAAAAATGCTTTAATTTTTAATTGGGAGTCATCAATTTTGGAAATTCTTAAAACTAAAGGCAAATGATCACTATTTTCTAATATGGCTTTGTTATAGCCTCTTTCCCTTAACTTACCCACACTTAAATCGTCAATACTACTAATAAATGCAACATTTTTTCTTCCTTCAAGCAATAACAACATATTGGTAGCATTATAAACGGCATCAAAATCATCAACAATTACCTTGTCACATAATACATCGTGCGCCACTCTATCAAACATAACTATTGGCAATCCTTCTGCAATAGTTTTTTTAAAATGTGCAACTTCATTTTTAACTTGAGTCTCCTGTGAGACACATAATATAAAGCCATCCACACTTCCATTAGCTAAAAGTTGTAGACCTTCCTTTTCCTGTTCTAGAGATTCATTAGAAATACAGGTAATAATATTATAACCATGTAATGTCGCTTCCCTTTCAATTCCAAATAAAACCTTTGCTAAAAAATGATTTAATATATCTGGTATAATAACACCTATGGTTTTGGTTTTGTTCTGTTTTAAGCTTAAAGCAACCTTATTGGGTTTATAATTATAAAGCTCTGCAAGTTCCTTAACACGCTTAATGGTATCTTCTCCTATTTCTTCACTATTATTGAGCGCTTTAGAAACGGTTGATATAGAAACATTTAATTCTTTGGCAAGTTGTTTAAGAGTAACCATCATAATGCAGTAATAAAAGCCTCGTAATTTACAAAATTACTAATACTCTACTATATTAATGCCATAGAAGTTAATTTAATCATTAAAGCATATTGTTTATTGAAAATTAACTAGCGACTTAAACATTAGAAAATCTTAGATTTATAAGTCATTCAACATTGATTTTCTTATTTACCACCCCATTTTTCGTGTTTAATTTTACAATATGAATTCCCGAATCTGGATCTATTGGAATTGATACATCTTTTGAAGAATTAACCTTGATAGTTTTTTTGATCTGACCAAGCATATTATATAGTCTGACTTCAGAAATATTAATATTATGCTTATTAATAACTTTTAATTCTGATACTTCAGGATTGTAAAATACGGAGATGGTGTTATCTATATCAATTTCACTTGAAGCTTCCGGTGTGGAAACTGCTTCACTGGTCCGAAATACGAGTTTAAATCTATCGTTATAGGCACCAGATTCTAAATAAATCTCAAATGGTTTATCGGTAATCTCAAACACTTCTTTGGTAACCTCATCTTTAATATAAAGGTTTAGCTTTGCATCTGTGTTTTCAAAAGCATCAACTTTTATTCTTGCCAAACCAGCTTTTTTAACAATAAGTCCTAAAGACAATTCTTGAGATTCATTAAAGTCTGAAACCCCTTGAATTACAAATTCACTACCATTAATTAACCAATACATATCTTCTTGGTTAATATCAATCATAAAAGCATCATAACCTAAGTCAAACTTGTTGGATGCTTTACCATTTGTACCTAGAACAAGCTGCCTGTGATAACCTTGTGGTGAGTCATACATCAATCTAATTAAAGGATTGTTGGAATTAATTTGTCTGCTAGTTTGAGTTGTCGTAACTTTTCTCCTAATTGAAGGTTTCAAAAACAACGATGTTGACCCATCTTCTGGAGCAAAAACACGTTGACTGTTTTTAAACACAATATTACCCCCATTGACTGTAGCTATGGGTACGCCATTGTCATTATCAAACCCTTCTATAATTGTAGATACAAAAAATCCTTGATTTACAGGAATATATTGTCCGGGAACTTTTGAGCCAGTTGATAAATTATTGTCAATTCTAACATCATTAGAAATGGCACTTACACCTCCAATTAAACTATATGTTGCATACCCGCCCACATAATCTTTTAATACATGGGAGTTTTGTTCTCCAAAATGATCCCAAAAATAGAGCGCTCCGTTAAAAATGGTTCCGTTCGTATTGTTCCCGCCATCAGCCACACTCAGGTTATCTAAGATAAATTCAATAGCATCTATAGCTGACGGATAAGGATTTCCTATAAGCCTATCCACATTAGCGCCAGATATTTTATTTAGTGGTAAGCTAATATCACCATTATTTGGTAAACCTTTAAAAACATAGTTTTGATAATCTGACAATAAAGCTGAACCCGACGTTCCTTTCATTGTAAATCCTTCACCAGCAAGCAATGAGGACAATTGAGTTATTTTAGCCCATGAACCATAATTATCGCTTGGTCCATAAAATTTGTACAGCCAATAATTACTTATAGTTTTAGGTGTTGTTGGTGTATTTGAATCGGCTGCAAATGCTGATGTACCATAACCTAAACTTTGATAAGATGAAGACAATGTACCATCATTTAAAACTCCTGCTATGGTATAATTTGAATTTGTACTTGAAATACCAGTTCCACTAGTGGAAGTATTACCCCCAATTGGACTTACAGAGGATGACCAATAATTATAGTTAAATGAATTGGCGTTACCTTGCTGATCTCTTTCAATATAGCCACCACTATCAGCATCAACAACACTTCCTTCGGTTTGTACTAATTGAGATTCGCCTACCAAATCTATAACACCATCCAATTCCAAATAATTTGTGATGATTAATCCTTGTCCAGAATTTGTTTCATCTTGCGCATCATTAGGGTCTGCAATTGTTAATGTCCCTTCCGTTTGTATCAATCCTAAAAGATAAATATCCCGGTCACCAGAGGTGATATCGTGCGCTATTTGGACAATATTCCAATCGATTATGGTCACTCCATCTAAACTTAATGAATTCGGAACCATTTGACCCATACTATTACTCCATGTACTAGCTGAATCCCAAGCGCCATCATTTGCTGAAATATAAGGTAATGAGGTTGTTTGATTATCAACAATGTCTTTATTCTTAGCTAAATAATTTATTCTTAGAAAATATCTATTATCTGCTAACCCTTCTACAGTAGTACCATAAAAAGAATTAAAATCATAATAGGCTTTTAGCTTGCTCCAAGGAATGATGGCCACTTCATTACTTGATGAAGATTGTGGAATGATTTTCCCTGTTACAAAATCACCCGTCCCTTTTTCTACCTCTTGATTCATCAGATAATGTACCTGATCTTCCGTAAGACCTTGATCCCAAACATACACCTCATCAATTTTCCCTAAAAAAGGATTGATTATATTATCTTTATCAATATAGACCGCACCAACTGAAAACCTATTAAAATTTGGTGATGGCGCTACTACATTTTGCTCCGATTTATCCAGAACGCCATCCACATATAGATATATGGTACCACTTACATATACAAAAGTTATTTGATGCCATTTATTATCATTTAACGCCATAGAAGTTACAAATCTTGGTGTTGAATCATCATCTAACATGACTTCAATTTGATGGGACGAATTTAATCTTAGCTGAAGCTTATTTCCTTTAGCCATAATGGTTCTAGTAGTAGTTTGACTAGCGTCCGCTTTCACCCAAGCTGAAATTGTAAAATCGTTAGCATTTAAATTTAAATCATATTCTCCCACTAAATAATTATCTGAATCAATATTTATGGAATGATTTTCGGATAATTTCGGTGCTTTACCAAACGTAAAATATTTGATTCCATCAAAATCATACCAGATTTTAAGATTTCCAACCCCATCAGATTTTAAGGGAATAACATCTATTATGTCTCCATTTGTAAAAGCATCATTATCGGCAACAATTAATACATATTCTTCATCAGCACTTAATGCAAAACTACTGAATGCATCCATGGGTATGGAAACTTCTATATTTTCAACATCACTATTTATATCTTCAGTTGATTCAACAATTTTCCATTGTCTCAATACTCTCGTAACCGATGTAGTAATACCAGAAGCTATGGTTATGGTATTACTGCTACTTGCCGAATAGGCATCATTATTACTACCCCAAACTAAAAAATCTCCATCTTTATTAAACTCGTTAATATTTAAATTATTTGTTGTGAATACACCATTTAATCCTATAGTGACTTCATTTGATAAGTTTAAGGTTTTTGATTGTTTTTGATTTAAATCAGAAATGGAATCCCTGCCTATTCCGGCCACATGGTAATTATATCCTGAGTTTGCCGTAATATCCCAAATTTTGGTACCAAAAGAGTTTATATAATCTTTTTGCGCAATGTTCGAACTTCCAAGCGTTATACCATATTTAATGGCTAAGTAGGACTCTATTTTATGTCTATCCGAATCAGAGACACGCTCTGCAAATGTAAATATTTCAGCCACACGGCCATTTAGATTTCCTAGTGTAGAATTCGTATTTTTACCTATAAAATAAGGAGTTCCATAAGTAATATCTGGTTCTGGAACCGTATCTATAAAGCCAACATTTTGAAACGAAGTTATGGTTTGGGTTGAAGATAAAGCATCATCTACACCATTAAACAATAAACGCATGCCGTCTGAGACTGTTGCTGTTTTATTTCCAGTATTAATGATGCCGGGCGTATTATAAGTTCTACTGGAGGCTGCCGGCAACGCGTAAAAAGGGCTTGCAGCAGAAGATCCTTGGTTGTACCATAACCTTTCTCCGGTTAAATTAGATGTGTAATCACCCAATCCAACACCCGTCACATCATCTACATCATCTACATAATTTTCTGGTGAAATAATATCTGATATAGATCCTGAAAATATAGTCATTCCTGTTGCACTCGTAACATCTTCATCTGGTTCCATGACAATAAATATATCTTGATTATAAAAACCATTATCTGAATTATATAAATACTGACTTATTGTACTTCCGTCATTTTCAAATTTCACAACGGGATTAAAATTAATATTAGATGCTTCATTATCTAAATAAGTAGGTTGTGCACTAATAATTGGTTGGACGGCATGTTTTCCATTAGTTCCTATATCCGACCACTGTGATACTTTAGAACTTGATTTTGTAACACCCCGAGTTGATTTTAACCATAACCTGAAATCGGATGTTATGCCTCCAGGCCCAGGAATATTATAATTAAACATTTCTGCACTTACATTAAATGTAAACACCGTATTAGCCGTATTTGATATACTAATTGTAGATGATAGTGTTCCAGAGCCTGCAACTGGAGCAACAAAAGTTACAGGAAGTATGACATAAGAACCCGCCGCTACATTTGTTGTTAAAAATGAGGGCGAGTTATTGGGTAATAATACATAAGGCGCCGGAGATGTTGGTACAGTAAAATCTACTGAGGAACTGGTTATAGATGTGATACTTAAAGGGCAACTACCCGTATTGGCAATAATATAATACCTTGTTACTGTATTGCCTTCATCGACCACTCCTAAATAAGTTCCATTTGTAGGGGTTGTAGTTGTGGCCCCACTAACGATATTAGCAGAAGGACTTCCCCCTAGCAGATTAATTTCAGGATTTCCGTTAATTGAAAATGTAAAGAAAAAATTAGGATCCTTTTTAACTTCAATTATTATATTGGTTGACGCTCCACAGTTACCACTTTTATTGGTTATCGTAAAGTCTATGTTATTAGTATTTCCTTTACAATCGGGCGAATCTAAATTTTTTGGAACTTTATCAGTTGATAAACTAAAGTCGGTTGTGTTTGATATGCCTATTGATTCAATTTTAACCTTCTCACAATCTGTCCTAATATTAGTAATTCTAAAAGAAATGGTATTCCCTGCAGAAATGGCTACTATGGAGCCGTCTGAAATAGATGAGCCTCCTAAAATTTGAACTTGAATGTCTTGAGCATTACAAAAAAATCCAAATAAGGATACAATAAATATAATCCTTCTTGATAATAAACGTAAGAGATTCATTAAAGAGTGTTATAGCAATATACATTTCAAATGTAAAATTAATTTTCACTAATTAACGATTAAAAGTATAAAAAATACGATAAAATGCATAATTTTTACCATTCGTCGATAAATGCAACATTATTGAAAGAAAAGAAATATAAAAAAATGAGTTTATTTAAATTCATAAAAATGAAAAAAATATGGGCTCCCTATATTATATAACCATTTACGATGAGAATTATGACCACTTTTAAAGATTCTCATATTAAAATGTATTAGCTTTATTGCTCAAAAACTTATAGCTTAAAAAAATGAATAAAATAAAATTCACATTGCTAATTGCCTCAGTATTTTCACTTACTTGTTTTTCTCAATCTGAAAAAAAAGAATCTATAATAGCTCAAAATGCAAAATTAGAATTGGTTAAATCTGACTATAAATTTTCTTTTACAGAAGGCCCATCTGTAGATAAAAAAGGACGTGTATATTTTTCAGATCAACCAGAAAATAAAATCTATATCTGGGATGAAAAAAAGGGAGTTTCTATTTATACTGATAAAGCTGAAAGAGCCAACGGACTATCTTTTAATGCAAAAGGCAAATTAGTTGCTTGCGCGGAAGAAAAAAACCAAATTGGTTATTTTGATAAAAATAAAAACTTTCATGTTATTTCTGAAAATTTTGATGGTAAACATCTTAACGGCCCTAACGATTTATGGATTGCGCCTAACCAAAGTATTTATTTTACCGACCCTTATTGGCCAAGACCATTTTGGGCAAAAGACCATAAAGAAGTTCAGGATACAAAAGGCGTTTATTACATAAATCCGAAAGGCGAAACAACAAGAATTTTAAATGATTATAAAATCCCCAATGGCATCATAGGAACAACTGATGGAAAAACTCTTTATGTAGCTGATATGGGTGCAAGAGAAACGTTTAAATATGACATTCAACCGGACGGTTCTTTAACAAACAAAACGTTATTTGTAAAATACGGAAGCGATGGCATGACTATAGATAATCAAGGAAATATTTATTTAACTACAGCAAATAAAGTCTTGGTTTTTAATTCACAGGGCGAACCTCTTGAGGAAATTATAGTTCCAGAAGCGCCAACTAATGTTTGTTTTGGTGGTAAAAAAAGAAACTTGCTTTTTATTACATCAAGAACAACTAATTACACATTAAAAATGAATGTAAAAGGTGTGGATAAAGCCTAAATTAAAGCTTTATAATTTTTAATTTAGTTGTTCGTTTATAAATAAAAAGGCTATGCAAAAATTCATACTTATTGCGCTTATATTTCCTTTGCTTTCTTTTAGTCAAGCAAATAAATTATTAAGAGAAGGGTTAAAGTCAACCGACTTTAACCAGCAAATTGACCTGTTTACACAAGTGATTGCATTGGAGCCAAAAAACTTGGATGCTTATTTTTATAGAGGACTTGCTAAACACAATTTAGAAGATTATTCTGGCGCTGTTTTAGATTACACAAAAGTGATATTTTACAAACCAGATGCTGATACCTATTACAATAGGGGCAACTCTAAATTTGCTTTACAAGATTATATAGGCGCTAAAGAAGATTACACAAAAGCATTAGAATTGAACAAAGGGCTTATTGATGCCATTTATAATTTAGGGCTTACAAAAGTTTATTTAGGAGAATTTAACCAAGCCATTGCAGATTTTGATAAAATAAGCAAGATGTTCCCTGGAGATAGCAATATCTATATTCAAAAAGGAATGGCCTATATGGAACTTAAAAATTATAAAGAGGCTTTTAACAATTTTGGCAATAGTATTTTATTAAATCCGAATAGTAATGCTTTTACCACGCGTGGTTTGGCACTACTAAGTATTAATTACTATAAAGAAGCTCAAGCGGATTTCTATAAAGCGATTGAACTCGACAGAAACAATTTGCCGTGTTATTTTTATGTTGGTGTAACGCATCTTTTTTTGGGAGAATTTGTTCCAGCTATTTCGGCATTTACACAGTCTATTAAATTTGATGCTTTGGATTTTGACGCTTATTTAGGATTAGCAATGACCCAGTTTAAAGCAAATGACAAAGCTCAAGCTAAAATAAATTTTCAAAAGGCAAAAAGCATCATCAATCCGAATGCTTTAAACGATGCTAGTATTGAAGTATTTGCTAATACATATTGGTATAAAAACCAAACTTTCTATTTTAATGATTTTTTTAAAGAATTGAATGCTTTATAAATTAGGTTTTACCCTTTGTATTTTAAAGGCAAATACACTAGTTTTTTGGTTTCATAAAATGCTTCAGTGAAGTAATCGCTTAAATTATAAATCTGAATATTTTTATAATCTTTTAGTTCTTCTTCTAAGTCACCACCTTTCAAATATAAAATACCATTTTTTATAGCATGTTTTTGTTCCTTTGCTATTTTTCCTTTGGTCCAATGCACAAACGTTGGCATCGCTGCTACGGCTCTACTAACTATAAAATCATAATTACCATCAGTATCTTCAACCCTACTATTGGTGGTTTTTACATTTTTCAACCCTAATCCTTCAACTACCTCATCAACAACTTTTATTTTTTTTGCAATACTATCAACCAAATGGAAAGAACATTCTGGAAACATAATCGCCAATGGAATTCCAGGAAAACCGCCGCCTGTACCCACATCTAAAATCTTGCTGCCATTCTGAAAATTGATAAATTTAGCAATCCCCAAAGAATGTAAAACATGTCGTAAATAAAGTTCATCAATATCTTTTCTTGAAACCACATTAATCTTTAAATTCCAATCCTCATAAAGCGATTGCAATGCTTTAAATTTAGTTTTTTGGTCCTCGGTTAGGTGAGGGAAATATTTTAAAACAAGCTCCATTCATTAAAAATTTCAGCAAAAATATACTTTTTACAATCATAAATTTAATAAAAAACGTTATTAGTATAAAGTCGTTTATACCTATCTTTGCACCGCCTATGGTATAGCGCCAAAAACTAAATATCATATTTATTTTAATAGCATGAACAAACAAACACTTTCATTTTCCAGAACAGATTCAGCAAACTTTTTTAGAACGCTTAACAAACGCGTTAATGATTACTTCAAAGAAAATAATATAAAGCGTACCGGGAATTGGAAAATTTGGTTAAAAACGATTGTTATGTTTTCTCTGTTTTTAACTCCTTACTTTTTATTATTAACATTAAACATGCCTGGTTGGGCACAATTTTTACTAACTATTGTCATGGGCATTGGTATGGCAGGTGTTGGCATGAATGTGATGCACGATGGTAATCATGGTTCTTTTTCTAATAAAGAATGGATTAATCGTTTAATGGGAAGTAGTATTTATATCCTTGCTGGAAATACTTATAATTGGAAAGTGCAACACAACGTTTTGCACCATACGTATACAAATATTCATGGACATGACGAAGATTTGGATGCTGGACGTATTTTACGTTTTACTGAACATTCTGAATGGAAATGGCATCATAGATTTCAACACTATTACTCCGTTTTGTTATATGGTTTGTTAACTATTAATTGGGCAATTACGACGGATTTCATGCAAATGAAACGTTATATGAAACGTAAACTTTCTTATGGGAAGTTTCCAAATCCGACTTGGAACTGGAGTAAATTGGTTATTTCAAAAGTAATTTATGTAGGCATTTGGATTGTTGTTCCTATGCTAATTTTAAGCATTGCTTGGTGGAAAATACTTATTGGCTTTTTCATCATGCACTATACTGCAGGTTTAATTTTAAGCGTTGTATTTCAATTGGCGCACGTTATGGAAGATGCGGAAATGCCTTTACCAGAAGCAGATGGCACGATGAAAAACACTTGGGCAGTGCATCAACTTAAAACAACCATAAATTTTGGCACAAATAGTAAAATTGTAAATTGGTTTACCGGTGGCTTAAACCACCAAGTAGAACATCATATTTTTCCACATATTAGTCATGTTCACTATACTAAAATATCCAAAATAGTTAAAGAAACTGCTAAAGAATTCAACTTACCTTATAACGAATATCAAACAACCCGTAAAGCCATCGTCGCTCACTTTAAACATTTAAGGGATATGGGCATGAAACCAGCTTTACAAGTCTAACCAATATTATTATTTATTAAATGCAATTACTATCCGATAGAATTTTAAACATGGCTACGTCTGCAACTTTGGCTATGGCAGCTAAAGCGCGTGAGCTTAGAACTGAAGGCAAAGACATTATTGGTTTAAGCCTTGGCGAACCAGATTTTCATATTCCAGATTTCATTAAAGAAGCTGCTATTCAGGCTATTCATGAAAATTACAGTTCCTACTCTCCAGTTGATGGTTACGTAGAACTAAAACAAGCCATAATTACTAAATTTAAGCGTGATAACAACTTAACTTACACACCAAATCAAATTGTTGTTTCTACAGGTGCCAAACAGTCGTTGGCTAATATTGCAGCAGTATTAACAAATAAAGGTGATGAAGTCATTATGCCTTGTCCATATTGGGTTAGTTATGCTGACTTAGTAAAATTAAATGATGGTATTCCAGTTGAAGTACCAACAACTATCGCTACGGACTTTAAAATGACGCCTGCACAGCTTGAAGCTGCCATCACACCAAAAACCAAAATGATTTGGTTTAGTTCACCTTGTAACCCAAGCGGATCTATTTATAGCAAAGCTGAATTAAGAGCTTTGGCAGATGTTTTAGTTAAATATCCAAATATTTACGTGGTATCTGATGAGATTTACGAGCATATCAACTATGTGGGCAAACACTCTAGTATGGCTCAATTTGAAGATATGTACGACCGTACCATTACAGTAAACGGGGTATCAAAAGCATTTGCTATGACCGGATGGCGTATAGGATATATTGGTGCTCCAGAAAAAATTGCACGTGCTTGCAACAAAATGCAAGGACAAATCACCAGTGGCGCTAACAGTATTGCGCAACGTGCTACTATAACGGCTTTAAACGAATCGCCTAGTAGAGTTCAATACATGATTGATGAATTTAAAGTGCGTCGTGATTTAATTTTGAACTTACTAAGTGAGATTGAAGGCTTCAAAACTAATATTCCAGAAGGCGCTTT
>Ga0307414_10000846_pt1 | contig 15650 bp, 15 predicted proteins | sample DK1Ometagenome_FD_203804 | JGI IMG/M metagenome (GOLD analysis project Ga0307414, IMG submission 203804) | Maize rhizosphere microbial communities from greenhouse at UC Davis, California, United States - DK15-O-3 | ecosystem: Host-associated > Plants > Roots > Rhizosphere > Soil | place: USA... | reverse complement strand
CAATTGGCGGTTACAGAAATTGAGGCCATTATTCATACCAATATTACTTCCCTCCTTTTATCTGTACAGTCATTTTTACCCAACCTTAGGAAGTCGGCAAATGCGAAGATTATCTTTATCGGTTCCACCCTTGGCTTGCCAAACCACAATAAACAAGCAGTCGTTTTTTCTGCGGCAAAATTTGCTTTACGTGGTGTGGTTCATTCTTTAAGGACTCACCTCAGAAAAGACAGCATTGGCATTACGACACTTAATCTCGGTGATTTGTCTACTGATCAGGAGGGAGCAACGCTGATTCCAATTTCCGATGTCATCAGTGCATTGAGATTTGTGATCCATACCAGCCCTAAAACCTGCATTAAAGAAATCGATATGCCGGCTATGCAGGATGCAGATCTTTAATACCAATCGGAACCATTGGTACAATTCAAAAAAGAGCCCCCAACAAGTGTCTAACTTTTGGGGGCACTTCATTACTAAAAGTAAAACGGCTTTTTTTGAACGAAAGCCTTACAACTTCTTCAGTCCTTTTGTTTGCGCTGGATCAGCTTCGATGATACTGATCGCATACCCTCCTCCCGGAGCAGCAAACTGAGTCAGTTTTGATTTGCTGTTCAATAGTACTTTTCGGATTTGATACGCTTGCGGGTTTGTTTTGTAATGCGCATCTTTTGCATCACTATAAATCGTAGCCACATACGTTTTACCCGGTTGTAAAAAGTTAAACGAGATTTTTGAAGTATGCCCACTTTCTCCTGCTACACAACCTACAAACCAGTTGTTTGTTCCTTTGGCTTTACGCGCTACAGAAACATATTCGCCCGGCTCTGCTTCCAGATATTTACTATCGTCCCAATCCATGGCGACATCCTTAATGAATTGAAAAGCATCCAGGAACCTGTTGTAGTTTTCAGGCAGATCCGCCGCCATCTGTAAAGGGCTGGCCATGGTGACATACAATGCCAGTTGATTGGCCAGTGTCGCATTCAGATGAGAATGGTTATCCGGATTCATCTTTGAGATGTCCATTTCAAAAATACCAGGTGTATAATCCATTGGACCGCCAATCAGACGGGTAAATGGCAAAATGGTCACATGGTTTGCTTTACTACCGCCAAAGGCCTGATACTCTGTACCACGGGCCGATTCGTTACCTATAAGATTAGGATAAGTACGGTTAATACCTGTCGGACGAACCGCTTCATGTGCATTGACCATGATCTTATACTTCGCTGCTTTTTCCAGTGCATACTGATAATGATTGACCAGCCATTGTCCGTAATGGTACTCTCCGCGGGGAATCATGTTTCCTACATACCCGCTTTTTACCGCATCATATCCATTGTCTTTCATGAACTGATAAGCCTGATCCAGGTGACGTTCATAGTTCCTCACCGCACCGGAGGTCTCATGGTGCATGATCATTTTCACATTTTTACTTTTTGCGTAGTCTCTGATTTCAGCGACATTAAAATCTGGATAAGGCGTTACAAAATCAAATACATAATCTTTAGAATTGCCGAACCAATCTTCCCAGCCTACATTCCATCCTTCTACCAGAACGCCATCAAAACCATGTTTGGCCGCAAAATCAATATATTCTTTTACATGAGCAGTATTTGCCGCATGTTTACCATTGGGCTTTACTTTGGTATAATCCGTTACCCCCAATTGTACACTTGGCAATTCATCCGTATAAGCCCAGGAGCTTTTTCCGGTGATCATTTCCCACCATACCCCAACATATTTACTTGTTTTGATCCAGGAAGTATCTTCTATTTTAGAAGGGTCGTTCAGGTTCAGGGTCATTTTTGAGGCTAGAATATCACGTGCATCATCGCTCACGATCACCGTTCTCCAGGGAGAAGTGGCCGGCGACTGCATATATCCTTTATCTCCTTTTGCATCTGGTGTTAACCAGGACTCGAAAATCATGTTCTTATCATCCAGGTTCAGGTTCATCGTTGAATAATTGATTAACGCCGCTTCATGGATACTGATGTAAAGTCCGTCATTGGTTTTAAGCATCAAAGGCGCCTGGACTCCTGTTTCAGAATATTGGGTCTGAGAAGAATTATCCGTCACCGCGGTATGAAATAAGCCCCTGATCTCAGAAAGCTTAGAAGTGGTATAGTCGTATTCCTGGGTATCATAATCACCAGGAATCCAGTAAGCCTTCATATCCCCCGACATGGCGAATTGTGTTTTTTCCTCCTTGATGATAAAATAATTCAGGTTTTTCTGCTGAGGGAATTCATAACGGAATCCAAGTCCATCGTTAAAAAGACGAAAGCGAATCAGGATATTCCTGTCGGTTCCTTGTTGGTGTAAGGTTACCGCCAATTCGTTGTAATGGTTCCTGATGTTTTTAAGCTCTCCCCAGACCGGTTGCCAGGTTTCATCAAAAGAGGTGGTCTTAGAATCAGCGATGGTAAACTGATCATATAAAGAAGTCTTTGGATTGGCTGGTCCTGATTTCATTCCCATCTCCGTACCAAACTTTGCAGGAGGGACCTGATCCTTCAATTCCAATCCCAGTTTTCCTGGTTTAAGTACAACTTTACCTTTATAGGTCAGTTTATAAGTAGGTATCCCTCCGTTCTGAACTGAGAAATTCATCAACAGTTTTCCATCGGGCGATTTTAGGTCTTGTGCGCTTGCTAACTCCGCAGAGACGCATAAAGACAATAGGGCGATCAATATCCTTTTCACATTTATAATAATTAGGTGTGAAAGCAAAGATATAAATTTAACGGGAACGTTCCCAGAACATTCCCATTACCTAAACAAAACAGTCTAACCGGATCATTATCATCCGATTAGACTAAACTGCTAATTATTTTGCAGCGTTTTTCTTTTCAGTGATCTCTGTACGGATTTCCTGAGCAAGACCTTTGATCTCCTGTAAAGCTTTACGCACTCTCGTTCCAGCAGCGCTGTTGCCACCGTTATAAAATTTTTCTACATCTGCTTCTGTCGCAGCTACTACTTCTTTTAGTTTTGCAAATTTACTCATGGTTCTTTTTAGTTAATTGTTTTTTCCTTAGTTATCTGTGTCAAGCTTTACTTCAAAAAGCATCTTTATACCCTTCTGAATGCGCTTAATAGTGTAAACATAAGGATTAAAAATAAAATTACAAATAAATACTACTAATTCAGTAGACATTATATATATTTGTTTCATCATCAGCAGGAAAGCTGATCAGCTATAGTCATGTGGCCGAGTGGCGAGGCACAGGTTTCATAAACCTAGAATGGCGGTTCGATTCCGCTCATGACGTCTAAGTGGTAGCGAAGGTCTGTAGGCCAAGCTTAAACTTTTCCATGTTTTGACAGCTTGTTTACTCATTGCAAGCTGCTTTTTTTAAGGTTTCATGCTGCGAAGCACAAACATTTAAGTACTCGTTTAATTTACACTTTGGTTATTAAAGGCTATCCCTCATCAGATAGCCTTTTTTATTTGCTTCCTTTACGCCCAGGAACCATCATCACATTTAAGGACGCCTGTAATGAGGCTGGTCAAGCTGGAATTCTTTAAACTTTTCGATATTTCGCATTTTCCATCATTGGAAGAAAATACCCTTTGATACAATTGGGATTTCTGATACAGATCTGGATGTGGTCTTTCTCTTTAAAGCCCGCATTTTCATACAGTTCTTCGCCTTCTGAAAATACTCCCCTGATGGAATCAAATGCTGGGTTAGCGGCTTGGTGTCTAAAGGAATGTAAACTTTCAATTACAGCACAATCCAATTCACGTAGCAACAAATCATTATTCCCCCCTATTCTTAAAGGCTTATTTACCGGCATATCCTTTCTTAATTTCTCATGCAGGGTATTCAACAAATTATGCGCCTCCTTTATAAAAGAAAGGTTCTGATAATCCAATAAATCGAGGCAAAAACCCAGATTGAGCACGGCACCAATGACCGCTGGATTTTTTATCGGTCTTACCGACTTACGAGGATTGGTTTTTAAAAACTCCGCAAATTCTAATGCTCTTGCCGGACTATTGTCCCACATATAGACACCATGACCTAGCCAATCATACTTATTGGTGCTTTTACGGAGTGTCTTTTGCCCGGTCAGCACTTCTGAAACCAGGCTTTCATCGCAACCATGAAACCCTAAAATCAGCCCAGGTCTCGTAGTATACATAGATTCCTATATGGTTTGCGTAAATTACCCTTTGGAGTCAAAATACCTGCTCCAACCAGAAAAGCTTTACACGCCTCCTTACTTTTACAAAGTTCTTTTGTATACGCCCTCATTGCTTTTATACATTCTTTTCTTTCTCGATCCGATATCATACTTTTCTTATTTAATACTTAGCCCATTGTTAGTTAAGACTAATCTATATATTTAAAAAGAATTTATATTAACAAATAAGAAAATAAATATGCGATTTTTGCACAATCTAATCTTCAACAACTTATGCGCTTATGAACCAAGTCCATAAAGATCGTCCAGATTCAGGTTATAATATCCTTTTACCATTTTCTCAGGAATGTCAACTACAATGACGACAAAACGGTTCTTGAATGCTCCGGGAAGCAGCACATGATCGAAAGTAGAAACATCATTGCGGTAAACGTGCGCGACAAGTTCATTCTGATAAGTATAATCTTCTACGATCTTTCTGTCGTTCAGCAGTTTTACAGCTGGCCAGATGTCTGTAACTGCATCTTCTGTCTCTGTTACCTCCCTCATTTTAGCACTAAATGTCTTTTTAAACTCTTCTTCTGTAAGTTCCGGAATCATCGTTTTTATTTCCTTGTTTAAAATCAGCTCCGCTACCTGCAGCTGTATCCGGCCTAAATACTGGCTGTCGGATTGAACAGAGCGGTCTTTAGCTACTACGCCAATATACACATCCACTTCTTTTCCCGACAAATCTTCTGAAATCTGCAGCACAGCTGTTCCTGCGCTTCTAAAATCACCCGGGCATTCATAGCAGGACTTTTGACCTTTCAGGTCGATGGCCAGAAGCATCACCTGGTCATATCCCGAACTTTCGGGAACGCTTTCCGGATTCCAGTGAAACCTCAAAATTTTTGCACTTTCCTGCACAACAGAGAGCCCGGTTAGACCAGGAAGACCGCCACCGCTGATTTTAAAATGTTTTGGATCGATCTCATAACCAGTTTCATTCGCCTTAACCGCAAATTTTCTGTTATAGGAAAAGGCAGCGCGTGTACCTCCGCTTACCGTCCAATAGTCCTTAAAACCAATCTGAAGCAGTTCCTTAATTGGGTTTAAAGTGTCCTGAACCAGCTTAAACTGGCTTCGGTTTTTCAATTCATTCTCTGTGGGCGGAGCAGTCCGGTCCGGTAAACTCCTCATCCGGTCTATGCCATATAACGTATAACCGACCACAGTACCAATTTTCCCGCTAAAACCACCCAATAAACCTTTTCTAATTCTTGCCATAATACTTGATTTAAAATAACGCATACCAGCACCGCAGACCCTTCGGGACTGCATCATTGCAAAGAAGCTCTTTATTCGTAGCCTACCCGTTGTTTACACGCGCTCAAGCGGGTGTCCACCGAGGATAGACCCTGTATTCACCGAATATAAAGCTTGTTGCCCTGCAATATGGTAACTGCAAGATACGGTACTGATTTCTGGATAAGGTTATGCTATTTTGTATGGATACCCACCAAGATGAGCCGACAGCTATCCTATTAATTAAGTACATTCGCTTTATGAAAACTGAAGACCAGCCTGGAGTACACTTAGAAGTAGATCCTAATAAATTAGATTCCAAGATTAAAAGCTTTGAATACAATGGCAACCATTATCTATACGTCTGTCATATCGATAAATATTCCGATATTCAGGGCGGCCATAAAGATGACCATCCTGATCGTGTAAAAATACTCGTGAAGAGTTTTTATGGCAAATACCTGAATATGGATGTTACCCTGGATGAGTTCAACACTGATGCTTTTCAGGTCAGATTACTGAAGGAGATTGACGAGAACCTGATTTCGACTGAACCCAGCTATTGATCCGCTAAGTATGGGAGAGCAAAGGGAAAATCAATCGCTGATCTTCAAATAGCCTGCTGCAGCCAGCCTGAACAAAAAGGGTGGAATTCTCTTCCTTATAAAGACTAATTTCATAGTCCTCTGTATTTTCCGGTGTAAATTTCAAGGTAACCTCCCTTGTATTTTCCCGGGCCATGGCATGGATGACGGTTTTAAGCTCTACCCTTGCAGGTGCCAGAATATCGTGCAGAATCAATTTTTCGTCTTCATATTCAGCAAGAACTACTGCCTTTAAATCTGCGATGTAATAAAGGAAATCACTGACGCTGAAACTATCAAAATAATGCGCATAAAACATTACCAGTCCGGCATTATCTTTCATTGAAATCTTAAATAATGGAACCGCCTTTTGTGCGGTATGAAAAAGTAAGTCTCTGTCGCTCGCATCGTCCATATCCATTGTTCTGAACGCAAGGCCCTGTTTGACTCCTTTCAGCTTATAGCTTGCTTGATATTCATTTACCGGTACAAAGCCAAACTTAGGATAGAAATCCAATACTGCATCATTGGCAAACAGGTAAATCATATCACAGTTATCCTGCCAGTCCAGCATGACCTTTTCCATCAATGCACGACTTAATCCTTGCTTTCTATACTCAGGATCCGTCATTACCGTACCGATCTGCATAAACTTTTTCTCCACTCCGAGTACGGTAAAACAGATGACATTTACGGTTACATTAGAGACGACCTGATCTCCCTCCGCGAGGCTGTACAAAATACAGCTTTCATCCCAATACCCACTTTGATACCACTTTTCAAAATCAAAATGATACGCCTTTTTTGTGAGTGAATTGAGGCTTTCTCTCCATTTATCTTCCTTCTGATACTGAATCAGAAAGGTATAATTCTTATGATTTACCGTCATTAAAGTTTTTCTTTTAGTAGCGCTTTCTTAGATTCCAGCCATTCATTTTTCAGGATGCTCAGTACCGCGGAGTTTCTCCTCGTTCCATCAATTCTATATCCGTTATTTCTCAAGACCCCTTCAAAAGTACAGCCCAGGCTTTTGATTGCCCGCATGCTTCTTTCATTGTCACTGTCTAATCTGAATTCTATCCGTTCAAACTCCAATTGCTCGAATATAAACTCAAAAAGCAGGTATTTACAGTGTTTATTCAGTCCTGTTCCCTGGAAATTCTTTCCATACCAGGTATAGCCCAGCGACAAATTCTTATTGGCCACATCAATATCATATAACCTGGTAGAACCGGCATATTCATTTTTAGTTTTGTCGAACACGATGAAGGGATAGCTCGTTCCTTTTTCCCTTCGTTCCAATGCAGTTTCAAGATATCCACGCATCCCTTCTTCACTTCCGGCGTTCTGTAACGTGAATTTCCACAATTCGGACTCGTTGATTCCGAAAGTTTTTAACTGTTCAAAATCGGCAGCACTCAGCGGTCTTAACAAAGCATAGTGATCTTCCAGCACATAGTCTTCTTTCGCGTCGAATATATCGTTCATCTCTGTAAATTTTCTACCCTATAAACCTACAGTAGTCTGACGACATTACAAACTAAATTCAGACAGGGAAACGTAATTTTTCAATAGTCTCAGGGAAGCAGCCAGCCCTGGTGCCCGTCGCTTTGCCGGGTCTTTTACAAATCGGTAATTTGTGCATCTACGGCCATGCCAATCAGCCACAACAGACCGTGTGCTTAGCGGCCAGGCAGTATAAATCTTAATTTTTAGAACGGGAAGAGATTAAAATTCCCAGGCCTAAGATCATACTTATTAAGAAACCTAATAAGGCAAGAACAGGTATTCCGGTAAATTTAGGAGGTTTATCTGCTAAAATCAAGATCGCTGAACTGATCAGCAAGCCGCCCATTATAATGGCCATAACCATCCTGTTCATCCCCTGGCTCATTGTCTTTTTTAAAGTTGGTAAGCCCTGTACTTCCTGTCGGATTTTTAATTCCCCGCTATTCAGTTTACTAACCACCGACTGTACCTCGTCGGGCATGGTTTTCAAAGCTTCCGTCAGCGTTCTTAACAGCTTCAACCCACTTTTCTTCAACTCTTCAGGACTCAGTTTGCGAAAAGCTATTTTTAAGATATAAGGGCGCAGGCTCTCAATGATATTCAGATCTGGAACAAGGGCACGGCCGATTCCTTCGATGAGCACAATTCCACGAACCAGCAGATAAAGGTGGTCAGGCATCAATATTTCATTGTTATTCAGAATCCCTGAAAACTTACCCAGCACTTCTTTGATGTCCATTTCTTCCAGCGAGGCCCCATCCAGCAGGTCAAAAAAGCCATGGATATCTTTTTCCAGCTGAGCCTCATCAGTCACATTGAATCTGATCGCCATCTTTTTCAGGATTGCAATTAAGCGCTTTGCATCCTGGGCCATGAAGTAGGAGACAAAGTCTTCAAGCATTTCTTTTTCAATTGGCGTCAGGCTCCCCATAGAACCAAAATCAATAAAAGCAATCTGCCCGCTTTTGAGCACCATCAGGTTCCCCGGATGCGGATCTGCATGGAAGAAGCCATGTTCCAATACCTGGATCAGGTAAAGGTCAAGCCCTTTTCTGGCAATTGCGGCGGGCTCCAGACCCATAGAAAGGAGTGCTTCTTTGTCACTTATTTTAACACCATCCAAAAACTCCATACACAGGATGTTGTCATTGGAGAGCTCCGGATAAACCCTGGGCAGGTAAATATTCGTATTTCCCTTGAAATTGCCTGAAAAGCGGTTAATGTTAGCCAGTTCATTAAGAAAGGATAGTTCCTGGACAATAGATTTTTCAAATGCCGCCAGGACTTCTACAAGATTGATCCTCCGGAATGCTTCGCTATAATTGACCAATAGCTTCGCTATGTCTTTCATGATGAGCATGTCTGAGGCCACTACCTCCCTGATTCCGGGACGTTTTACCTTTAGGATAACCTTTTGTCCGTTTTTCAGTGTCGCCTGATACACCTGAGCAATAGAGGCAGAGGCAAAAGGTTCCGGATCAATCTGTGCAAAGAACTCTTCAGGATCAATATCCAGATCTGATTTCAGTAAGCCCGGAATATCCATTATTTTCACCTCTACATTGTCCTGTAACTTCCGGAGCTCCAGGATCATTTCCATCGGTAAAAGATCTTCTCTGCTGCTGAATGCCTGTCCGAATTTCACATAAGTAGGCCCCAGTTCTTCCAGCGCCATCCTGATGCGTTCATAAACGCTGAGGGAAGAAATCTCTCCCTCCACCTGATTATTGGTATAATTGAGCAACTCTCCGAACCCATATTTGGCCAGTATTCTGACCAGTGACACTGTTCTTTTGAGTTTTTTCTTTTGGTTTTCCATCATAGGGTTTTATCGCCTTTAGCCTTTCTATCCTCGTTTGAATTGAAATTCCGTAATATAAATTCGTTATTGTATTTCGGTTTCCGGCTCATTCTTTTGATACCATTCACAAAGATGGTTCCTGTTTTATCCATTTCCATCATCTCCGGAGCAATGAAGATACTAAAACTCCCGGCTGCAGCAATTTCCTATGAAATTCATTATGGTCATCCCCCCTTTTACAACGAATGATTTTTCTGCAAAACCAAAGGCTTTTAACCCTGTATCACGTTGAACCAGATATGCGATCACCCTCATCACATTTAAGAACAAAATTCATAATTTTGCCGCATGACGGAAAATGAATTTTTAGATTATTGTAAAAGTCAGGTTAGTGGGCCATTGAAGGATGAGGACATCATTTTAATGTTAACGGCCTGGGGAGGAATCAAACATTCTTTAGGGTACAATAAAGCACTGGACGACCATGGGATCAGTGCAAATGAAGATAGTCAGGGCGAAGATAACGCCAAATAAAAAAAGGGGCACCATTTTTACAATGAGGCCCCTTTCTCTTCCATAAGGTTCTTATTGAGCCAATGCGAAACTAATTGGAATATTATATCTTACGCGGACAGCCCTTCCATTCTGAATGCCAGGTATCCATTTCGGACTGGCCTTTAATACCCTCAGTGCTTCCTCATCTGTACCAAAACCTAGCTTTCGCTCTACTTGAAGATCGGTTAGTGTACCATTTCTTTCAATAATAAAAGATACAAATACCTTTCCCTGTATCCCATTTTCCTGAGCAGCAGCCGGATATCTGATCGCTTTAGAGAGATAGTTATAAAACTTATCCATTCCTCCCGGAAAAATGGGTTGAACTTCCAGTGATACAAAGTCATGAACTCTGTTATCTTCTGTGATGGCCTTTTGTTTTGGTCCTTCACCAGGTGTAATGTTAATCACAATATCTCCATCAATACTACCTTCAATCGTCTTCTGCCCCGGATTCGCTGTTGCAAGATCCTTGATCATTACCGGGTCATCATCAACCGGTCGGTCTACCACTATCGGAGGTGGAAATTTAACATGCGCCTCCTTTGCTTTAGGCGGTTCAATAGTCTTCGGAAGTGGCATTTCAGGATTTACTGCCGGTGGGGGCTGAATCGCGACGGTCACTTGTCTTTCCACAGGATCATCTATTGTATTCTGTCCTTTAATCAGACTCATGATCTTAGGAGCCAAGAAAAACAGGATAAAAAGTGTTCCTGCCATCAGGAGTGCTTTAGCCGTATTTGAATTGCTTTCCCTGCGAAGCTGATAAGCCCCATAAGTTTTGTTTTTCTGATCAAATACTACATCAAGCCAGTCATTGCCAAATAAATCGATTTTCGAACCTAACATTGCTTTAAAATTTAGAAGTTAACACCATACTATAAAATCGCTTCCCGCTCATTTATAATATGGATGCCAGTTCCATTAGCTTTCCATAAGGTCAACGAATATTTCTTTATATTTTTTAAAATTCACTTTATTTATTCCTCTCCAGCCTGCCAATGGCAATATTACATCAGAACGTGAAGAACCTTTTATCTTTTTACTGATTTCCCAAAGTTCTTTTTGAGTACTGAATTTATCATAAGCAGGTTCGAAGTAGTCATTCGGCAAAATACCACATTCCGCCAGCGTTTGTAAAATACCATATCGCCGATACTTATCTGTTTTGGGAAGCATTTTATTTTTGGCGATTCTTTTCTCCAGTTGTCCCGGTGTTTCTTCGTTTTCTGCTTCGGCAATAAAATGGAGCAGTTCAACTAATTTCTGATGATCGCTTTCGGTGATTTCCGGTTGATCAAATGTCAGGGCTTCTTCCAATTCCACCAGGAAATGGAGCGGTAATTCGTTCCAGGAATGTCCGGAATAATAACTGTACAGTGCTTCGGTTTTGTCCAGCGTTTCCTTTTTTGGCAGACCGCAAATTTCACAGCTTTCCTTTCCCTGGAATTCATGTTCCGGCAAATGTTTAAGGTAAATAAAGCTCATCAGCGTTTGCCGGCCTCTTACATTTTCTCCCGTGATCCCTTTCAGGAACAAGGCAGTTACAAAAGCTAAACTCAACTTCTTTTCATTTTTAAGACGCATCAGCCTTTGAAGAGTCCTGTCATGTTCAAAAGTCTCAAATTGATTCGGGAGTAAATTGAGCGCCTTCAACTGCTCTGATTCTATTACGGTAAGTGTTTTAGGAATTTTGTACTCCCACCTGTCAAGCTTTTTCTTATAATCTGCATCCTGCTCATATATCTTTTTAAGGATTTTGGCAATGTTTTCTTTCATCTCTATATGTTTGGGTGATCACTTCGATTTTCATACCTTCCTGTTATATTTTGCAATAAAAACATCTTTATTAGATCCTGTTTTTCAGATAAAGGAATTGGTTAAATATAGCTTAAAGTTCAATCAACTAAAATGAGCAAGTTTCGGGTTTTATCCCTGACTTAAATTCCTCAGCTTTATCCTAATAAGAGCAAAGAAGGAAATCACCATAATTTCATAGTTTGAGATCAATATCACATCAATCTGAGCTCTTAATGAGCAGCGGCATTTGCCTGTTTAGATTCCAGCATTGTTTTGATCAACATCATCAACAATGCTGCTCCGGCAAAAACCAGCATCACCAGCGGTGTGCTTTGTACGCCACTGGAAACGATAGACAGGCCGCCTATCATCGTACCCACAGAGATCCCCAGATTTCCGAAAGAGATAGAAATGCTGTTGGCAAATTCTGGTGCTTCGGGGGCTGTTTCTATCATATAAGCCTGGGAAGTTAAAAAACAAGGCGTTTGCAGGAAGCCCCACACCGCGATGACGAGTACCGTTAAAATGGACATTGGGCCGGAGAAATAAAGGAAAACAGCAATCGCCATAAGACCAGACAGAAAGATTAGCGTAGTTCGGGTGATGTTTTTTGTCAGCAGTTTTCCGGCAATGAAATTTCCGGCAATTCCGGTTAAGCCAAATAAAAGCAGCATGAGGCTGATTGTTTTTTCATCCATCCCATTTACCTTGCTCAGATAATCCGCGAAATAGCTATACGTACTAAAAATAGCACCGATCATCAAAAATGAGCATAAGGCACTGGCCAGAAAGACCGGCTTTTTCAGAATCATGAGTTGTGAGCGATAGGATTTCTTTTCCGCCACAGGCAAAGAAGGCAGTAGCAACAGGATTAAAATCAACACCGTCAGGCTAATTCCGGCCTGTAATATAAAGGATGCCTGCTAGTTGTTGAAAGCACCAGCAAGGTACGTCGCAAAAGGAACTGTAGTAATTGTTGCAATCCCGATCCCACCAATTACGATGGCCATCATTTGATGTGCTTCCTTTTGATCAGCATTGCCAGTTGCTGCGGCTACTGCCGTAGAAACCAATACCGGATGTAGAAAGGCTGGCAGTACCCTGACCGTCATCAATAACCAAAAAGGAGGAGCCATCGCAGAAACAATACCCGTAAGGAGAAAGATGGCCATGGTTATTGCCATTAAGGTTTTCCGGTTAAAACCGGAAGCAAACATCGTCATGAAAGGTCCTGCAAGTGCCACCACCATCGCATAGGCACTCAGCAGCATCCCTGCCTGATCAATGCTGATCTGGTAATGATTTGCGATTTGCGGGAGAATTCCAATTACACCAAACTCAGTGGTGATCATTCCTATCAGGCTGAGACAGCCCAGGTAAGCTATTTTATTTTTCATAGTTATCCATGTCAAACCACCTAAGTGGAATGATTATTCCGTTTATTTTAAAATTTGATCTTAACTTCTTATGGCATCCCAGGCTGCCTGAATGTAATTATCGATGCTTTCCTCTTGCAAACAGATGTAATTACTATGGTGTAATTTAACAAGGGAGACCAGGGAACCGCTTGTAAATCCGATCCATTCTTTCACATTTCCATCCTTTATGATCTGTTGCGTCTGGCCATCTAAATACACTGAATCAAGCACACTGACGTACAAGCTTCCTTCATGTTTTGCTTTGGGGTCTATGGTAGGAGAATAATAGAACTGCTCCAGGAACATAAAATCCATGGGTTCCGCTATAAAATAACTGATCATCTTTTTCCACAACCAGATAAAACGCTGCTTTACAGGCAAAGAAGGATCGTATCCTTCCATGATAATCGCAGACTCTTTGGCCTTTAAATAAAAATACAACTCACTGATCAGCGCTTCTTTATTGGGAAAGTGGTTATAGATGGCCCCCATGCCCGTATCAGCCGCCTTCGCAATTTCCGACATGGGTGTGGACTCAATTCCCTTTTCTACAATTAATTTCAATGTCGCCTTTAAGATCTGTTCCTTCTTATTCATGCTTATTCATGTTTTTGAACTACAAACCTACAGAAATGGAATAAACATTCCAAAAGAATAAACAAATATACAGTTCCATCTATGCTGGTTGCAGGCATAGCACAAAAGAGAAACAGAAAGAAAGAGGAAGGAAAGAAATAGCAACGGGCAAGCAGTAATCAGTTGCTCACCCGTATACTTAAATTAACTAAACTTAATTCATCCCTGATTAAATTCAGAACTAAATTTACAACATCGTTGTAAGAAAAAGTGTTAAATTGTGTTAAAAATGAAGAATAAATAGAGATTTTTTGTTCTTCGGCCCTAAAAGGCCCATTCAGCAATGATGTGCAAGCCAATTTTTAGACACAGTTTACCCTTTTAAGATTGATTTCAATTGTTGTAAAAAGATTATGATGGAAAAACTCTTCCTATTTCAAGACCGTAAGCCTTAAAAATCCATTCGTAATTTTAACAGGCTTTTCATTTTTATCAAATAGGTTACCTTCAAAAACCGCCTCAATTCTCATAAAATCTGTGCCTTTGACATCTTCAATTTTAAGAATTTTGAACTTTGAATCACGGTGGCTTTCCACACCGAGTGATGAAGGAATCTGAATTCGCAAAGGACTATAGGAAGTTAAATTCAGTTCCTTCAAGCTCAGATTTATTGCGATGCCCTCATCTTTTCCTTGTCTCTCATAATCCAACGCATAGTTCTGGTCACCCAAAGTAATGACTTCAGACTCGATTTTAGGCGCATACAATATTCCGTTGTAAACCAAATTTGCTCTTTTATAGTTTTTTATGAATGAAAATCTAATTGAGCCCCTAACGTTGTCCAGATAATGTTCATAGAATTTGAAAAACTGAACTGAATCGACAGCCCCAACCCAATAATTATGGCCGTTCGTAATGCTCCAATCGCCATCTTTTGCACTCAGCTTCATATTGGTACCTCTATTTCCTACCCCTCTGGAAAGTGATCCATAAGGGCCGAAACTATACGTTTTTCCATTTACGGTAAAAGAGCTGCTATCAGGAGCGAAATGTTTTTTGGTGGCTACCAACTCAGGGATAGTTACCTCATTGTTTTTTTTGCAGGAGCTGGCCAGTAAAACCAGGGCCACCGGCAGAATTAGCTGTAATTTTTTCATTTGTTTATGTATTTGTGTGTGTAACAAACATAACAATTATTATTTCACAAAAATTAATTTTAGCATCCAAAATGAAAATACTACACATTATTTGTCATCACAGTTTCTTTCAGGTCTTAATCATAAAATAAACAACTTATTTATTAACCTTACCTTTGCATTGGTCATGCGCCACATCACCTGAAGTATTATTACTCAAAATGACATTAAAAAAAATCCGCTTAAACACTGCCGTCATCTTATTTATCCTGTCATTAACTTCTTGTGTCTCCAGGTTGGCGAGACCTGAAATCCGTGGCATCATCATGGATTACAATCGCAACCCGGTGGTCAACTGTAAGGTAGGTGAAACCACTACTGCAAAAGACGGGTCCTTCTCTCTGCCAGAGCGGCGATATCACAAATTCTTACTCTCAGAAGTGTTCATTATGGAAGCGCCTCCTTTAATGGTGCTGGAAAGAATTGAAAAAGAAGGCTTTGAATCTGACGAAATTTATATGTTCAATCGCTACGGCGGAGGAAATGCCAAAGGCGCAAAACACAACATAGATACACTTTTCCTGAAAAGAGTGGATCAGCAGTTTGACATCACTGCTTTGCTGAAAGAGAAAACATTGAATGTGGGCGCTACTAAAAATGCAGATACGCTTTATTTAATCAGGAGCGATTTTAATGTGCGTTGTAAGACGAGAAAATGTCAGAACTTTTACGACAGATATTACGAGTTAACAGACAATTACTCCCCCAGCACAAGTCATGGAAACCTTCCCGAAGCGATAACCCGCAGATCCATTAACCTGAC
>Ga0307414_10000845_pt1 | contig 15671 bp, 14 predicted proteins | sample DK1Ometagenome_FD_203804 | JGI IMG/M metagenome (GOLD analysis project Ga0307414, IMG submission 203804) | Maize rhizosphere microbial communities from greenhouse at UC Davis, California, United States - DK15-O-3 | ecosystem: Host-associated > Plants > Roots > Rhizosphere > Soil | place: USA... | reverse complement strand
AAACTCCAAAACACATTTAATCAATACGGCAAACGGACTCATTTCCAACCAAACAAGACCTATTTTTAATAATACCAAACTATTGCCCCTTACCCACGATTTGTTTAACGACGATGCTCTTATTTTTAAAGATTTAAAGTCGAAACTAGTATGTTTGAAAAGCAAAAAACATGGCAATATCCTTACAGTAAGCTACCCTGATTTTGACTATTTAGGTATTTGGGCAAAACCCACAGGCGATTATGTGTGTATTGAACCATGGTTGGGCATGGCTGATAATGACGACACCAACCAAGATTTTAAAACCAAAGAAGGGATTTTGACCTTAGAAGCTGGAGAAATTTTTGAGGTTGGGTATGAGGTTGCAGTTGATGAAGCTATTTTATAAATAACCCGTCAAATAATACAGCAATCCGAAAACGGCACTCACGCCTATCCAAGTAATCATCCCAATTTTAAAGCGGTATATGGCGATAAAGGAGATAGCAATCCAAGCCAAGGTTACAAAGTCAAGTCCTGCAAGTGACAATTCCTTTGGAAAAATGACTGCTTTGCCTAGGTAAATGGTTAAATTAAGAATAACCCCAACCACTGCCGCTGTAACGAGTCCCAAAATCTCTTTGACGCTTTTGTTTTCTTGAGTGCGTTCTATAATGGGTGCACCTATCAATATGAAAAGGAAACAGGGAAGAAACGTATAAAATGTGGTTGTTACTAAGCCAAGCGTTCCCATGGCAAGTGAACCGCCAAAATTGTTGTATCCTGCCATAAAACCGACAAATACAAGCACCATAATTAAAGGTCCAGGCGTGGTCTCCCCAAGGGCGAGACCGTCAATCATTTGTAAATTGGTCAGCCAATGGAATTCTTCAACACTGACTTGTGCGACATAAGGCAATACGGCGTAAGCACCGCCAAAGGTGACGAAGGCAGCCTTGGTAAAGAAAACGGATAGCTTTTTCCAAAATTCAAAATCACTGGTTAGTAAGTAAAACGCCAGCAAAGGCAGTACCCAAAGGATGACTCCAACGCCTATTTGTTTCCAAAAGCGTAAGGGTTTAAAGCCTATGTTTGGTGTTATGGTGTGCTTATTAATGTAAAAATCGGTTTCATCCGTTTCTTTTTGGGTGGTTTTGCTGTTGCTCCTTTCAAAAAGTGATGGAAAGAACCGTCTTGAAACTGCTGCCGTTATGATGGCACCGACAATAATTAACGGAAACGGTATATTTAAAAAGAAAATACAAATAAAAGAGGCGAATGCGACCACATAGTGAAACGGACTTAGCAAGGATTTTTTACCAATTTTAATCAGCGCCAGAATAACAATGGCAATCACGGCAGGTTTTAGTCCGTTGAACATGGCATACACCACAGGCACATTTCCGTAAGACACATAAATGGCACTTAGCCCAAGCAAAATAAACATGGAAGGCAACACAAACAAAATGCCTGCTGCCAAGCCGCCCCTTTTGCCATGAAGCATCCAGCCAATATAAGTTGCCAACTGTTGCGCTTCGGGTCCTGGCAACACCATACAGTAGTTTAAGGCGTGTAGAAATCTGCTATCGCTTATCCACTTCTTTTTGTCAACCAAAAACTCGTGCATAATAGCAATTTGTCCCGCTGGGCCACCAAAGCTTATAAAACCAAGCTTTGTCCAAAATCTTAAGGCTTCTTTAAATGTTGGCTTTTCCATAGGTTTTGAATGATGTTACAATATAAATTATTTCTGTGATTGAAATTGGAAGCTGATTGCAAATATTTTAGAACTAAGCAAGGGATATTAACTTTAGAAGCTGGAGAGATTTTTGAGGTTGGGTATGGGATTGCGATTGAGGAAACTGTTTTATTTTAAAATATTAACTACTTGCTATCCGGCTGTTATATCGTTTATAATTATTTTAGAAACTTGAATATAACGCATAATGTTCGAATTAGTATGTCGAGTTTTAGAAGTTAAAAAAGCTCCCATATTAAGTCGAGGATTACCTCCATATAATCGTGTCAGAACAAGATAATAATCCGATCGCGTAGAGGTAGTACCATGTGCTATATGATTTCGAACCATCCGCATCTCATCAATTACAAGACTATGATTGGTAATATGCAGAAAGAATGAATCACGAGTGTCTAAAACATTTTTAATACTATCTTCAATAAAGTCTGCACGAGTCCATTTAAGATAAATCGTGGGGCGCCTTCTTCCCAATGTTAACATATTAGAGTGCGCATCTAGAATACTTCTACAATTATGAAGAAGAATAGGAGCGATACCACTCCTATAACTAGCTCCACAGGCTAGTTTGAATGCACATTCCGAAAATGAGGTTTCCAAAACAGAAAACAAACGTAGCATCACAACTTCACTAATAAAATGCTGATATTTGGCCGAAAGACCTGATGAATTCAAAATATAGTTTTGAAGTTTATCAATTTCGGATAGCTTTTTTGTATATGTAACGTTGACACTAACCGTCGGCATTAACTAATATGTTTTGTAATGTAGTCAACACGGGTTTTTCGATTCTCAAGACTTTGTGTTGTGGCTGAACAAGCATTATAAAAGTCAATATCTTCTTTTGCTCTTTTTGAAACTGGAATATCAGAATCAAATCTTAAATCCATTTCGATTAGACCAGATTCAATTTTTTCAATTGAATGTTTTTTAATATTATCTAAGGATATTATTAATGAAAATAAAATTGGAGAGCGATTAAATATGGTATTTTGAATTACTTCTGGTTTTATGGATACAAGTGTATCGAATATCCTTGTTAACTTTTTTTGCACTTCATCTCTTTTTGGGAAATCATCATCGTGCTTCTCATAATATTTTGTAAGTTTAGCTGCGCTATATGATGACAGAGGTTCAGCTATGTTCATAATTAAATCACTAGTAAATTGGACCTCATCCATTCTTGCAATGCTATTCGCTGAAAATATTTTGTAATCTTTCCAAAATTCAGTTCGTGCTGTAGCTTCGCTAACTGAAAGCTGCTTAAATTCTCCGCTGAAATTAGCATTCCTTTTTTCCTGTGAATTTAAAGTTTTAGATACCGAGTTAATTCTTGCGAAGATGTCAATTACATCGGAATCAGTTGCTCCCAATAAAAAGCCAATTGGAATGGCGGTCAATAGAAAACTCTCTTTTTGGCTATTCTTTAACTCGCTAAATTTTACTTTTTTTGGATGCTCTGGATGTCTTGCTGTAAATTTGTTTTCATAAAATTCCAATAATGCCCTAGTCCGTTGTTGTCCATCAACTACTTCTTTAATGCTGATACCCTTATCCAAATCAATTGAATGTCTGAGATAGAGGGCGGGTATTGGTTTTTTTTCAAAAATGGTGTTTAATAGATATGACTTTTGACTTGGAAGCCATACAGATCTTCTCTGATACCATGGTGATTTATTTAATTCTCCTTTTGCATCTAAATTTACTAAGTCTTGAATTATCAAAGATTGATAGTCTACTCTTTCCATTATTATTTTATTTGATTTAGTAATGTTAGTATTATTTTATTCGCAAGCTAACTTTAGGGATATGAAACCGTTACAATGATTTATAACTATCGCTAAGCCATGTTAATTTTCCAAACCATAAATATAAAAAATTACTAGTAAGAATATACATTAAACTTATAAACAAAAAATAAGGCGCATGTAAACATACGCCTTACTCCTAACCAAACAATAAACAATGAAAACATAAGTGTAAACATGCACTTATAACATGACAACAAATCAATCCCTATTTCCAACCGCCACCAAGGGCTTTATATAAATTAACCATGGTAAGCATTTGTTCTTTCTTCGTTTCAATGAGCGCCGTTCTTGCTTCTAGGGCATCACGTTGGGTGAGCAACACTTCCATATAATCTGCTCGCGCCGATTGAAACAGTTGGTTCGCCACCGTAATGGACTCCTTAAGCAAATCTACTTGCTCATTTTTTAACTGGTATTCCTGTTCTAAATTTGACATTTTAGACAGTTGCGTACTCACTTCTTGGTATGCCTTTATAATGGTCTGTTCATACTCAAACGCCGATTGAATTTGCTTGGCATTCGCATTTTTATAGTCCGCTTTAATGGCATTTCTGTTCACTAAAGGCGCAAACGCTTCGCCCGCCACGGAATAGAACACCGATTCTGGCGACGTTAACAAATACTTGGTGTTAAACGCTTGATAGCCCACGCCTGCTTTCATACCAAAGGATGGATAAAAATTGGCTTTAGCGACTTTAATGTTGAGTTTGGCAGCTTCCAGTTCCAACTCCGCTTGCTTGATATCGGGGCGGTTTGCTAATAATTGCGATGGTATGCCCATATGAACCACTTTGGGGGATAACTCTGTAAATTCACCCGTACTTCTTTGGATGGTTGCAGTGCTTTGCCCGACCAAAAATGCCAACCGATTTTCTACCTCAACAATCTCTTGCTTCAATCTGAATACCTCACTTTGGTTTTTTTGAACTTCGGCTTCAAAACGTTTTACTGCCAATGAGGTACTTCGTGCGGCTTGCCTAAGCAATTCCACCATACGCAACGCATCTTTTTGAAGGTTGATATTTTGTTGAAGATTGGTCAATTTACTATCTAATGCCAATAATTCGTAATACGAGTCGGCTATCTCCGAAATCAGGCTGGTGACCAAGAAGTTTTTACCTTCTACGGACGCCATATATTCCATATAAGCGGCTTTTTTGGAGTTTCTCAACTTCTTCCACACATCCAGTTCCCACGACATATAAAGGCCGCCTTGTAAATTCGACAAAGGTTCTGGAAACTCTTTACCCTCTTCAATCTCCAAATTATGCTCCACGGTACCGTTTCGGGTATAGCGACCTGCTTTATCAACATCGGCACCAAGTCTTGCAGAAATAGATGGTAAATACTCCCCTGTTCTCACTTGCACTTCATTTTGAGCCATGTTCACCTTTTGAAGCATCATATTGAACTCCTTATTGTTGATCAAGGCGGCATCTATGAGTTGCACCAAATAAGGATCTTCAAAAAAGTCTTTCCAAACAATCTGCGCATCATTTACGGTATCTTGCATGTTGCTTTGATACTGCTCAGGAAGTTGCACCTCCGCGTTTCTTTGCGTGACTTTGGGCACGCCACAGGCATAGGTAAACAGGATGACTATACAGCCCACACCAAAACGTTTTATTATATTATTCTTTTTCATCAGTAGCATCATTATCATAAGTATATTTATATTCTTCCGTTAGTGGCTCAACATCTTCGTCTTTGATGAGCTTACGACCAGCGGACATTTTAGCAAATAGATAGTACAAACCAGGAATGGCAATAGCGCCTACCAAGGTTCCGAAAAGCATCCCACCTAAGGCAGACGTTCCAATAGTACGGTTACCAACAGCACCCGCGCCCGTGGCTATCACCAATGGAATTAATCCAGCGATAAATGCGAAAGAGGTCATTAATATGGGTCGGAAACGCACTCTGGCAGCTTCTATGGCAGCCTCTTTAATGCTCATGCCTTTGTTGTTTTTCTGCACGGCATATTCTATAATCAGTACGGCATTCTTTCCTAGGAGCCCGACCAGCATGACCAGACCTACCTGCGCATAAATATCGTTAGCCAATCCGGTTACCTTTAACAAGAAGAACGCTCCAAAAACACCCGCAGGCAATGATAACACGACTGCCAAAGGCAAAATGAAACTTTCGTATTGGGCGGCTAAAATGAAGTACACGAATATCAAAACAATGATGAAAATCACCACGGCCTCGTTTCCTCTTCTCGCTTCATCAAAAGAAAGCCCTTCCCAAGCAATATCATAACCAATGGGAAGTGTTTCTTCTGCGACTTCTTTAACGGCATTAATAGCATCATCGGTTGTGAATCCTTTTGCTGGCGCTCCCATAATGGATGCGGAATTATACAAGTTGTAGCGGGTGATTTCGTTTGGTCCTTGGCGTTTCTTCAATTGCATGAATGCGGAATAAGGCACCATCTCACCAGCTTCATTTTTGATGAAATAATTCAAAATATCACTCGGATATTTTCGATATGCTGGATCTGCTTGGGTATATACTTTGAAATAATTATCAAACCTCACAAACCCTTGCTCATACGTACTACCGATTAAAATGTTTAGGTTTTCCATAGCCTCACCAATAGACACGCCTTTTTGCATGGCTTTGGCATTATCTATCTTCAGTTCATACTGCGGATAGTTTGCTGCGTAAAAGGTGAAAAGTCCGGTAATCTCTTCACGTTTTGCCAATTCTTTTATAAACTCTTGGTTGATTTTATCGAAACCCAAATAATCTGATGAGCCTGTTTTATCCAACAAACGCATGGCCAAACCACCTGCGGCACCATAACCAGGCACAGCTGGTGGTTCAAAATACTCGATAACCGCCCCGAAATCCTTGGTTTTTTCTTCCAGTTCCTCAATAATCTCATGAACGGAGTGTTTACGTTCGTCCCAATTCTTTAAATTTATCAAACACGTACCTGCGTTTGAGCCCCTTCCTTCTGTTAATATTTCATAACCTGCCAAAGATGACACGGATTTAATCCCTTCAATTTTTTCAGCAATGTTTTGAAGTTGTCTAGACACTTTGTTAGTCGCTTCTAAAGTCGACCCCGGCGGTGTTTGGATGATGGCGTAAATAATCCCTTGATCTTCATTGGGAATGAATCCCGCTGGCAAGGTTTTGTTCACGAATAGAACGCCTAGAATAAATCCGACCAACACCAACAAGGTCACAAGGCGACGACTGACAATTTTCTCTAAAACAGTAATATACTTCCCTGTCAGTTTTTCAAACCAATGATTGAAAACATCTAAGAATCTGCTGATTGGTGTTTTCTTTTTGGTTTTACCATGATTGTTTTTCAATAACATGGCACACAATACAGGCGTTAAGGTTAAAGCTACAATACCAGAAATGACAATGGATGACGCCATAGTAATGGAAAACTGTCTGTAAAACACCCCGACCGGCCCCGACATGAAGGCCACGGGAATGAATACAGAAGTCATCACCAAGGTAATCGCCACAATGGCTCCACCTACTTCACCCAATGCTTTTTGAACCGCTTTATAGGGCGTAATATGCGCATCTTCTTCCATTTTGGCATGGACGGCCTCCACCACCACAATGGCATTATCTACCACAATACCAATTGCTAATACCAATGCAAATAGCGTGATGAGATTGATGGTGAGTCCGAATAACTGCATCACAAAGAATGCCCCAATGAGCGATACGGGAACCGCCAAAGTAGGAATGAGCGTGGAACGCCAATCGCCTAAAAAGATAAACACTACTAATGCCACTAAAAGAAAGGCTTCGCCAAGGGTATGGATGACTTTTTCTATGGAAGCATCCAAAAAGTTAGAGACATCGTAACTTACTTCATAATCCATGCCTTCAGGAAATAATGGCTTCAATTCATCCATTTTCTCTTTAATCTGTGCAATCACATCGCTGGCATTACTACCATAACTTTGTTTTAGTACAATCGCGGCAGACGGAAAACCATCTTTATTGGAATAAATATCAAAAAACTCACTACCCAATTCCACCGTGGCAATGTCTTTCAACTTTAAAATTTCACCTTCTGGTGTCGCCCGAATGATAATATTTTGATATTCCTCTGGTTTGTTAAATCGCCCTTGATATACCAATACATATTCCAAAGACTGTGCTTGGATACCAGAACTTTGTCCTAACCTTCCGGGACGACCAATAACACTTTGCTCATCTATGGATTTCATAACCTCTTTGGTGGAGACGTTATACGCACGCATACGGTCTGGTTTCAACCAAATACGCATGGCGTACTGTCGACTTCCCAATATTTGCGCACTGGAAATACCGCTGACCCTTTTTATTTCGGGAATCACGTTCACGTTGGCGTAGTTGTATAGAAATTTCTCGTCCGCTCCCTTTTCCTTGCTATATAAGTTAATATACATCAACATACTAGGCTGAACACGGGCCACGACAACACCTTCCAATTGTACTAAAGCTGGTAATTTATTAATGGCTTGGTCAACACGATTTTTAACGTTTACAACGGCTTGATTCGGGTCGGTGCCCAATTCAAAAATCACTTGAATGGTGGCTTCACCGGCACTCGTAGCATCAGACACAATATATTTCATGCCCTCTACCCCATTAATAGCCCTTTCCAAAGGAATAAGCGAGGTTTGTACCAATACATCAGCACTTGCCCCTGGATAAGATACGGTGACGATAACCCTTGGCGGTGCAATTTCAGGAAACTGTGAAATGGGAAGTGTTTTTATGGATAGTAAACCCATGAAGAGTATAACGAGCGATGCAACGATCGCCATGACTGGTCGTTTTATAAATATTTTAAACATGATTTTTCTTCGTTAGGGTTTACTCTGATTCAAGTTCTAGACTAGCCAATACTTTTTTGGGCTGAATAAAATTGACTTCAATTTTATCGCCTTTCTGTACTTTACGAAGACCCTCCAATAAAATCTCGTCCGATTCTTTTAAACCACTTTTTACAATGTATAAATGTGGTAATTCTTGGGCTACGGTGATTTCTCGCTGTTCCAGTTTATGATCTTTATTCACAACAAACACATACTTTTTATCCAAGATCTCAAAGGTTGCTTTTTGGGGAATGATGAGGGCATTTTTATAGGGCAAACGCATTAAAATATTCCCCGTTTCTCCATGTCTTAAAATGGCATTCGGATTTTTAAAACCAGCTCTGAAGGCAATGTTTCCTGTTTCATTGTTAAATTCGCCTTCAATAATTTCAATAAGTCCAGGTTCACTGAAAATCTTGCCATTAGCCATTTCCAACTGGACTTGTTTGAGGCTTTGCCTGTTGGTATCCGTCATATAATCCAGATATTCCACTTCAGGCATATTAAAATACACCCACATTTTACTGTTATCTGATAGTGTGGTTAATAATTCGCCTTCATCCAACAAACTTCCAACCCGCACATGAAGATGATCCATCACACCAGCAAATGGCGCACTGATATTGGTGAAATTCAAATGGGTTTGTGCCAAACTGACTTCGGCATTAGCCTTATCTAATTTCGCTTTTGATAAAGCCAACTCGTTTTTTGAAACCACATTTTCATCTTGCAACATTTTGGTGTTTTCATATTCTATTCTGGCAACAACGGCCTCTGATTTTACTTTTTGAAGATCGGCTTCATACACATTAGGCATGATTTTAAACATAGATTGGCCTTTGCTTACTTTTTGCCCTTCATCCACAAATATGTTTTGAAGATAACCGCGTTCCAGTGCACGCAATTCGATATGTTGGCACGATTTAATTTGACACACATATACTTTTGAAATAATGGTGTCTTTGATAATAGGTTTACTGACCTGTAATTTTGGGGTTTCAATATGATTTTTCTTGTCGGATTGGCAGCCCGTAAGCAGCAATACGAACATTCCTAAAATAGCAACTATTCTATTCATCGTTAATTTTATATATGAGTTTTTGGATTGAAATGGAGTTAGCGCAGGGCATCATTAACCATCTCAAAACCATTGATTGTTTTTTGGAGTTTGTGTTTTAAAATTTAAAAACAAGTAACAAGTTTACAATCCCAATTAATATTAGGTTGCTTACTGCATTACTAAAAATGGAAAAAAAGGATTAAATCAAATTAGGAAAATATGATATAATATTTGTTTAGAAACAAATGGAAATATATCTGAGTTATTTGCAAATCTGTATAAAAAAGACTTTAAGGTTTTATGATTTGAGTATGAGAAGTGATTTTTGTAGCTCAAAAATATACTTCTACTAGATGGGTTGGGATTATCTTTAACTTCTTTGTACTCATTAAATTCAATAAAATCTGCAAAAGGACTGATTTTATTTGAAAATGATGCATTAACAATACTGTAAGATGGGTATTCCTGAGAGGCAATAGATTCTGGAATATGAGATATTGTAGTTTGTTTAGAATCTTGTTCAAAAATTAAACAAACATTCTCTGCTACATTGCATGCACCAGAAACATTAAATATACTACTAGTAAGTAGAAATAATAATAAAGAAAAAAATCTCATTGGTGTTTATTACTAAGCAAAAGTATAGAAATGCTTAATATTAAAAAAACTTTTTAATCATATTTACAAGTTGTAATTCTGTAAAAAATAAGTAGTTAAATCTTAACAAATGCAATAATTTTTTTAAATATTATGTGGAAGAATTAAATAAATGTTGAAAATTATATAAAAATTAATGTGTAATCCCAAAAAGTAATAGTGGTTTTACTTTTTAAAAGAGCGTTTTTACAACATCACGAAATTATTAATTTACCTTTGTAGCAATAATTTATAAGCAAACACGTGACTTTTCTAGACCTAAATTTAAATACCCCTTTATACAATGCCCTAGAAGATTTGGGATTTACCACGCCCACGCCCATACAAGAACACGCCTTTAATGTGGTAAGTTCGGGTAAAGATGTGGTTGGTATTGCGCAAACCGGTACAGGAAAAACCTTTGCCTATATGTTGCCCATTCTTAAAAACCTGCCTTTTTCTACGCAAGAGAATCCGCGTATTTTAGTGTTGGTGCCAACACGGGAATTGGTGGTGCAAGTGGTTGAAGAAATTGAAAAACTATCTAAATACATGAATACCCGCGTTTTGGGTGTGTATGGTGGCACGAACATCAATACCCAAAAACAAGCGATTGCCGAAGGTTTGGATATTTTGGTAGCCACGCCGGGACGGTTTTATGATTTGGCTTTAAGCCGGGTGTTGCAAGTGAAATCCATACAAAAATTAGTAATTGATGAAGTGGATGTGATGTTGGATTTAGGATTTAGACACCAACTCATCAATATTTTTGATTTATTGCCGGAGCGCCGACAAAACATCATGTTTTCGGCAACCATGACGGAAGATGTGGATGATTTAATCAATGATTTTTTTAAGAGTCCTGAACGTGTTTCCATTGCCGTTTCTGGTACACCGCTTGAGAATATTAAGCAATTACGTTATGAGGTTCCGAACTTTTACACGAAAGTCAATCTGTTATTTGAATTACTGCAAGACAAAGAACGCTTTAATAAAACCTTGATTTTTGTTGGTAATAAAAAAATGGCTGACCGTTTATTTGATAAGTTGGATGAACGTTTTCATGATGAATTATGTGTGATCCATTCCAACAAAACACAAAATTATCGTTTAAGAAGTATTGAGCAATTCAGAACGGGCATGAACCGTATTTTAGTCGCCACCGATATCATGGCGCGCGGGTTGGATATTGATAACGTATCGCATGTCATTAATTTTGACACCCCAAATTATCCTGAAAATTACATGCACCGTATTGGTAGAACCGGACGTGCCGAACGTGAAGGCGAAGCCCTTATTTTTACTACGGAAAGCGACACGGAAACTATTGAAAATATTGAAGGATTAATGAATATGCAGATTCCTGTATTGGAGTTGCCTGAAGATGTTGAGATATCAGACCAGTTGATTGAAGAGGAACGTCCGCAAATAAAAGAGCGCAACAATCCGGATAGGAAACCCGAAGATGTGGGGCCTGCGTTTCATGAGAAATCTGAAAAGAACAAAAAGGAAAATTTAGGTGGCTCGTATAAATTTAAAATTGCCGAGAAGTATAAGAAACCGCTAACGCGAGGGGATAAGAATTATAATAGGCGGAATAAGAAGAAGTAGTTTGCAGTGTTCAGTCGCAGTTTTCAGTCTCAGTTAACTGTAAAGAATTCAGATTTTTGAATTACTATTTTTTTTTGATGATTTTGCTTCATTATTAAAGCTTAAACACAAATTAAGCCAATATTCAAAATCTTGTTTGGTTTGAAAACCTTCTGGTGCGACGTAGCAATAACCTTTATATTCTTTGCCTTTCATTACCATAGGTTGATAACCAATTTTTGATGAAACCTCCTCTGTTTTTTTAGCATCAAAACGGCACATGAGGTTGTCTCCACTCACATTTACACACATTTTGTCGTTTACCATAAAGGCAAGACCAGCAAACATGCTTTTCTCTTCTATGTTGTAGTTAGTGACATCCGCAAGATATTCTCTAACTCTGTCGGCAAGTTTTATATCAAAAGCCATAATTATTTCTTTTAAGGTTTATCTCTTCCTATAAATCGTTCTTTACCCAGTAAAAAATTGATTGCACGTGCTATATTTTTTTCAAGTGTTTTCTCAGTTTTAATAGTTGCTAAATATCTTATTATTTCCAATTTCATTGAAGCTGATAATGCGTCAAAAACAGCTTTAGCTTTCTGGTTTTCATTCAATGCTTTTACAAAATTGTCTGGCGGTGTTATGTCTCTACTTTTAGTATCAAAATTTATGGTAATTTCTATGATTTCCCCTATTCTTTTTGGCGAATTCATCAGCATACTTGTATTGATGTAAAGTCTCCAATCGCCACTATATTTAACCAACGTCTGCCTATAAGGTTTATCATTTATTGTTCCATGTATGGGAATAGGTTTTTTATTTCTTCCTGCAGCTTCAAAAATTTTTTCGAGAATATCATTTGGCACAAAAACAAATGGGTTAATTCCTATAATTTTTAGTTCTGCTTTAAACGCATGCATGTTAATTATCTTTTTTATGAATCTATTTGTACAACCAATTTTTAATCCATTTGGTATAATTCGGCATCACAAAATAAATCATCAGCCATACAATAACACCTGTAACCACTAAAGTATCTAGAATAGGATACTTCGGAATGTATATCATTCTTAACATAGGCAAGATAATTAATGGAACTCCAAACGCCAATGGAAATATGGCAGACCACGTAACCAAATATTGTTTCCAACGTGGAGGAGGATTTGGCTTTTCATTTTCGGAAACAAATAAAAAATCCAAACCGCTATTGATGTAATAGTTATCATCTTTCGCAAAAAGCGGTCTTGCTTTTTCAATGAGTTGTTTCCTGTCTTGTGATTCCATCCAATTTTTAAGGTTTTCGATAGTATCAAATCTGATGATAACGGTGTATATAAACGTTAAATTCGGGATGGGTCGGATAATTTGCCAATCGATATGTCCGGGATAACTTTTACAAACGGGTGCAATGTCATTTAACCATGCTTCGTATGCTTCATGCTTACCCTCTAAAATATGATGGGATATTACAACCGATGCGCCTTGTTTTTTCATAAATTAAAACATTTTTCTCAATGACTCTAAAATTAGGAATTAATTTAAAGAGAATTAAAAATATCTAGCAATCCGAAACCCAACAAGTTTGCAAATAAAATTAATTTTAAGTCCAGAAACCCTATAAAAATACTAAATTTACCTACCGTTTACTGATTTAAAAAAATCAATGGATTCTTCAAAGGACCTTATAAAAACCGTGGATTTACTTTTAGAAATCGCATCACTTTTGATGGTTTCTGGAGCCAATACCAACCGAGTGAATTTGAGCATCGATCGATTTGCTTCGGCATTACATTTTAATACTTCCTGCTTTATAAGTCATAAAAGTATTGTCATGACGGTTTATGAAGATAACTCCACCTTAAGTTGTACCCGTGTAAAAAATATTCCGCCTTATGCCATTAATTTTTCTATTATATCGGCTGTAAGCAAAGCCAGTTGGACCGCTATTGAAGAACATTGGACTTTAGACCAAATTGCCAAGGAAATCGAAACCATTAAAAAACAGAAGAGATATCCGAAGCTAGTTGTGCTTATCGCGGTTAGTCTTGCTGGTGCTGGATTTTGCAATATTTTTAATGGGGATTATATAAACATGGGCGTTGCATTTGCCAGCACGTTTATCGGATTGTTTATTTTTCAATTAACGCACAAAGAAAAATACAATGTGTACCTGCGTATTTTTTCGGCATCGCTTATTGCTTCTGTTCTGGCGTCATTAGGCATTGTTTTTAAATTAGGTTCGAATCCTGAAACGGCATTGGCGACTTCCATTTTATTTTTGGTGCCAGGTGTGGCATTGATAAATTCGTTTACGGACTTTTTAGATAATAATATTATTAACGGTTTGGTAAGGTTCACAACAGGATTAATGACGGTTCTTGCCATTGCCTTAGGACTTTTTATTGCTATGCTTATATTTCAATTACATTAAATATGCTAACAACTCTTTTAGATTTACTGGAAGTTGCTGCTTGGTCTGGTATTGCCGCTTTGGGTTTTGGCATCTTATTTAATATTCCAAAAGGTGTTATTCCTACCGTTTTTATATTAGGTTTTACGGCAGGTTTTATAAAATTTATGTTGATGCATTTTAACATCCACATCGTACTATCAACTTTTATTGCTGTATTTTTTATCGGCATTATTTGCATGCCAGTTGCCCATAAAATCCACCATCCGCCCGTTGTGTTTTGTATTCCCCCAACCATTCCCATGATACCCGGTTATTTTGCGTATGAAACCGTTTTATCGGTTATGAATTTCATTTTTATGGAAGCCAATCAATCCAAACGCGTGGAACTGATGGATGCCATTTTCGCCAATGGTTTTACTATGCTTTTTATACTAATTTCAATAGCTGCGGGTATTTCATTACCAATGCTTTTATTACGAAAAAATACCGTTAAAAAAATTGAAGATTAACACGGTTAATTGTTTACATATTAATTTTAGAAAATGAAAAAATCACTTCCCCTATTACTTGCTTTCTTGTTTATGTATTCTTTCCAATTACATGCTGAAGATGATTGGGGTGCCACGGGACATCGAACCGTTGGGGAAATTGCCAGTCATTATCTCACATCCAAAACAAAACGTAAAATAAAGAAACTTCTAAACCAACAATCCTTGGCTTTTGTATCTACCCATGCTGATGAAATAAAGTCTGATAAGCGTTACGACAAATTTAGTACGTGGCATTACGTTAATATGCCCATGGAAGCGGATTATGATGTGCCCAAACAACATCCAGAAGGCGATTTGGTTTCGGGCATCGCGTTTTGTAAATCGGTGATCCTAGACAAAAATGCCTCGGATGATGACAAAGCCTTTTATTTGAAACTCCTCATCCATTTTATAGGCGATTTGCACCAACCCTTGCATGTAGCACTTGAAGAAGACAGAGGCGGTAACGATTTTAAATTGCAATGGTTTTATAACGATACCAATTTGCACAGTGTTTGGGACAGTAAAATGATTGATGATTATAGTATGGGCTATTTGGATTTGGCAAAAAACGAAGATTATTTAACCAATGACGAAATTAAGGAACTACAAAAAGGAACCGTGATTGATTGGGTGAATGACACCCATAAACTGACGAGAGAAATCTATGCTACCATAAAACCAGGTGACAATTTACGTTATGAGTATTCTTATAAATACATGAACGTGGCTCGTAAACAATTACAAATAGCTGGGGTGAGATTGGCTAAGATTTTGAATGAGTTGTTTTAAAAAGTTTTTAATCAATTAATATTTTAATGTCTTTTGGTGTAAAGTCTTCTTGTTTTGAGCTATATACGGTATGACAATTGCCTGAAATTATTATTTCGGGGTTGTTGAAAAGTTCCGATTTTTCTATACTCTCTGATATATTTAATTCAGGTATTTTAAAAACTACCATTTCATCATTTTCCGAAATTGTCCCATTGAAAGACTTTTTAAAAGGCTGGGCTTGTGAAATGGTATATTCATCAATATATTTACTATCA
>Ga0307414_10000844_pt1 | contig 15674 bp, 11 predicted proteins | sample DK1Ometagenome_FD_203804 | JGI IMG/M metagenome (GOLD analysis project Ga0307414, IMG submission 203804) | Maize rhizosphere microbial communities from greenhouse at UC Davis, California, United States - DK15-O-3 | ecosystem: Host-associated > Plants > Roots > Rhizosphere > Soil | place: USA... | reverse complement strand
AGTAAATATTCTGTTTATGCTCCTTTTCAAAACGTATGCAGGAATTATAAGATATTCTACTTTTTTTGATTTTTTTAAAATCCTGTGGTCTTCAGGTAGTACCTTTATAGCGTTGCTGGGGCTGAATTTTATATCCGCTATGGTGTTGGGCAGGCCGCTCTATTTATATCCGGCTCTTTTTCTGTTCTTTTTCATCTCCACCCTCCTGATGTTCTTTTTCAGAATGCTTACGAGTCAGCTTTTTAGTATGGTTATGGATCATAAATATAAGGGTGCTTTATCCAAAATAAGAATTGCTGTTGTAGGAGTGGAAGGCGAATCCGTCTCATTGGCCAATGCGATCATTCATAATCCGGGGCATGCTTATCAGCTGGCCGGTTTTTTTAGTGCCAGATCGGACTCCAAAAAAGCAATGCTGCTCGGCCATAAAGTTTATAATAAAAAGGAACTTCTTAAAAGTAAAGATCTGACCCATCAATTTGATGCCGTTTTAATCCGGGGAAGGATTGATAAAACGGAAATGGAAGAATGGATGGCCCTTGCATTGGATAGAGGATTGAAAGTGCTGAAAGCGCCATGCCTTAGCAAAATAAAGGAAGATGGTATTGTGGGAGGTATCACCCCCCTTCAAATTGAAGATTTGCTGGACCGCAGTCCTATAAAAATAGAAAGTAAAGAGGTAAAAAGCCGTCATTTTAATAAAAGTATTCTGGTAACCGGAGGCGCGGGGTCTATTGGAAGCGAAATTGTAAGGCAGGTTGCCCAGTTGGATTCATTCCTTATTGTGGTTGTGGATCAGGCTGAATCACCTTTACATGAGCTGAAACTTGAATTGCTGGAAAGATTCCCGGACCAAAATTTCAAATTTGTGCTGGCAGATATTTCGAACCACTACAGGCTTGAAAAATTATTTGAGGATTACCGTTTTTCAATAGTATATCATGCAGCAGCCTATAAGCATGTTCCTTTGATAGAAGATAACCCTCATGAAGCTATTTTTGTAAATATCGGAGGCACCAGAAACTTAGCATTATTATCCAGGCAATATAATGTCAGTCGTTTTGTGATGGTATCTACTGATAAGGCAGTGAACCCAACCAATGTGATGGGCGCCTCTAAAAGAGCTGCCGAACTTTTTGTGCAGTCTTTACAAAATTCTCCGGATAATACTACGAAATTTATTACCACCCGTTTTGGAAATGTATTGGGATCTAACGGTTCTGTAATACCGCATTTCAGAAAACAGATTGAAAAAGGAGGTCCGGTTACTATTACCCATCCTGATATTATCCGTTATTTTATGACTATTCCCGAAGCCTGTGAGCTGGTGCTTCAGGCAGGAACAATGGGAAAAGGAGGTGAAATTTATGTTTTTGATATGGGGAAGCCTATCAAAATCCTGGATCTGGCAAAAAGAATGATAAAGTTGTCGGGATATACACCGGATGTTGATATTAAAATTGATTTTATTGGTTTAAGGCCAGGTGAAAAGCTGTATGAGGAGCTTTTAACGGATAATTCTACGACTATTCCTACCCATCATGATAAAATAATGATATCAAGAGATCCATTGATGGAATTTGAGGATATTGAGCTTTTGTGCAAACAGATTATGCGGTCGGCTTTAAAAAAAGAGAGTTTACAGGTGGTGAAAATTCTAAAAGTAATTGTGCCGGAATTTATAAGTAATAATTCAGAATTTGAAATTTTAGATAAGACACCGGAACATGAAGTCTATCAATAACATAGTTGAATTATGATATTAATAAGTGGAAAATAAACAAATATTTTTACTGTTTTATTTCTAATCGGAATGAAAATTGCTACAAAATGAATTGACTTTTAAAATAAGATATATTCATTTAGACCTATTTCAAATTTAAGTGAATTTGTGTTTAATATGAAAAATATACTTAATTCTACCTTTTGTTGTAAATATCTTTAATAAAATTGAGTATTAATTCGAATAGACTTAAATAACATATGAAGAAAACTATTATTACGTATATAATACTGTTGTCGGTTGCTTTGCTATCATGTAAACCTAAACAGAATATGGTGTATATGTCAAACCATAATATGGAAGAGGAAGTTAACAGGGCAAAGTTTCAGGGCTTGCATATTCAGGAAGGGGATGTTCTTCTTATTCTTGTTTCTGCTTTGGACGAAATTGCTGTAAAACCATTTAATCTTAATACAACTAATAAGGTAGGAAGCGATACCAAGACCGGAATAAATCAATATGTACAGCCAAGTGAATATTTAGTGAATGAAGAAGGATATATCTCTTTCCCGGTTTTAGGGAGTGTATATGCTAAAGGAATGACCCAGGTACAGCTTAAACAGGATCTGGAGTTACGCTTGAAGAAATATCTTACAGACCCTATGGTATCCATTACTCTGAAAAATTTTAATGTAAGTATTTTGGGGGAAGTAAAAGAACCGGGCCAGAAAGAAAGTGTTTCCCAAAAGATAAATATTTTTCAGGCACTCGGCCTTGCAGGTGATATGACGGATTACGGAGATCGCACGAATGTAAAACTTATCCGTACTGGGGATGATGGGGTTGATCAGGTGGTTAATATCGATCTTTCCAGATCTGATATTGTAAGCTCACCGTACTATTATATGAAGCAAAACGACATATTATATGTACAACCGGATAAAAATAAGCAGGTTCAGGCAAACACAAACCCGAACAGAGCTCTTACATTCCAGATTATTGGTGCATTATTAACGGCAGGGACACTTATTGTTGCTTTAACAAGATAATAAAAATATGCAGCAGACAGAATTTCAGGAAAACGAAGAGAAATTAAACATTAGAAAAAATATTTCTAAATACCTTTATAAATGGCCATGGTTTATTGCCTCTATTTTTATTTTTGTATTGAGTGCCGGTATTTACCTTAGATATAGTGTACCCAAATATCAGTCAAAAACGACTCTTAAATTTGATAAAAAACAAAATGATCTATCTTCAGCTTTGTCTGATCTGGATAATCTTGGTATAGGTTTGGGGAATGCTGATGAGCTGAAAAGTGAGGCTGCAGTGGTAAACTCACGGCCCATACTTATGCAGGTAGTGAAAAACCTTAATCTCAATGTAGAATATTTCACTACAGGAGAAATTAAAGATTCACAACTGTTCCTCAATGCTCCTATAACTGCAAAAATATTAACTTATAATAATAAAAAATTCATATCCTCTCAATACATCATAAAAGATGTAAAAAGTGATCAGTTTACACTTCAGAATGATAAACAAGAGAATATTACAGGAAGATTTAATATTCCTTTACAGCTGGATTTCGGAACTGTGGTATTTCAAAGAAATTCAGCCTTTCCTGTTAAATCAAACTATAAAGTGATCTTTTCAAGTCCGATTGAGAAGATTAAAAAACTGGAAAAATTAATCCAGGTTAATCTGCCGGATGAGAAGGCTATGCTGATGGAGATCAGTTTAGTAGGATCTATTCCTGAAAAATCTGAAGCTATTCTGAATGAGGTCACCAAACAATATAATCTGGATGGGCAGAAAGATAAGAACCTACAGGCTCAGAATACACAGGAATTTATTGATAAAAGACTGGAAGTAATTACCAAGGATCTTTCCGGGGTAGAAAATCAGAAAGAAGATTTCCAAAACCGTAACCGTATTGTAGATTTGCAGGCACAGGCAGAACTGGCACTGCAGAATACCAGTGAAAATACCAAAGCTCTTCTTCAGCAGCAGGCCCAGCTTGATCTTCTAAATTCACTTTCAGGAGAAGCTTCAAAAGGCAATAACCAGCTTATGCCATCCAATCTTGGGCTGAACACTTCACTGGAACAATCTATTTCTCAGTATAATCAGTTGATTATCACTAGAAATAAAACCCTTAAACAGGCTACTAACGAAAACCCTGCTGTTATAGAAATGAACAAGGAAATTGCTTCTTTAAAGGAAGTGATCCGTGATAATATTCGTGAGCAGAGACAAGCTGTGCAGACAGGTATTTCCCAGCTGCAGAACCAGATCAAGACCAGCAATAACGTGATTGAAAAGGTTCCCGGGCAGTCTAAAGTATACAGGGGAATTGAGCGTCAGCAAAACCTGAAAGAGCAGTTATTTTTATTCCTCCTTCAGAAAAGAGAGGAAAACGCGATCAATCTTTCAGTAGATGTTCCGAAAGCAAAAATTGTAAACCCCGCATTTACAGAAGATATTCCGGTATCGCCTAAAAAAGATATTATTCTTCTGGGTGCTTTTTTCCTTGGGATACTAATTCCTTTTGCTGTTTTCTATTTACTGTTCATTCTGGATGACAAAATTTATAATAGAGACGATATTAAGGAACGTTCCAGATTGGGCGTACTGGTAGACATTCCGTCACTTAAAGATAATGAAAACCATTTGGTGCAGAAAAATGATTTTTCGGAACTGGCAGAAGCATTCAGGGTTCTTGTTTCCAACCTTAAATTTGTTTTACCTGTAAAAAATAGCGCCAAAGTAATTATGGTAACTTCTTCAGTAAAAGGTGAAGGAAAAACCCTGGTATCCGTAAATCTTGCCCTTACCATAGCTAATAAAAACGGAAGAGCCCTTTTGATTGGTTCAGATATCCGTAACCCTCAGATTCAGAGATATGACAGTGAACCTGTGAAAAGAAAAGGTCTTACAGAATATTTATATGATGATTCGGTAAATGTGGAAGACCTTATCCATACATCAACTACGAATCCTTCATGTGATGTCATTTATGCCGGATCCATTCCTCCCAATCCTCAGGAATTGCTTTCTAATGGAAGATATCAGAAGCTTATTGAGCAGATGTCTTCTCAGTATGCCTATATTATTATAGATTCTGCACCGCTAATGCTGGTTTCGGATACATTGAGTATTGCAGATGCAGCAGATGCAACATTGTATGTAGTAAGATCCGGAGTATCAAAAAATATATTGATAGATTTTGCCAACGACCTGGTAAGAGACTCTAAACTGACGAATGTATCTTTTGTCGTTAATGATGTTTCCAGACGGGCAGGAGGTTATGGGTATAACTACAGCTACGGCTATGGTTACAGCCAGACCAAGGATAAAAGCAGTTGGTGGAAGAAAATTTTTAAATCATAGAAATGCATAAAATTTTAATTACAGGAGGAGCGGGTTTTATAGGTTCCAACTTAACGGAATATTTTTTAAATAAAGGCTATTATGTTGTTTGCTTAGATAATTTTGCAACAGGACACCGTCACAACATCGAGTCTTTCCTTGAAAATCCAAATTATAAGCTCATTGAAGGTGATATCCGTGATTTGGAAGTTTGCCAAAAAGCAGTAGAGAATGTAGATTATATATTACATCAGGCTGCATTAGGTTCTGTTCCGAGATCAATTAAAGATCCTGCTACAAGTAACGATGTGAATGTTTCAGGGTTTTTAAATATGCTGATTGCTGCGCGCGATGCCAAGGTGAAACGTTTTGTATATGCTGCTTCATCATCTACTTATGGTGATTCTGCTTCATTGCCTAAAGTAGAGGATGTAATCGGGAAACCTTTATCGCCATATGCTATTACCAAATATGTAAATGAATTGTATGCTGATGTGTTTGGAAAAACATACGGAATGCAGTGTATTGGGTTAAGATACTTCAATGTATTCGGACGCAGACAGGACCCGAACGGAGCTTATGCTGCCGTGATTCCTTTATTTGTAAAACAGTTAATCAATCACGAATCTCCTACGATCAACGGAACAGGAGATTATTCGCGTGACTTTACCTATATCGACAACGTTATTCAGATGAATGAGCGTGCCATGCTTACTGAAAACCCTGAAGCGGTGAATACAGTATACAACACCGCTGTAGGAGACCGTACCACATTAAATGATCTGGTAGGATATCTTAAAAAGTATCTGAGTGAATTTGATGGAAAAATTGGAGATGTTGAAGTGATTTATGGACCGAACCGTGTAGGAGATATTCCGCACTCACTGGCCTCCGTTGAAAAAGCAGAAAAACTATTAGGGTACCAGCCCAGCCATACCATAGAAAAAGGATTAAAAGAAGCCATCAGCTGGTACTGGGAAAATTTAAAATAAACAAGTTTAAATCGAATCTTTGTGGAAAAACAGTATAAAATTGCCGTTATCGGATTAGGATATGTAGGCCTTCCTCTGGCACGATTATTTGCAACCCAATATCCGGTTGTAGGTTTTGATATCAATCAGAAAAGAATTGAAGAATTAAATACAGGGGTAGACAGTACTCTGGAAGTGGAAAACGATGTGTTAAAGGCAATTTTAAAAGAAGAAAATCCTTTTAATCAGACTGCTGAAAATGGATTGTACTGCTCTGCTGATATGAAAGATATCCAGGATGCAAACATCTACATCATTACCGTTCCGACTCCTGTCGACAAGCATAACCGTCCTGATCTGACACCTCTATACAAATCTTCGGAAACGGTGGGCAAAGTATTGTCCGAAGGAGACATTGTGATTTACGAATCTACCGTGTATCCTGGAGCTACAGAAGAAGAATGTATCCCTGTTCTGGAAAAGGTTTCAGGATTGAAATTCAATCAGGATTTCTTTGCAGGGTATTCCCCTGAACGTATCAATCCGGGAGATAAAGAACATACTGTAGAAAAGATCCTGAAAGTGACTTCAGGTTCCACACCGGAAATTGGAAAAACAGTGGATGCTTTATATAAATCTGTGATCGTGGCAGGAACCCATTTAGCACCGACAATTAAAGTTGCAGAAGCAGCCAAAGTAATTGAAAACTCACAAAGAGATATTAATATTGCCTTTGTTAATGAACTGGCCAAGATTTTTAATATTCTAAATATTGATACACATGCTGTTTTAAAAGCTGCAGGAACCAAGTGGAACTTTTTGCCCTTCAAACCAGGCCTGGTTGGCGGTCACTGTATTGGAGTCGATCCCTATTATCTGGCACAGAAAGCACAGGAAAATGGATATCATCCAGAAATCATACTGGCAGGACGCCGACTGAATGATTCCATGGGGCAATATGTGGCTTCTCAGCTAGTTAAAACGATGATTAAAAAGAAGCTAACTATAAATGATGCTAAAGTTTTAAATTTAGGAATAACATTTAAAGAAAATTGCCCTGATGTCCGTAATACCAGAGCGGTAGACGTGATTCGCGGGCTTGAAGATTATGCTTTACATGTAACAACTTTTGATCCATGGGCGAATCCTGGTGAAGTTGAGCATGAATATGGCCTTACTGTCGTAAGTGAAATTCCGGAAGAGAAGTTTGATGCGATTATTCTTACAGTTGCGCATAAGCAATTCATCGATCTGAATTTAAAAGATTATTTAAAAGAAAATGGTGTAATTTATGATGTAAAAGGAATCTTAGAAGAGAGTGATTCAAGTTTATAAACAAATATGAACTAAATCAATATTTATTAACAATTAATAATAATGGATAGTAATACTTTAGTAAAAAGTACATTAATATATACAATTGGTAATTTTGGATCTAAGATTTTATCTTTTCTATTAATTCCTATTTATTCCTTTTATCTTTCCAAAAAAGAATTAGGAGAGTATGACTTAATTCTAACAACCGTCAATTTATTGGTTCCTTTTGTGTCTTTACAGATGAATGAGGCCGTTTATCGGTGGTTTCTGGATAAAGAAAATAAAAAAGAAAATCATATAGGTGATACATTTAAACAATGCAGTATTTTATTGTTGACATCTTTTATAAGCTTTGAGTTATTACTTTATCTAGCGGGATTGTTTTATCAAATTCCTTATCAAAAAGAATTATCATTGTTGATCCTAAGCTCGTGTTTATTACCTTTTTTTCAGCAAATATTAAGAGGATTGGGGTTAACGAGGTACTATTCTTTTATAGGGATTATAAATAGTTTTTTTATATTTTCTTTTAGTTTACTTTTCTTACTGACAGATATATTTACAAATAAGGTTCAGGGTATTTTTTATGCACTTTTTGTAAGTAATTTTATTGCAGTTTTATTGATGTTGTTAAAAGTAAATTTTCTATTTAAGAAATATCTTGATATAAAAATTAACTATCAGGTACAAAAACAAATTCTGTTTTATTCTGTTCCATTAATATTGAATTCTATAAGCTGGTGGGTCATTAATGCCTCAGACAGGTATATTATCCTAAATTTTTTAACAATAGAAGATAATGGTATTTATGCAATTTCCGCAAGGTTACCCGCTATTTTAACGATATTTAATACCGTTTTTATGTTGGCTTGGCAAGATATGGCAATTTCTGCAAATGATCCTAATAACCCTTTTTTCTCAAAACTATTCAATAAGTATATATCTGTGAATATTGGTTTATCAATGATTTTGATAGCAGCCACACCATTAATTACCGAGGTCCTTTTTGATTCAAAATTTTATGAATCTTGGAAATACGCAACTCTTTTGTATATAGGTTCTTGTTTTTCATCAATCGCCGGCTTTTTAGGGGCTATTTATTTGAAAACTAAATCAACGAAGGGTATTTTTATTACCAGCGTACTAGGAGCATTAATTAATTTATTTGTTTCACTACTTTTTATTAAGCATATTGGTCTGTATGCACCTGCCTTGGGTACACTCGTAAGCTTCTTTGTTATGTTTATCGTAAGATATAAACAGACTGCAAAAATCTTGAAATTAGATATAGATATTAAGTCTTTAATCATACAGCTATTATTAGTTTTTAGTATAATTATCGTATTGTATTTAAATAGTAATCACCTAGTTTCGATATCATTAACGGTACTGTCTCTTATCTTGTTCAGTTACTTTAATAAAGATATTTTAAAGAATACCTTTAATAAATTAAATTTTCTAAAAAAATAAGTATGAATTCCAATAAAGAAAATATAGAAAAACTAAAAAATATAATATCTACTCAGCTTACTCCACTCATTAATAATGATTTTATTTTGTTGGATATTCCTAATCATAGGAATATTGGAGATTCTTTAATTTGGAAAGGAGAATTAGAGTTTTTTAAAGAATTAGAGTATAAATGTATTGGACAATACAATAGATATACATTCAAGAAAAATGTTGTAAAATCTGAAAAAACCATTATTTTATTACATGGAGGAGGGAATTTTGGAGACATTTATGAATCAAGTCAAAGTTTCAAAAGATATATAATTGAAAACTTTCCTAATAATAGGATTATTGTTTTGCCTCAAACAGTACATTATAATAACGAGGCAAATCTAAAAAGAGATTTTGCTATTTTCAATAGACATAATGATTTGTATGTTTTTGTAAGGGATTTTGTTTCGTATGACATTTTAAAAGTGAATTTTAATGAAGAAAAATTAAAATTGACACCAGATATGGCTTTCTTTTTAAATTTTGATTCTGATATAAAGAGTAATCCTGCTGAAACTAAAAGTTTATATCTGAACAGAACTGATGCAGAAGCAAGTAAAGATTCTTTTCAGGATAGTATTGAAGGTGAATATCATATACAGGATTGGCCAACCTATAATTCAACCTCAAGCAGGATGAATACTTTAACCAATTATGTAGAAGCTTTAGATGGAAAGCTTTCAAAAGTCATAAAGCATGTACCTGTTTTATCTTTAATGATAGATAACGCATATGGACTGAAAAAGAAGAATGGAATGGATCTGCATATTAACCGGGGGAAGGAATTTATTAATGAATATAATAAAGTATATACAACCCGCTTGCATGGTTTAATTCTTAGCATCCTACTGGATAGAGAAGTTGTAATTCTAGATAATGTTTACGGAAAAAGTAAAAATTTTTACGACGCATGGCTGAAAGATTTTAATAATGTAAAACTTTATGTAAAAAATGAGTACTAAAATTTCCGTAATTCTACCAGCTTATAATGCTGAAAAGTATCTTAGAGTTGCTGTTGACAGTATACTCTCACAAAGTTATGGAGATTTTGAATTACTAATTATTAATGATGGGTCTACAGATTCTACAAAAGAAATCATATTAAGTTATAAGGATGAAAGGGTAAAGTATATTGAAAATGAAAAAAATTTAGGATTAATAGAAACCTTAAATAAGGGAATATTATTATCTAAAGGTAAATATATTGCTAGGATGGACGCTGATGATATCTGTCACTTGTCGCGTTTTCAGATGCAGATAGATTTCATGGAAAAGAACCCTGAATATATTATATGCAGTTCATCCAGAAAAGAATTTACACAGAATATTTCCGATTTTCATCTCAGTAAACTTCCTGTTGATGATATCTCAATTAGGATACATTCAATTTTTAGTACCCCTTTTACCCATCCTGCGGTAATGTTCAGGTCAAGTATTATTAAAGAAAATAATCTTTTTTTTGAAAATGATTATAAGTATGCTGAAGACTATCAACTATGGATAAAAATATTACAGTATGGTAAAGGCTATAATTTCAAAATGCCACTATTATATTATAGAAATACACCAAATAGTCAAACCACTATTGGAGCCAGCCAAGTAGAAGAAAGAAAGAAAACGATATCTAATATTCAGCAACTGGCTTTAAAGGAACAAAACATTATTTTGGATCAAAAAGAATTGAATCTTATTTATATTTTATCATTATCAGATAAGATAAGAAATATCAATTTTGAAGATTTTTCAGTGGATTACATTCTTTCTTTTTTTAAGAAATTGTCTTTAGAATTAAAAACAAATTATCCTGACAACAAATTTAATGTTGGTCGTGTTTTGGGGAAAAGATACCTTAAAATTTTATTATTTAATGTAAAAAAAATGCGATTTACAGATTTGTTGAAGTTAGCATTTAGCATGTTTACCTTTTTTGGAATATATGAATTGATAAATGAGAAGATTAGAAGCTAATACAATAATTAGACATGGAGTAAACATACTGATATATTTCTTTTTTATATATAATATATCGTTTGTCTTTCTTCCATCTATTCTTAGAACTAGAGTACTTCTTGGTCTTCTTGGTCTTTTCTTTTTTGTTAGTCAGAAAAAAATAGAAATGCCCAAATCACTTGGTCATATATTTCTTTTATGTTTAACTTCTATATTCCTGATAGTACTAACAACAGTTGTAAATAGCTATTTTGATCCGCGTTTTATTGGTAATACCCTGCAAAACGTTCTTTATTTATTTGGTGCATATTATTTAGCTATTCGAGTGAATCTAAACAGGCTTTATGCATTGAAATTAATTGTTTTATCAATCTTTCTTCACAACTTTTTAGCATTATTGATGTTTTTAAATCCTAGTTTATTAGAGATAATTACATCTTTGCAATCTACCGGAGATAAGTTTGAATATGCCCTGGGAAATGCAGTGAAATTTGGGACAAGATTTATTGGGATTGGGGCTGGAACATTTTTCTCAGGGGGGATTATTTCATCCATTGGTGCGATGGTTGCAGCCTATATAATAGACTCTTTAAAAAGGGGTAAATTGTGGTGGATTTTGGTATATATTTTTATTTGTATTACCGGGATCTATATTGCGAGAGTAGCTTTCTTGGGAATTTTCTTATCTTTTGTATATCTGGTTATTAGCTATATTCTCAAAAAGAACTATAGTAGCTTTCCTAAGATTATTATTTATGCTACAGTTTTTGGAGTAATTGCTTTTAGTTATTTAGCCGTAAATTTAGATAGTTTAATGACTTCTAATTCTTTCCGACATTCTTTTGAAGTATTTATAAACCTCTTTTCTTCCGGAGAATTAAAAACAGATTCTACAGAAGGAGTAAAAGCTATGTTAATATTTCCAACCGATCTTAAAAGTGTATTAATAGGAGATGGTCAGTTTTATTATGACAATGGCTCTTTTTATATGCATACGGATATAGGATATTCTAGGCTTGTATATTATTATGGGGTTTTTGGGATAATGATTTATTTTTCAATGCATTTTTATATTTTAAGATATAACATAAAAAGATTTAAAGATGATAAGTGCTTTAAACTTTTACTTTGGTTATTAACGGTTTTGTTATTGATAGGGAATTTCAAAGGCCTTTTAGACATCAATTGGATAGTATTTATTTTTTATTGGCTGGCATTATATAAAATTAAATTAGAAAATGAAAATTTATCATATTATAAATAGTTTAAGATTAGGTGGTGCGGAGCGGTTGGTAGCTGATTTGTGTGCTGAATTATCTGAAACGGAATCAGACGAAATACATTTACTGTTATTAGATGATATTGATACATCACTAAAAAAAGAAGTAGAAGCTAATAAAAGAATAAAACTTGACGTAGTTTCTTCAAAAAGTTTATATGATATCCGATTGCCATTTCTTATGAATAAAGCGCTTGCAAATGCAGATGTCATTCATCTACATTTATTTCCTACAATATATTGGGGAGTATTTTATAGGCTTTTATTTTTTTTTAGAAAGCAAAAAATAGTATTGACTGAGCATAGTACTGAAAATAATAGAAGGACTAAATGGTATTTAAAAAAAATAGAAAAGTTTATTTATTCTAGACTGGATTTCATTATTTGTATTTCAGAATCCACAAAAAAGAATCTTATCAAACATTTGGGGGTAGATTTTAAGGTAAAAATGGAGGTGATAAATAATGGAATCAATTTAAATAGGTTTTATAATTCTAAGGCCTATTCCAGAATTAAATATAATTTGTCTGAAAAAGATTTCGTCTTGATACAGGTTGCAAGTTTTAGAACTGCAAAAGATCAACCTACTTTAATCAGATCGCTTGCATTATTACCCTCGAATGTAAAAGCAATATTTGTAGGAGATGGACCGGAATTAGAAACGTGCAAAGAGCTTGTAAAAAATAAAGGATTAGAAAGTAGGGTACTTTTTTTAGGTAACCAATTCAATGTAGCAGAGCTAATGAAAATGAGTGATGTAGTGGTGGTATCGTCTCGTTATGAAGGATTCGGAATTGTTGCTGTAGAAGGGATGGCTTGTAATAAGCCTGTGGTAGCATCTGATGTACCCGGATTATCAGAAGTTGTTGAACATTATGGAGTATTATTTAATAAGGGTAAAGAAGAATATTTGGCTGAATTGATTAATAAATTACATACAAATGATACTTTTTATAAACAAATATCAGATAAATGCTTGATAAGATCAAAAGATTTTTCTATTAAAGAAATAGCAAATCAGTACCGAAAAATATATAGTAAATTATGATAAAAGTAATAAAATCTTTTTTTTGCATAACATTTCTATTGTCAATTAATTTATCTTGTGCGCAGGACAAATTTAAGTATAGGGATGTGCCGGATTCTTTTGTAAAAACAACGGATATTTCCTCATCAATGAATGCTCTCAAAGACAAGGCTTTTAAAGTTATTGATATACTTCCTAAAAATTACAGTAAAGATGCGTCTGAAGATTACACTATATATGTTCAGAAAGCAATAGATGAAAATTCAATAGTATTATTACCAAATTTTCCTCTGCTAATAAATGATAAAGGAATAAAGCTTAATAACAATTCAGTGTTATTATTTGACGATGCTTCTCAATTTAAGTTAAAACCAACAGAGAGGTCAGGGTATGCCATTATAAGTATTAATAATAAAAAAAATGTAAGCATATATAATGCAAAAGTTATAGGTGATAGAAATCAACATTTAGGAACAAAAGGAGAATGGGGAATGGGTATCAGTATCAATCAGGCTGTTGATGTAAAAATATATAATGCTGTTGTTAAAGACTGTTGGGGTGACGGAATTTATATAGGAGGTAAAACTTTTTCAAGTAATATAAGCATAATTGGGGGGCTCATTGATAATAATAGACGGAATGGAATTTCAATTATTGGTGGTGATAATATATTATTACAAAATTTGGTTGTTTCCAATTCTAATGGGGCAAATCCTCAAACAGGTATTGATATGGAACCTAATACACAACAAAATAAAAAATTAAATGTTGCGTTAAAATCGGTAACTACTTTTAATAACAAGTTGAATGGATTGTCTTTTTATTTAGATAATTTAAAAGGCGATCAGGAAGCTAATAATGTCGAAATTTCTATTGACAATTATAAAGATTTATACTCTACAAATGGAATCTCCTATTCTAATCGAAGGTCTAAAACAAAAAAATATTTAAAGGGTAATATTATGCTTAAAAATGTTGATTTGAAATATAATAAGAAACCTTTCAGATACTTATATGATAATGCATCTTTAGATAATATCAATTTGCAGATAAATAATTTCAAATCAGATCATAAAGAGAATAAGAAAATATTAACTGAATTACAAACGTTTTCACAGCAAAAGATAAAATATAATCAATAATTATTTCTGATTTATAATTTGTTTATTTTAAATTATTATCATTCATAATATATTTATTGTATAAATAAAAACATTTTTGTTCAAAAAGTTGATAATGGACGGATTTTTGCTTAAAGAGATATGGAAAGAAAAATACATAAGATGGAAAGAGAGATTAGTGATTTCCATATAAACATAAAATTACTTGTGAGATTTAAAAACTAAAATATTACAGGTATTGTATATCAATAATTATTGGGAACATTATGATTTTACATTCCAAGTAGATATTTATTTCTAGATATAAGCTGGTTGAGTTATATTCTACAACAAAAAATGAAGATACACAAAGACATAATAGAAAATTATGATCTTCCGGAATATTGAAACAGTATTGATTTCAAACTGAATTCCATGTGAACTAGGTGGGATTTTAAAACTGATTCATAGTATGTGATATAATATCTTAAAAATTCCCAAAATAAGGAATTATAAATGCTGTTATTTCGATATACGATGCTTTGCCATCAAAAATAGAAAGACAATACACAAAAGATACAAAGAGAAATTATTAATTAGTTCCAGATATTAGAAATAGTAAACAAATATTTAAAGAATTTGAAAACTAAATTAATACGCATAACAACCATTCCACTTTCTTTAAAGATCTTATTGAAAGGGCAACATCGATTTATGTCAGAATATTTTGAGGTAATAGGAGTTTCTTCGCCTGGAAAAGAGCTGGAGGAGGTGAAAAATGATGAGGAAATAGAAGTGATTGCTATTGATATGTCCCGTCAGATTACTCCAGTTAAAGACATTAAATCTTTATGGAGTACTTATAAGCTTTTAAAAAGGGAAAAGCCGCAGATCGTCCACACGCACACACCTAAAGCCGGTATAGTAGGCATGTTGGCAGCAAAGATGGCAGGAGTTCCTCATCGATTACATACCGTAGCAGGTTTGCCTTTGATGGAAGTTACAGGTATGAAACGTGAAATTTTGAATCTTGTAGAGAAATTAACTTATGCATCTGCAACAAAGGTATATCCAAACTCAAAAGGACTATATGAATACATCTTGCAGAATAATTATACTCATAAAAGCAAAATAAAAGTAATTGGAAATGGGTCGTCCAATGGAATTGATACTTCATATTTCTCGCCTGACCAGGTTACAGAAGCACAGAAAACACTTTTAAAAAAAGAGCTGAATATAGAAGAGGAAGATTTTGTCTTTGTCTTTGTAGGACGCTTGGTAGGAGATAAGGGAATTAATGAATTGGCTAAAGCCTTTTCTCAGATAAATAAAAAAGAAAATTCACAGCGCCACTCCAAATTATTACTGGTTGGCCCACTGGAACAGGAGCTGGATCCTCTGCATCCGGATACATTGGAAGAAATTGAAAATA
>Ga0307414_10000843_pt1 | contig 15677 bp, 25 predicted proteins | sample DK1Ometagenome_FD_203804 | JGI IMG/M metagenome (GOLD analysis project Ga0307414, IMG submission 203804) | Maize rhizosphere microbial communities from greenhouse at UC Davis, California, United States - DK15-O-3 | ecosystem: Host-associated > Plants > Roots > Rhizosphere > Soil | place: USA... | reverse complement strand
TCGACGATCGATGAGTTCACGCCCGCCACTGCCAGCGCGGGCGCGTGGGAGGGGGTGAAGTGGGCTGCGCACGCACTCGCGGCACACCCGATCAATCCGAGCGGGCTCACCGCACGGGGAGCGTTGCTTGACGGCCGCGCTGCGATGGCGCGACGCTGGGCGTAATGACCTCTGAGTACAAAGATGAGCAGCCCCCCGGGCCGTTTCTGCGGCGCAAGCTCGCAGAGGCGGCCGCCGCCGTAGTCGAGTTAGCCGTGTTGGGCGTCGATGGCTCGCAGACGCGCGTGGATACCTGGCCCGTGTCGCTGGGGCTAGACGACATCAGGGACGAGATCGAGCAACGCAGCTCACGCCATGCCGCGCTCGGTCCGTCGCTCGCAAATTTTGTCGTCAAGGTGCTTGACGAAAGAGGGAGCGCGCTGGGGTTCGACACGTTTCGCGTGGCCGCGTCGGTGGCTGCAGGGCGCAATCAGCTCATGAGTGAGCCGGCGAATGAAGCGGGAATCACGGCTCAACTGATGCGCCACAACGAAGTTATCATGCGCACGCTGACGGCCAACCTCGATCGGATCATGCACCACCAGAACGAGCGCTTGGCCGCGAGCGACCGTCGTGCCAGCGCGCACGAGGATACCTACCTGCGCACAATGGAGCTGTTTCACGACCTAGAAGACCGTCAGGCCGCGCGCCTGCGCGAGGGTCGCAAGCTCGATTCGTCGCTCAAGCTCAAGCAGCAGGCAGGCGAAAAGCTGCTCTCGCTCGGCTCCGTCGTGCTTGACGGTGTGCTCGGCCGCGCGCCGCAGGGGGCGCCGGCCGCCGCTGCGCTGCTTGCGCGCGAGGTGTTCGGCTCCATCAAGAGTGAGCAGCTGCAGACGATTCTAGGGGTGCTCGACCAGGAGCAGCAGATCAAGTTGCTCGCGGCCTATAAGCGCTTTGCGGAAGCCGAGATCGTTACGCAGGGGGAGCACGGAAACGGTAAGGGTTCCGATGCTCACTGACGGCGAACGCTTGATCGAGCGCGGGCCGCTCGGTAACCGCAATCGGCGCAGACAGTTCGGGCATGGCGCGTTGCTTGATCCGTCACCCACGCGCGGCCAGTTGAAAGCGCGTTTGATCGACACGAGTAGCGAGAAGCAGGATGACGCGCTCGCGCAGGCCGTGACGATTACGTGCGGTCAGAGCGACGCGAGCGATCCCAATCTGCCGATCGCGACTCGTATGTATCGGCTCGAAGGTATCCTTAAGTGGGGCTCTCAGGGCGTGCAGCAAGAGGCGCGCTTTGACTGGGCGAATGGCACCGTCGTGCGTCCTGTTGGTGGCTCGTTTCAAGTCGATTGCGAGATGTTGCCGGCATTTGGTCAGACTGTGATCGGTGCCAGCGCGCGCGCACAGGCCATTGCCCACGCGGGTTACGGTAGCGCGCTTAAGCCCGCGTTGCTGACTGCGTATCAGGTCGATCAGGGTGGCGCAGGCGTGACCTTCCCGGTGCCGAAATTTGCGAGCCGCGTCTTCTGGTACCCGAACACGACCGGCGCCAATAGCAATTGGGTGAATGCGTCCGGCGTGGTCGTGGCGAATATCAATGCCGCGATCATTGCGGGATACGGCGAGGGGCTCGTTCCAAACGTCTATGGGTTGCGGCTCGTGCCAACGGTCGCGGGGACGGCCTTCTTTTGCGTCTGGCAGTTGACGTTCTAATAGTAAGGTGGGGTGACACATGGTGAATGCAGATTTTCTGAACGGTAACAACGCGCCCGTCCTGGATGACGACCTGGCGGGGTTTGCGCCCCCGGCGCAGCAGCCGCAGCAGGCTACGCAAGCAGCCTCTCCCGCAGACGCGGGATACACGGCGCAGGCAGCGTCACAGCTGCAGCAGGCGCGCGTGCTCTGGCGAGAGGGTAAGGTCGTGCTCCCGCAGTGGCTCGAGATGTTCACGGCGCTCTTGCAGGGCGCCGGCACGCCTGGAGACGTTTTGCATCAGGCCGAGATGGCCGACCTTGCCTATATGCAGTTTCTGCGCCGCCAGAACGCACAAAAGTAAGACGGTAAGGTGCGCCACGCTATCTACAGCCCGCTCGGAAAGCAGCTCGCGATTGACGATGCTGATCGGCTGTGGCTTGCGCGCGCTGTAGAGGCTGAGGGCGCGCCTGAGACGCTCGTTGCGCAAACGCTCGTGAATCGTTGGGCGAATCTCGCAGACACGTTGCCGGGGCTCTATCCCACGCTGACTGAGCTGGTCCGCGCCTACGCGCAGCCCGTGAACCCACGGTGGTTTCGCGGTGGCGACCTGCATCTAGAGCGTATCGCGACCCTGCAGGCCGAGCGTGACGCAAAGGGCGTGCTGACGGAGCTCAAGCTCGCGGACATGCGGCCCGCGCACGCTGCGCGCACGGTGTTCACGTCGCCCACGCTCGAAGGAGTCGCGCAAGCGCTGCAGGGGCCGCTCGTGATCCCGCGTGGCGCCGTGCATTTCGGCCCTTACCGTCCCGACATGGCGAGCGAGGTGCTGTTGCGCGGTGGGCCCGGCGAAAACACGATCTACGGGCAGCAGACTCTAGGCGGGCTCTATCGCTTCGCGCCCATCCCATTCACCGCGACGCCATGGACGCCTGCGCTCGCGCTCGACACGGCGCCCCCCATTGCAGGCCTCGTGATTGCAGCGATGGGCGTGGCGGCCGCCTGGAACCTTGCGCGCGTCTACAAGCGCGGACGGAGATAGTAAGGTGGCGCTTTTCGAGTTCTACACGCCCGGCGATTTTCTGCGCATGTGCTCGCAGCTAGGCGAGCGCCTCGAAATCAGCACGCGTGCGATCGAGCAAGGCGGACCGCAGATTGATGCAGCCTTTGTCGCAGCGTGGCGCGACAGGTTGCGGCGCTGGTCCGAGGTGCGCGCCCAGTGCGGTGATTTCGGCTCGCGGCTGTGGGCGTCGAAGTGGAAGCCTGTCCTCGAGGATTGGCGGGAGTCGCAGATCGAGTGGGAGGAAGCGATCGAGCGTCGCACGGGCCGCCTGTTGCCGGTGCCGGCGATACCGGCCGACGAAAACCCTATCGACCTGAGGCCAGGTGGTGATGCGTTGCAGCTCGCAGCGCAGCTGACGATCGGAGTGGTCGGGGCAATCGTGCTCGCGGGCCTACTCTCCGTCGCATACAGGAAAGCGTAAGAGGGTACCTTACTATGTCGATCGAAATCGCAAACTCAATGCACGCGGTGTGCACCTTCTTTGGGGGCGCCGGGATCACGTCCGCAATGATTCGCGCCGATGGTTTCGAGGCCGCGATCGTACGCAGCGGAGCGGGTGCGTACACGCTGCGCTTGGCGGCAGACCCTGGGGGGCTGCAGCAGGTGGGCACGCCACCCACGGCGCTCAACTACGCCGCGCAAGTCAATATCTTGCCTATGGCCGGTTTGTTCGGCGCGATCGTCGCCCACGCGTATGTCGATCCGACGGACGGCCGCAACGTCTTTGTCCGTGCGCTCGATCCTGCCGGTGTGGCCGCAGACGGCACGTATATGCAGGTGATGCTGTTCAGGCTGCCCACGATCGGCTGATCGGTCGGTCGCGCGCTTCCGCCTGTCTGCGACGGAGTGACGGAAAACTGCCGCGACGGATCGCCCGAAATTGCGCTTTTGCCCCATCCCGTCACCGGAAACCCCAATGGTTTCGTAAGGCGACGACGAATTTGTTGGGGGATTGGCTACAAGTGGGCGAAAAAAAGCGCGCTGGGAAGTTTTGGTCGACTCACCCCAGCGCGCATACGTGCCGCCAACACCCTACGAAAACACCGCAGTAAAAGCAAGGCATCGCCAGGGGCCGCGCTGCGTTTCGAGTGAGTGTTCGACCTCCGCGCGCAAGTCACGCGGCCGACGTGGTTCTGTTGCCAAGCGCTCGAAGCCTAGGGCATCGCAGACCGTAAGGCGCGGGTGGCCGACGTTCGCGGCGGCGCTCGCGCATCTGGTGCGCAATGACCGCGAGCCTGAGACGGTGCTCCTGCAATTGCTGGCGTCCGTCGATGGCCACAATACCGACGCCGATCGCGTGTTCGTGGCTGACGTGCTGCACGTAGCCACGCATTTCCGCGTAGCCGATGGCTACCTAGCCGAGTGCCCTGTGCGCACGCCGCGCAACAGCACGGCGCGGGGAATCGTCGAGATGGTGGTGCGGCAGTTGGCGCGCTTGAGGCGCGGCGCACACTGTCTGCAGGTCGTAGGCGCAGAGGCGTTTACGGGGCTCCAATTCCGGGAGGTTCCGCCGCCGCCACGTCGCGAGCCGACGTTCGCAGAAGAGGTGATGGCGGAGACGGATCGGGAGATCGCTCTAGAGGCGAGCGGTGTCGATGTGCCGCGCGCCAAGCGCAAGCGGTCCCGCGTGGCCATCACGAAGGGTAAGGGCGATCAGGTAGGCAGACAGGGCGGCCTAGCGAAGGAGTGCCGCCGGTCAACGCGTACGATCCTGCGGTGGGCCAAGGGTGCCTCGCTGCGCGGCATCCTGCGCCTATCGCGCGTGCCGAGGGGGGCGCCGGATGCGGTGCAGCCGAAGCGTGGGCAGCGCAATTTCCCCTACCCGAAGTGGTCGCTGCTGCGTGAGCCCCCGAGTGGGCTGCTCAGTGCGTTGCGCGTGCTGTGGGGCGAGCGCTTGCCGGGCGCGAAACGCGCCGCTCCTGAGCGTGTGCCGACAACATCGGCGCCGGTCGCAGCGCCACGCGTGAAGGCGACGCCCCCGACCGGGCCGCCGCCGCAAGCGTGGGACGCGTACGACGCGGCCGACGTAGCAGAGCACGCAGCACGACTCGCAGCCATCGCCAGGGCGCGCACCAAGCGCAGCTAAGTGCAGGGGTGCGCCCGCAGGCGCAGAAACGGCCCTCTAAGCCCTCTCTGCACCACGCGCCCGATCCATCGGCCAGCCTCCAAACGCGCCCGCAACGGCGCGCAGCGCTCGTTTGCGGGCGCCATCCAGCGCGCAGGACCGTGCGGCCGAGCCTGCTGGACTCGAGATGGCGTGTCCATATGTCGTGCTGTTCGGCTTTTTCTCCGTGAGCCCTAGTTCTCGCTCTCCCTCTGGGGGAGAGGTCGAAGAACCGAACAGGGGGGGCGGGGGGAGCCCCGGAGAAGAATTACGCAAACGGCGTGAACGGGCTTGCGCTGCGCGCGCGCAATTCAATTACGCGAACGGCGTGAACGAGCTTGCGCCTGTTGGCGCACGCACGAGCTGCTGCGCGCCACGCAGGCAAGCGGCAACAGCCGAAAGACCACGCGGTGCCGCGCAGGGCTTAAGAGGGCACCAGAGCAAGAGTGGTGCCGCCGCCTTACTTTTGTGCGCGCTTGCGCGTGCGCGTGGATCGTGGTGCCAGAGATAGCCAGTACGCCACGATCGCTCGACGGATGGCTTCGGCATCTGAGCAGCCCAGCATATCGACGATCGAGGCAAGCATTACGCGATCCTGAGGGCCGAGCCGAATAGTAAGGCTCGTCCGAGCCTGGCCCACAAGCCTCGGCCGCCCGCGCGCGCTCATTTGCGACCGAGCGAAGCAACGTCACCGGAATACTTACCCGGCTCGAAGCTAACACTAGTGAGCCCCTGTTCTCCGTTGACCGGATTTTGCGCCCACGTATTCGTCCGTCGCTCGCAGCCGCAGCGCATGCAAGCCTCTACAATTATCGCGCCTGCTCCGCGGCCCCACACCCCTGGGTTATGGCGGTCGCCGCCGACAATCTCTAGCGGAGATTGCCAATCGTGACCCTCCCTGTCAGGACACTCAGGCTCCTTGGGATCGATCGTGATTGTTTTCGTCCCCTCTGATGCGCGGCCCGCGATGCGCGCGCCGCTCGCGTCGATAGACACGCACGATTGCCAGTAGTCCACCGTCAGCCAATAAGTGCTATCGGGGTCAGCATAGTCACCGTCAACGACGTACTGCTTCGCGGCATCGGAGCCCGATGCCGCGAGCGGAAAATGTATCGCGCACTGACCGTCCGTCGCAGACCAGCCAGGCAGCAGGAACACGGGCGCATCGTCTGCTGGTCCGGCGGTGCCCCAATCAATCCCCTCTCTGTCGCACTCATCATCCTCGGTGACACCTAGATAGGCAGCGACCTGCGCCACGCCGATCAGCAGCCCGCGCCACGTGCGCGCGAAATCTTCGCGGGTGACAGCCTCTAGCGCTGCTTGCGTCGCGAGGTCGCCACCTTCGGCCGCGGCTGTCAGGTATTGATCGTAGGCCTCGCCGCCATCCTGCGTGATATCCGCGTGCGTGGGCATGTCGCCATCTACGCGCGGTGTTTGCACTGCAGCCAGATACAGGGCGTGCGCAAGCGTCGTGTTGCTATTCTTTTCAGAGGTCATGAGTCGGACTCTCCATCCGGTTCGTGGTTTAGAGGGAGCCGCATCGTGCAACCGGTGCGGCTTCCTTGATTTCGCGAAGCTAGATCGGGCCGCGAATAAAAGCAAGACATTTATTCAACGCATCAGCTTGAGCGTGTGTTCGAGCGCGAGAAACACGGCTGCGCGCGCGTCGCACTGCTGCGCGTGCTGTTCGGCGCCCGCGTCACGGCTGATCGTGGCGCGCGCGCGCTCAAAGCGCGTCTCACGGGCCATCTGATCCAATAGCTTCTCGTGCTGGTCCGAGGACAGCTCTGCGAGGCACTGGATCAGCTCGCTCACTGCGATGCCCAAAAACAGCGCTTGGCTCGGACTCGCGTCTGACGGTGTGGGGATGCCCGTGTCGGATAGGGCCTCGATTAATCGATCTGCATTGCTCACGTGATTCCCTCCGTCGGATTGCGGTCGTAGCGGCTCTCACGGTCGATATACTCCCTTACTGTTTGCGCGCTCTTCCAACGTCCGTGCTTCTGTATGTCGGCTTCGCTCTTGCGCTGGTGCGCAGACTCCGACGCGAAGCCGCGGCGCAGCGAGTGGCCGAGCGCCGCAAGGCCCGCGTCTGTGGCGCGCCGCTTGATGATGCCCCCCACGGCGTCGCCTGACATGCGCCCGCCAAAGTCGCCATTGTGTAGGACGCGCGGAAAAGCAGGCGCGTCCGGCGCAAGCACGAGGACACGCCCCGCCGCAAAATCTTCGTATTCGAGCCTTGCGCGCCATGCGCGCCATGCGCCCACGGCGCAAAGAGCGTCGCTTTGCTGGCGATACACCCCGACCACTTCGGGGGGGCCGAGTTGGTTCGCCTTACTGTGTTGGATCGTGATGTCCACGCCGCGATCGGTCTCTTCGAGGTCGCCAATGTTTAGCGCTGCAATCTCGCTGCGACGCATGCAGCCGAGCCACCCAACGAGATACAGCGCACGGTCGCGCAGGGCTGCGCGCTCGTGCGCGCGCTGCGACACGCCGCGTGGCGCCTCGAGACCCTGCATGATCGACTGCGTGACAGTAAGCATGCTCGCACGCACGAGCGCCGGCGCTTTCTTCGGCCGCCGTCCGCGCACGCTGCGAGACCAGCTGCGCAGCCAGCGGTGCACAATCGGGCTCGTGCGGATGCTGATAGGTGTGCGGTCGGTGGGGCTCACGCGCTGCGCGACATCGAACTGCGAGAGCGCTGCGAGTGCGAGCCTTACGGTTTGTGGCGCATGCGTGACGCTCAGCTCTTCGAGGTGCGTCACGAGCGCAGCCGCGTCAATCGGCGTCTCTTTCACGCCGAGTTGCGCGCACCACGCATACCAGCGGTTACGCGCAATCTTGTAGGCTTTTTCTGTGTTGGGCGTGCCCGGGGTGCGCACGCGCTCAAGCGCGCGCTCGGCCGCTTCGATGACAGCGATCCGAGGCGAAACGGTAAGGCCAGCGAAGCCTTCCATGATCGTCTGCCGCGGCTCCATCATTGGGGGCGCGTCGTTTCGACGATGTTGCGCGCGAGGCAGAGAGCCAACATCAGCGCTTCTTCCCGAGGATCGAGCGCAGCAGTTGCTTTTCTCTCGCGTCACGCGTGCCTTTGGCAACCTTACTCTTGTGTGTGGCAGCCTTCGCACGCGTCGTGCTCGGCTCGCTCGTGAGGCGCCCGGGCAACGTCCATTCGTCGGGCATGATCTCGTCTTTGCCGCGGCCGAGCGCGCCGCACAACGAGCACCACCACAGGCCCCGGTGCACCGTAGAATAGTCAGGCTGGTTTAGCGCCAGCGTTGCCACAAGCTCCGGAAGCGGGTGCGTGCACGTCATGGCCTGCACAATAGTAAGTAGCACTCGTTGAGAGGGCGCTTGCAGCGCAGCTTGATCGCGACGGTTTGGCCGCGGCTTAGCCAAATCCCAAGGGATGCGACGTACTGACGGTGTCCGTTTGGCTGATAGTTCAGCGCCGCAAGTGAGAGGCCCCCGGCGGGTAGCTCGCTTTTCGCTCCGTCCACACTCACAGATAGTAAGACCGCATCGGCGTCCGGTGCTTCGATCCGCTCGAGAATCACGCTACCCGTCGCAGCTGTCTCTGTGTAGACGCCTTCGTGTAGCTCGTCCCCGCGCCATTCGAGCTTGCACGGTTGGTACGAGCGCGCGCCTTCCGGCATGCCGCGGCCGAGCACGCCCGCCTCGGCCGCCTCGAGAGAGAGCGGGTTGTGCAGCGCGATTTTGTCATCAGTAAGGTTTTCCGCCTTCTTCGGTCGATGGCTCGTGTCGACGGGACCGACCGTGACAGTCAGCTGGGGCTTGGGCTCATGGTGCGCTTTTTTGTCGTGCTTGCTCATGTGGTGGGTTTCCCTTCCGTCGCGAGTTTGTCAGACATACTCAGATTCCCCCTTCTCGGTTCGTCGTTTTTGGTCGTGTCAAGCGCGTTTCGCCTTGCGCTCGAATTTCGCTCATGATCTACCCTGTATAACTAAAGGTTATCCGGGGTAGATCATGAATCGACAGAGCGTGCCAGAAGAAACCGGAATCGTGCTTGACTTCTTCCGCGGTGTGACCGCGTACGGATTAGTGCACCTGGCGCTCACCACATTGGCGACGCCTTCCACGGCGGCCGAGGTTGCTACGATCATTACGGACGCGCGCGAACCACGGGACCCTCCGGTGTCGACCGTCGTAGCCAGTCGAGTGCTGCGCAAGATGGTGGTAGCCGGAGTCGCAACCGTAAGGGGCGGGCGCTACGCGCTCCGCAATGGGTAACGGCAATGGCCATCGAACCTGAGCGTCACCACTGCGAAGCGTGCCGCATGGCGCCGCTCTACACGCTACCCGAGGGCGCGCTCTATCCCGAGAAGTGCGCGGAGTGCGGGCATGCGTTCGGGCCCATCTCGCCGGGCTATCTCCTGCAGTGCCAACGCAGCCAATGCCGGGTATTCGTGCATGCGTCGCGGTTGCTGCGGTGTTGTCCCGTGTGCTGCCAGGGGGAGGCTATGCTCGTTATTCGCATGGCGGCCGCAAAGTTGGAGCCACCATCAGACCTGGCCGAGGTGCGCCGCAAGGCAGCGCTTGCCAAGCGTAAGGGAGGCTTCGCGAGCGATGGCAGCCTGATTCAACGTCTGCCCGATTCGCTAGAAGAGCGTAAGGTAGCGGCGCTAGAGCGCATCGCGGCCGCCCTCGAAAAAAAGCCGCGCAAGCCGAAGGAAGGTAAGGATGATTGAGCGATTTTTTATGGTGCACGGCGCACGCGTGCGGCCGACCACGCGCCCCAAAGTGTTCGAGGTGCACCACCTCGAGGGCGCCGCAGCGATTCGACTCGGCAGCATTGAGCGCGTCGCCAAAGGTCAGTTTCGCTGGTGCGATGAGCGGGCGTTCGAGGGCGCGGCAGGTGGTAAGGTGGGCACGGCCGAGACGTGGGGCAAAGCCGTTCAGGGGCTGCGCGAGCACGCAGAGGCGATAGCAAAAGGGTAAGGGGGTAGGGGATGTTTTATTGCACCAGGTGCGGGACCAAAACAGGTAACGGCGTGTGCTGCGAAGGGTATAGCAGCGTGCCGCAACACGACGTGATTCGCTCAGACCATGAGGGGACCTTCCTTTGCTGCCCGGTCGCTCAATGCGCTTGGCGTCGCCCGCTCACGAGCCAGAGCAACGACGAGCTCAACTCAGCACGCGTGCACTTCGAGACACATCAGGAGTGGCACCTGGAGCGCCCCGAGAGGATGCCGGCCAAGCACCGGAGCAGGACCGTTGCGCCTGCGGGCAGCGTCGCCAACCACGTCCCCCTCGAGGTGCTCACGGGCTTACTGTTGCTCTGTCCCGTAGAGGCTGAGGCGCAGTGGCTCGAGCTGCTCACCGATACCGCGATTGCGCAGCTCCTCGAGCAGCTCGAGCCGCTGCTTGATGGGCCGCTTTCACCGTCGCTGCGCATGCAGGGTAAGATCGTGTCGGTAGTCGAGCGCCTGCGCGGTAGTCAGCAGCAGGCCGCACAGTGAGACTCTCGGAAGATGAGGCCCGCAAAATGCGTCGCATCATGGTGGGCATACTCAGGCTAGCGGACGACGCCAAGATGCGCGAACACCTCCTGCGCAAGCTCGGAGTGGCCGCGCGCGGGAGCCTGCGCAAGTGGGTACAGGACTACTCCGGCTTCCCGGCGCCGCTGAAAAACGAGATCCTGCTCGCGCTGCAGAGGGCCGAGAATGGCTCTTGAGAGCGACCCCATCGACACCCACAACGAGTGGGCTATCACCGCGCACCACGGGCGCGTGGTGATTCAGTTTCCCGTGCCGCGCACGCTAGAGCGAGAGGAAGCCTTACGGTTGGCCGCGTGGCTCCTGGTCTGTGTCGAGATGAGCGAGATTGCCGAAGGGAATGAGGGCGTCGATGTGCTCGCGGCGTTCGTGCGTACGGTCGATGCCATCCGTGATTGCTGAGCCGAGCGGCACGTCAGCGCACGCGAGTGACGCGTAGCGCGTGAGGGTGGGGGTTTTGTAGGGGCGCCTCATATGGCCGCGGGTAGCAGCTGCTCGACCACAGTCAGACCGTCATACCGCTGGTGTTCGAAGATCGTCACGCAAATGTCGGTGCTGTTGTCGACAAAGTAAGGATTCATGAGGGCAATCCCGTTGTATCGATCGAGGTCGAACTGAGCGGGTACGGGCGTGGCACTCACGAACGGTGTCCACACCGGAGCAGTGAGGTCCCCAATCCAGTCGGTGTGGAACGCCTGATAGTAAGGCGCAGCCTGCTCAAGTAGGTTTGCAGTCGGGTAGATTTCGCGGTTGGACCCGACGGCAAAGGGACAGGTGACGTGCACAGTGGTCTCGCGCAGCGATAGCTCGCGATCAACGAATAGCAGGATAGTCCCGTCCTGTGTGGGGACCTGGCTGAGCACGACACGATGCGTGAATCCGACCATGGATCGAAACCTGATCGTGGGTACGTATACAGGGCCGCCGCTGCCGGCATTTTGGGGCGCGAGGCTTAACCAGCACGAAGCGGCGAGGCGCTCGGCAATTTCTGATGCTGACATTGTTTCTCCGGAGCAGTGGGTGCTGATAGTCTAGTCGCCATGGCGACGAAAAAGAAGCGTGCGAGCACGAAGAAAAAGGCCACCAAGCGCAAAGCCACGAAGCGTAAGGCGCCAAAAAGGAAGGCCGCCGCCAAGCGTAAGGCGCCAAAGCGTAAGAAGGTAGCCAGGCGCCGCAAGGCTGTGCCACGCCGCAAGGTAGCAGCCCGCAAGAGCCCTAGCGCTCGGGAGCTGTTTCTGAAAAAGAAGCTGGTGGGCTAGTCGTCGCCAGCTCACCGCGGGCGCGCATTTCGTCCAGCACGAGACGCGCTTTTTCGGCCACGTAAGGGTCCAGGAGCATGGCTTCGACTACGCGGCGCAAGTGCTTGGGCATCAGCCGCACAAGGCCCATACGCTCTAGCCAGCGCGCGTAAGAGCCCGGCGGACCCTCGACAATCCACCACCCTTTCACCTCGGCGTAGGTTTGGACGGTGTCGATCACGAGCTTGAGCGTGACCGACGCGTCTAGCTGTTGCGCGTGGTAGTAGGCGTCGATTGGCTGCAGGCCAAGTTGCAGGGCGTCGACGATCACGCGCTGCCTGTCAGGCTTTTTTTTCTTGTACCGCTCGAGGTCGCGAGCGGTATACAGCAAGCCTTCCCGCTCGTTCAGCGCGCCGGGGGTAAGGTTACCTCTTCGCGTCTGAGCACTGAGTACTTCCAGCGAAACGCCTAGCTTCTTGGCGGCCTGATGGGAGTCAAAAAAAACCTTACCATCGGCATACGGGGTTGCTGCGGTCGGCCTTTTTCGCGGTTCCGGGGATGGTGGTGTGTTCTTGGCGGGTGCGGATGCGGGCATCGTGTCGGCTATTTCGCCGCATTTTACCTTCTCTCGCAACTCCCTTACTGTGCTGAACACAGCTCGATCACGGGGACCGAGCGCGCGCGCCATGTGCGCATTGGAGAGAACTGTATGCAGCTCACCGTCCGTCAGCTCGAAGACATCGAGGGCAAGCTCCGATCCAAGGATTCCACGATCAAACGCGTGAAAGAGGAGGCTGAAAAGGCCGTCCTGCAAGTAGTGCGAACGGTCGAAATCACGGGGACATCGTTCGGACTCGGTGTGGTGAACGGCCGCTACAGTAATCCGTCTCTGCTCGGTGTACCCGTCGATCTGCTAACTGGCATCGTCGCGCACGGCGTCGCGTTCTTCGACATCGCGCCCGACCACATGCACGCCGTGGGTGATGGTGGGCTCGCGTCTTACTGCGCGTCTCTGGGTGTCGGTATCGGTACCAAAATGCTGTCAGAGAGCGCGAACGCAGCTGCCGTGCGGCAGGTTGCCGCCACTGCGCCACGTCCCTGATCGACGGCCCCCCGCCCCAAACCGGCTGACCGGCGATGTTGCCGCGGCCGACGGATGGTTCAAGGGTTTTTGTCAATGAGGTTGACTAATGCGTAGACAAACGTTGGTAGGTCGCTGGGATATCATGGGTGCGGGCGGACGTGGGCCGGTCATGGTCGGGGATGACCTCGAATCCATCCTCGCTATCGCGGGCGCAGACGATGACGACATGGGCGGCAGTTCCGCGCTCGTGACGCAGCAGGCGCGCACGCGCGCTGCAGCCGAGATTCTCGGCCGCAACGCGAAGCTCCTGCAGGAGACGCCGCCGAACCGCGCGCGCCGCTTCCCGTTGGGGTTCGCCTCGACGGGCACCGTTGCGCCGGGTGCGCAGGCCTCGATCGTGGCGCAGCCGCAGGTGCTGTTCCGCGGTGAGCGCTTGATCGTTCCGAGCGACGTAGCCGGCGACTTCACGATCGATGACTGCAAAGTGGGTAAGGACTCGCAATTCGTCGCGGCGGGACCCATCCCTGCGCGCACGCTGCAAGAAAACGCCTGGGGGGTCGACTTCCAGCTCGACACCGCACAAATCTCGCAGAACGTGCAGCTACTCGTGACTAACATCTCGGGTGCTGCGCGTCAGTTCCGCGCCACGCTGATCGGCTCCGCCGTCGAGTGATGCGCGCGCCAACACCGTAAGGTGGCTTGGCGGCCTGGCTTGGGCGCTCTCCCCGCCGGAGAGCATCGAAGCGAGGCGAGGTAGGGTCGTAACACCGTAAGGGGTTCCACACGTGCGTGATATTGCGTTTTGCACTTCCGCTTTCGCGCACCCCGATACGTTCATCTACTCGGAGTACATGCTCGCAGCGCTATTGTGGGCGCTGGTGTACGCAGACGAGTCTTACCTTTTGGTCAACCGCGCGCCCCTGATTTACGAGTCGGGCGTGCGCTGGGAAGCCGAGCGGCCGACGGGGCAGAGCGCTTGCAAGGGCGGAAACGGCCAAGAGCGTTTTTTGGGCGTGTCGCAAATCCTCGAGGATGGCGTCGCAGACTGCGAGGATGTTGCGAGCTGGCGAATTGCGGAGCTTCGGATCGGGCGCGGTACTCACCTGAAGGGTCCGCCGCCGCGCGCGGGACACCCGGAGGTCACGGAGGTACCAGTGCCGTGGCCGATGATGCCCAAGGGGCCCAGTGTCGTGCCCGGGTTTTTCAAGCGCGAAATCGCGCCCGGTAGCTGGCTGATCCACATCGTGGTGTGTTGGCCGAACGGATATATCGAGGACCCATCGCGCGCGTTGGGAATGGGTGGTGAGGCATGACGATAAGCGGTAAGGGTGCGACGTTCGCGATGTTGGGCACAGGGCTTGTGTACGCGTTTGCGAAAATCACGGCGTCCACGAGCAAGGCGCAAGCGCTCGCGCCGTCCCCTCGGCCCGAGCCGATACGGCCGCCGCCGGCACCGGAGCCCGTGCGGCGCGAACCCGTCGTGCAGCCTGCGCCCGCGCCGGTGGTGGTGGCACCCCCTGAGCCTGTGATCGCGCCACCCCCACCGCCGCCTGCGCCGCTACCGTCCCCAGTGGTGCAGCCTCCCCCTGTGCCGGTGGTGGTGGCGCCACCTGAGCCCGTGATGCCTGCCCCTGTGCCGTTGCCGGCGCCGGTGCCCGAACCCGTCGTGCAGCCGCCTGTCCCGGTCGTAGTAGCGCCACCTGCGCCAGAGCCGGTGATTGCGCCGCCCCCGCCGTCTCCCGTCGTGCAGCCCCCGCCAGAGCCCGTCGTCGTGGCACCCCCTGAGCCGGTGATGCCGGCACCGGTGCCGGAACCCGTGGTGGTGGCGCCGCCTCCCCCGCCGTTGCCCGCAGCAGGGCCACCCGCGGGATACAACGCGGCGCAGGCGCGCAAGCTCGCGCCCAAGCTCGCAGCGCACATAGAGGCCAAAAAATACGACTATTCGCGGCCGATGACCAAAGAATTTCAGACCGCGGCAGGCATTCCGCCCGATGGTGTGTATGGCCCTGAATCGCGAAGCGCGCTCATGCATTTTGGCGTGAGGCGTCCGCCGCCGAGGCTGTTCCCCGGCGAAGGTGGTGCCAAGGAGATGCCTTACCGTTGGGCCAATCTCTGATGTGCGCTGCAACGTGCGGCTGCGCCGCCAACACAGTAAGGGCGAATATGGATCAACCAGGACAGTGGGCGTCGTTTCAAATCTCGGGTCACGAGAACGTGCCGTGCCAAGCTGCGTACACGCAGAATGGTAAGGTTCTCAATGCGTGGGTGAAGTTCCGGCCGCCCGGCCGCCCCGAGATGACCGTGCACGCAGATCTCGATCTGGCGCAGCTCGAGAAAGAGATTGCGCCGATCATGCAGGCCGAGATGGCTCAGCAAATGGGTATCCCCGACGGAGGCGCGGCCGCCGGTTGGGGCTTTGCGAAAAAGCTCATGGGTAAGGTGAAGAAAGCCGCGAAGAAAATCGGCAAAAACAAGGTGCTGCGCGCCGTGGTCGACAAGACGCGCAAGGCCCTCGATAACCCGATGGTTCAGCAGGCCCTCGCAAGTCACCCTTACGGTCAGAGCTTCCTTGCCGCACGTGCAGCAGCACGCGTCACGGCCAAGGCGCTCAAGGGTGCGCCGAAGGCAAAGGCTGCTATCGCGCGCACCGTCGCAGCCGCACGGCAGGGTGATCCGCGCGCGGCAAACATGATGCAGCTCTTTAACCAGTCCGCGCGCCAACTCACGAACGCAAACCAGGCGATGGCCCGTTTTTCGGGCGATGGGGACGAGTACGTGCTCGATCTGATGCGCGGCCCAGCGCTTACGCAGATCGGGTGCGCAGGGTGGCACGCAGGCGGAGAAGACGCGGAGCTGCAGGCCGAGCTTTCGACGATCGATGAGTTCACGCCCGCCACTGCCAGCGCGGGCGCGTGGGAGGGGGTGAAGTGGGCTGCGCACGCACTCGCGGCACACCCGATCAATCCGAGCGGGCTCACCGCACGGGGAGCGTTGC
>Ga0307414_10000842_pt1 | contig 15692 bp, 15 predicted proteins | sample DK1Ometagenome_FD_203804 | JGI IMG/M metagenome (GOLD analysis project Ga0307414, IMG submission 203804) | Maize rhizosphere microbial communities from greenhouse at UC Davis, California, United States - DK15-O-3 | ecosystem: Host-associated > Plants > Roots > Rhizosphere > Soil | place: USA... | reverse complement strand
AGGCGCGCCACACCGGCGGATTGACGATGCCGCCCGGCTGACCCGGCATGCCTGTCCATTCCGCGCGCCGACCGGCCTGGACGAGCCGCGTTGCCGCGCTCAGTTTGCGCGCTTTATCCGCGTCGTTCGCGCTCATGCGGGGCCTTTCGCTTTCGGCAGGTCAGGGTCAGCGCCCCATTCGGACCAGCTGCCATCATAAATCGTGACATCATGCTTGCCGAGCAAAGCCGTGCCGAACAGCAGGTTGCAGGCGGTAACGCCACTCCCGCAGGTCATGATGAGCGGCTTTTCCAGATCAACGCCAGCATCGGTGAAGCTGTTCCGCAGCGCATCGCCGCGTTTCCAATTCCCCTGTGCGTCGAGCAACTGGTTCGAGGGCAGATTGACCGAACCGGGAATGTGCCCCTCCGCCATGCCGGGGCGCGGCTCAGGCACGTCCCCCCGGAACCGGTCGGCACTGCGCGCATCCACGACTTGCGCGGCGCAACTTTTGATATTGGCCAGCACATCGGCCTTGCTGGCGATGGCGGCATCATTGCGATGCGCATCGAAGCTGCCCGATCTGGTCAGCCCTTCGCCACTTTCGACCATGCGGCCCTCTGCGCGCCACCGCTTGAGGCCGCCGTCGAGAATGGCGATTTGCGTGGCGCCGAATGTGCGCAGCAACCACCACGCCCTGCCAGCGCTGGAAAGCGGGCTATTGTCATAGACGATGATGCGATCATCGCGATTGACCCCAAGCGCTGCCATGCGCGCCGCAAATTGCGCGTTCGTCGGCACCGTTGCGGGCCGTGGATCGCCTGGATCGTTCAGCGTCGCGAGGTCCAGAAACAAGGCGCCCGGAATATGCGCCTCAAGATATTCCGCCGCCGCATCGCGCGGCGTGCCGGGCAGAAAGGCGGTGGCATCGAGAATGCGCAGGTCCGGCGCGCCAAACTCGTCGGCGAGCCATTGGGTTGAGATCAAATTGTCCATGCTTTGCGCTTCCTCCGGTTCGGCGTGTTGCGCAAGGGGGTTCGCGCGGCGGTCAAATCATATTAAAGCGGCGGGCATGAGTCTCAAGCATCTCGGCCAGAATAGTGGCCTCCCGCAACGCCCTGAGGATGCAGTCCTCGATTATGTCCCGAACCCGCGCACGGGACGGCCTTATCTCGTGCGCTTCACCGCGCCGGAATTCACCTCGCTCTGCCCTGTGACGGGTCAGCCGGATTTCGCCCATATCGTGATCGATTATGTGCCGGGCGCCACAATCGTCGAATCCAAATCGCTCAAGCTGTTTCTCGGCAGTTTCCGCAATCATGCAGGCTTCCATGAGGATTGCACGGTCGGCATTGGCGAGCGTCTGTTCGACGAAATGCAGCCGCTCTGGCTGCGCATCGGCGGCTATTGGTATCCGCGCGGCGGCATCCCTATCGACGTGTTCTGGCAATCGGGCGATCCGGTGGCTGGCGTATGGCTGCCGGATCAGGATGTGCCGGGCTATCGCGGCCGAGGCTGATTACCGCATCTACTTGAGCAGCCCGCCAAGCACCCCACGCACAAGGCGACCGATCAGCCCGCCGCTGCTGCTCTTGCGGCTCGAGCCGCCGAGAATCGCTTTGCCGATTTCATTGGCCACCTGACGCCCAACCGATGATGCGGCTGAGCGGGTGGCGGATTGTATCGCCCGATCGACGGCGCTGGGTTTGGCCGCCTCACGTGCATCAGCCTTCGCCTGCGCCTCACGCTGCTTGGCTTCCAGCGCAGCCTGTGCCGCGGCAGCCTTTTCAGCTTCCGTCTTGGCCTTGGCCGCTGCCGCTGCAGCGATGGCGGCCTCCTGCCGCGCCGCCAGCAATTCATGCGCGGATTCGCGGTCGATAAGCTGATCATATTTTCCATCGCAGGGCGAAATGGACTGGATGATCGCCCGCTCCTTGGGCTCGAGAACGCCTAGCCGCGAGCGCGGCGGTGCGATCAGCGTGCGCTGCACGATCGAGGGCGATCCATCCTCTTGCAGCAGCGAGACCAAAGCTTCGCCAACCTTCAGCTCGGTGATCGCGGTCTCCACATCCAGCTCAGGATTGATGCGGAACGTCTCCGCCGCCGCCTTGATCGCCCGCTGGTCGCGCGGGGTGAAGGCCCGCAGCGCATGTTGCACCCGATTGCCAAGCTGGCCTGCCACCGTCTCCGGCACATCGATGGGGTTTTGCGTGATGAAATAGACACCCACGCCTTTGGAGCGAATGAGCCGCACCACCTGTTCAATCTTGTCGACCAAGGCCTTAGGGGCATCGTCGAAAAGCAGATGCGCTTCATCGAAGAAGAAGACGAGCACGGGCTTATCCGGATCGCCAATCTCGGGCAGCGTTTCGAACAGTTCGGAGAGCAGCCAGAGCAGGAAGGTGGCGTAAAGCTTGGGGCTCTGCATCAGGCGGTTGGCGGCGAGGATATTGATATAGCCACGCCCCTTCTCGTCAGTGCGCAGAAAGTCGTGAATGTCGAGCGCGGGCTCGCCAAAGAATTTGTCGCCGCCCTGCGATTCCATCTGGAGCAGCTGCCGCTGGATCGCGCCGACGCTCGCCTTGGTCACATTGCCATAGCGCGCGCTCAGCATGTCTGCATTTTCGGCGCAGTAGGTGAGCATGGATTGCAAATCTTCGAGGTTGAGGAGCAGTAGCCCTTCCTCATCGGCATAGCGAAAGGCGATGTTGAGCACGCCTTCCTGCGTCTCATTGAGGTCCATCAGCCGCGCCAGCAGCAGCGGCCCCATCTCGGAGATGGTCGTGCGCACCGGGTGGCCCTGCTCGCCATACAGATCCCAGAAGATCGCCGGATTGTCCGAAAAGGCATAGTCGGTGAGGCCAATCTCCTGCGCCCGCGCGATCAGCTTGTCGGCGTTTTTGGCGGTCGGCGATCCGGCCATCGCGATGCCCGAAAGATCGCCCTTCACATCGGAGAGGAACACCGGCACGCCGCGCGCGGAAAAGCTCTCGGCAAGGCCCTGCAAGGTGACGGTTTTGCCCGTGCCCGTCGCGCCCGCAATCAGCCCGTGGCGATTGGCGCGGCGTAGGACAAGGCTTTGCGGCTGATCATTGCCAAGGCCGATGAAAATAGTCGCTTCGTCGCTCATGCCCACGCTCCCCTGATCTCCCGCCAGACGTAGCGCGGGCGCCCAAACAAGAAAAGGGCACGGTTGCCCGCGCCCTTCTCGAAATCATTTTGAGCCGAGCCTTACTGGCCGCGCAAGCGCACCGGAACGAAGGTTGCAGGCGTGCCGCGACGCAGAACCTGCAGCAACACTGCGCTGCGCCCACCGGTCTTGGCGTCCTGTGCGGCCTTGCCGAGATCGGCATCGGTCAGCACGGGCTGGCCATTGGCCATCATCACCACATCGCCACGGCGCAGGCCCTTCTGGCCAGCATCGGTCGATGGATCGACCGCCGAGATGACGACGCCCTTCGTATCAACCGGAATGCCCAGTTGGCGCGCGATGATCGACGTCAGCGGCTGTACCGCAATGCCGAGCAATTGCTGCGAGGCCTGCTTGGTGCTCTGCGCATCCTGATCGGAGAAATCATCCTGCGGAGGCTGGGTGAAATTGGCCAGATCCTCTTCGGCTGGACGCTCCATGATGGTGGCGCGTACGGTCATGCGCTTGCCACCACGAATGAGCTCGATAGGAACTGCCGTTCCCACGTCCAGACCACCGACGATGAAGGACAATGTCTCGTCCGGCGTCACTTCGCGGCCATTGATCTTCACGATCACATCGCCCGACTTGATGCCAGCCTTGTCCGCCGCCTTGCCGGGCTCGACACCCTGCACGAACTCGCCGCGGTTTTTCGCAAGACCCAGCGAGTCGGCCATATCTTCAGACAGCTGGCTAATCTGTATGCCCAGATAACCGCGTTGCACGCTCTCACCCTTGCGCAGCGTCTCGATGATCGAAACGGCCTGCTCGGAGGGGATCGCAAAACCAATGCCGACATTGCCGCCGGTGGGCGAGAGGATCTGGCTGTTGATGCCGATGACGTTGCCGTTCATGTCGAACATCGGCCCGCCGCTATTGCCCTGATTGATCGAGGCGTCCGTCTGGATGAACCGCTCCGATCCACCAGTATTGCGATGCAGGGCCGAGATGATGCCCGCCGTCACTGTGCTGCCGATGCCGAAGGGATTGCCGATGGCGATCACCCAGTCACCCACCCGTGCGGCGGTGGAATCACCGAACTTCACGAAGGGCAGCGGTTTGGGTGCCGTGATCTTGAGTACGGCAAGGTCGGAGCGTGGATCGGTGCCGACGAGCTTGGCTTCATATTCGGTGCGGTCGGGCAGGGTGACTGTGATCGTGTCAACCGTCGCGCCGCGCGCGCCCGGTGCAACCACATGATTGTTCGTCACGACATAGCCGTCAGCCGAGATGATGAAGCCCGAGCCGAGCGACTGGGCCTGCCGCGTCTGCGGCTGATCGCCTTGGCCGAACAGGCTGCCAAAAGGCGTGCCCGCAAAGGGGTTCTGCACCTGAACGCGCTGTTTGGTGGAAATATTGACTACGGCTGGCTGCAGCCGCTGCGCCATATCGGCAAAACTCATGGGCGCGCCACGCGGAGCGGCGGCTGCCATATTCTCATTCTGCGCTGTCTGGGCGCCCACGCTCGTGGAATTGGATGTCAGGGCAAGCGTGGTGCCGCCGAGAAGCAGGGCTGCTGTGATGGCATATGCGTATCGCACTAAAAACCTTCCTCTTCTCTGTCATCGTCTAGATGACCGTGCGGGGTTCAACCAAAATTGGCGGAAACGCCCGCGCCGGACATGGAATCTGCCGGATTAACCGACATTGAATGGTCCGGATGGGTCATCCAAAATTAGCCAAGGGTTCCCACATAGGAACCGTTCACATCAATCTCAACGACCCCGGAACTGACGCAGATAATCATTATCTGCCGAGAGGATCGCACTGGTTTCACCCTTGGCATCGTCCGCAAAGGTGGTGCGGTAAGACTGCATGGCGCGGTAGAAATCGTAAAATTGCGGATCCTTGCCAAAGCTTGCGGCATAGGTTTTGGAGGCCGTCGCGTCAGCTTCTGCACGGATGATCTGCGCACGCTTGGCGCCTTCTGCGCGGATCGTCAGCGCTTCCTGCTCACGCGCCGTGCGCATCCGCTGGAAGGCGCTCTGCAGTGGTGTGCCATCGGGCAGATCGGCGCGCATGATGCGCACATCAATAATCTCGGCGCCATATTGCGCGGCGACGCGGTTGAGGCTGCGGCGGATATTGTCCATCACTTCCGTGCGCTCAGGGCTGAGCAACAGGGTGAACTGACGGCGGCCAAGCTCGTTACGCAGGGCCGAGCCAAGGATCGGCCGCAAGGCATCGACCACACGCTCTTCGCTGCCAGCCGAGATGAACATGCGCCGTGGATCGGTGATGCGATAACGGGCGAAGGCATCGACCTGCAGGCGCAACTGGTCGGTCGAGAGCACTTGCTGGCGCTCCATCGCAACGGACTGCACGCGCTTGTCGATCCACACCACCTGATCGATGAACGGAATGCGCAGCTTCACGCCCGCGCCGGTGGTGCCGAAGTCTTCATTGGGCTTGTACGCATTATAAATGCGCACCGGCTCACCGAAGCGCAGCACCACGGCTTGGCGCGTCTCGGGCACGATGGAGACCGTGCTGCCGATCAGGATTAGCAGAACCGTCGCCACGATGGCGAGCAGGATCGGGTTTTTCATCGAGAGGTTCATTGTGCGGCTCCCTGCGCGGTTTGCGCCGCGGCTTCAACGCTCGCCGAAGGGCGCGCGCGGATAGCCGGGAGCGGCAGATAAGGCGTCACGCCATTGGCCTCGATGATCGTCTTGTTCACGCCCGAGAGCACCTTTTCCATCGTCTCATAATACATGCGCTGGCGGGTGACTTCCGGCGCGAGGCGATACTCCTCATAGACCTTGTCGAAGGCTTGGGCTTCACCCTGCGACGATGCCGCGAGCTGCTGCGAATAAGCGCGTGCCTGATTGAGATAAGTCTCGGCTGCCTGCTGCGCCGCACTCACTTCCTTGAACGCGTCGTTCACGGCTTCCGGCGGATCGGCCTGCTTGATGGCGACACCCTGAATGCGTACGCCTGCACCATAGCTATCGAGAATGCTCTGCATCCGCTCCTGCACCTGGCTCTCGATGGCGTTACGGCCCGCGCCGAGTGCATCGGTGAGGGAGACGGTCGCCACGACGGCGCGCATCGCAGATTCGGAGACGGCTGCAATCGTCTCGTCAGGATTGGCGATCTGGAAGAGATATTGCTTGGGGTCGCGGATGTTCCAGCGCACCGAATAGCCGAGGTTGATGATGTTCTGGTCGCCGGTCAGCACCAGCTTTTGCGATTCATCGCCAGCCGAGCCAAGATCGACCGTGCGGATTTCTTCAACATCCAGCACGGTCACGCTCTCGAGCGGCGCAGGCAGTGTCCAGTTGATGCCGGGGCCAACCGTGCGGCTGTAGCTGCCAAGCTGGGAGACGATGCCGCGCTCTTGCGGGCCGATGCGGTGAATGCTGGTGCTGGCCACCCACAGGAGCAGCGCGCCGCCGAGCAGATAAGGCCAGAGCGTGCGCCCGTTGCCGGGCATCCGCGTGCCGCCATTGCCGCCGCCAGGTCCGCCGAAGCTGTCCCGCATCCGCCGCAGCATTTCATCGACTGCGCTTGGGCCACGCGCGCCCTGATCGCCGCCTTGATTATCGCCACGTGGTGGGGGTGCCCACGGATTGCGGGGGCCGGAACCGCCCTTTCCTGTGGCTGAATCCTCATCCCGAGTGCCCCAGGGGCCGCCTTCGCTCATCGCCGAGGTCTCGCCGGGGCGTTGCGTCATGTCTCTATCCATAACCTGTCTATAAGAGCGCTTCCCAAGGAAATACAGGGCAGTGCCAGCATTATTCGGGGCCAGAACCACAAATTTTCGCGTCCCCCCGCCTGTTTTGCGGCGTTTGATGCGCGATGAGTGGATTAAGGGCGGCCCGTTGACTGATTCCCAAAGCGCGCGGCTTGCTCTAGAGCGCTCTCATGAGTGACGGATCGAAAGAGGCCGAGAAGGCCATAGATGAGGCGCTGGCCAATCGGATCAGTGAATTGGCGCAAGGTCGGGCAAGCGGCCTGCGCATGAAGGACAATGTGCTGAGCCTTGTGCTGGATGTTGGCGGGCTGGACCCGGCGCAGCGGGAGGCGATGGCTGCAAGCATCGTGTCCGAGGGGATTGCGCAACCAGGCATTGAGGATGTGCGCGTGGCGATGACAGCGGAGCGCTCATCGCGCCCGCTCATCATTGCGGTCGGTTCGGGCAAGGGCGGCGTCGGCAAATCCACGCTCGCCGTCAATCTCGCGGTCGCGCTCAAGCGGCTGGGCAGGCGCGTCGGCATGGTCGATGCGGATATCTATGGCCCGTCTCTGCCGCGTCTGCTGGCCAGCGAAAATGTGAAGCCGGAGGCGGAAGGCAAGCGGCTCATTCCGGTGCAAAATGCGCAGGGGATTCCCATGCTGTCGATGGGCCATCTCGCCAAGGCCGGGCAGGCCATCGCATGGCGCGGGCCGATGGCGGGCAATGCGCTCGGCCAGTTGCTGGATGCCGATTGGAGCGGGATCGATCTTCTTGTGGTCGATCTGCCACCGGGCACGGGCGATGTGCAATTGACGATGGTGCAGCGCTACAAGCCCGCAGGCGCGGTCATCATTTCCACGCCGCAGGATCTGGCGCTCATCGATGCCACCCGCGCCATCAGCTTTTTCGATCAGGCCAAGGTGCCGGTCATCGGCATGGTCGAGAATATGGCAGGCTATGTCTGCCCGCATTGCGGCGAAGTGTCCGATCCATTCGGCTCCGGCGGTGCGGAAGCCAATGCGGCGCAGGCAGGCATGGCCTTTCTTGGCCGCGTTCCGCTCGATATCGCCGTGCGCACGGCGTCCGATGCCGGAACGCCGCCAGCTGCCGATGATGGCATTGTCGGCCAGCCTTTCCGCCTGATTGCGCAGCGCGTTTCGGACTGGCTCGATGAGCAGCGCGCGGGAGCCAGCTTTGGCTGAACGCGGCGAGGGCGCAAAAAGCGAGAGACGCGGCCTGCCGCAGATCAGCCGCCGCGCCCTGCTCACCGGGGCGGCAGCCGGGGGCGGTCTGGCCATCGCCTGGGCGCTGTGGCCGCGTGATTATGCGCAACAAGCCGACACGATCGAGAGCGAGACGGGCTTTGGCGCCTTCCTCAAGATCGATCGCAGCGGGCAAGTGATCGTCATCGTGCCGCAGGCCGAGCTTGGTCAGGGCGTCTTCACGATGTTCGCGCAGATCGTCGCGGATGAGCTGGGCGCGGATTGGCGCACAGTGGCGGTGCAACCCGCGCCTCCGGGTCCGCTCTATGCTAACCGGCTGCTGGTGCGCGAGTGGTTCGCCGGACGTGTCACCAGAACCTTCGGCAGCGTAAGCGATACCGCGCTCGATGAATATGCGCGCCGCTCGAACCTCATGCTGACCGGTGGATCCACATCGGTCCCCAATTTCTTCGATGATCTCAAAAAGGCCGGGGCCACGGCGCGCGTTCTGCTGTGCATGGCGGCGGCGGCGCGCTGGGATGTCTCTCCGGAAAGCTGCGATATCGTCGGTGGCATCGTATCAGATGGCAAGAACAAGGCGCGTATCGGTGCGCTGGCGCAGGAAGCGGCAGAGTTCAAGCCGCCCGCCGTGCTGCCCTACCGCCCGGCAAACCGTGATGATGCGCTGATCGGCAGTGATGCGCCCCGGCTTGATATTCCCGCCAAGATCGACGGCTCGGCCAATTATGCGGCGGATATCCGCCTGCCAGACATGGTTTATGCCTCGATCCGGCAAGGCCCCGTCAATGCCGCCAGCATCGAATCCATGAATGAAGAGGCGGCGCGCAAAGTGCCCGGCATGATCGGCATCGTGCAGCATGGCGGGTGGGTAGCCGTGACGGCGCGTAATTGGTGGGCCGCCAACCAAGCGCTTAATCGGCTCGATCCGGTGTTCAGGCTTGCCGGGCCGCAGCTGGATGATGCCGCGATCGATGCTGCTTTGGAGGCCGCTTTCGAGAGCGGCGATGGCGCGCGTTATTTCAACCGCGGCGATCTTTTGCCGGTGTTCGAGAATGAGCGGATCGTGCGTGCGGATTACAGCGTTGCGCCCGCTCTGCACCTCGCCCTGGAGCCAATGGCCGCAACCGCGCGCGTGCGCCCCGGCGATGTTGAGGTGTGGATGCCCACGCAAGCGCCGACCTTGGCGCGCAAGGCCGTGGCGAGTGCGCTTGGGGTCGCCGAAAATGAGGTGACGATCTATCCGATGTTTGCGGGCGGCTCCTTCGGCCTCAAGATGGAAGTCGATGCAGGCGTGCAGGCCGCAATCCTTTCCCGCGAGGCCAAGGCGCCGGTGCAACTCATGTGGTCGCGTTCCGAGGATATCATCCGCGATTGCCCCCGCCCGCCCGCCAAGACGCGGATGTTTGCGAAGCTCGGTCGCGGGGGCCTGATCGAGGGCTGGTCGGCCAAGCTCGCCGCGCCCGCAGCGCTCGCGCAAGTGTGGGGGCGTGTGGCAGAGGGGCAGACCCGTGCGCATGCCTTGTCCGACAATTTGGCGACAACCGACGAGCTGACCGTGTCCGGCATGGATTTGCCCTATGCCATTCCCAATTTCGCGGTCGATCATTTCCCAGCCGATATCGCGCTCCCAGCCGGGCGGTGGCGCAGCAATGCCGATAGCTATGGCTGCTTTTTTTCCGAAAGCTTCATCGATGAGCTGGCGTTCGTCTCCGGCGTCGAGCCACTCTCGTTCCGCATTCAATTGCTCGGCAATCACCCAAGGCTCGCTCAATGCCTCACCGCCGTCGCCGCTCTGGGTGGCTGGCAGGGCGGTATCTCGGGCAGCGGGCAGGGCCTCGCCTGTCACCGGATGCGGGGCGGCTACATCGCAGTGCTTGTCGAAGCAGGCTTTACCCAGGGCCGCATCGTCGCGAACAAGATAAGCGCCGTCGTCGACATTGGTAAGCCAGTGAACCCCACCATCGCGCGCCAGCAGATTGAGGGTGGCCTCATCTTCGGCCTCGCAATGGCGCTGGGTGGCGCGCCCAGCTATCGCGGCTCCCTGCCAGAGGTGATGCGCCTGCGTGATTATGGCCTGCCGCGCCTTGCCGATGTGGGCGAGATATCCGTGGAATTTCTGGAAAGCGCCGGTGACCCTATCGGCTTTAGCGAATTGGGCGTTCCGGCAGTTGCTCCGGCGCTGGCCAGTGCGCTCGCAACAATCAGTGGCAAGCGCCATCGTCGCTTGCCTATCACCGGGAGCGATGCATGAAGAGTCTGCCTTTAGCGCCCGGCAAAGTGGCCGTGCTGCTCGTGAATCTCGGCACGCCCGATGCGCCAACGCCCGCAGCGGTGAAGCGCTATCTTGGCGAATTTCTCTCCGATCCGCGCGTGGTCGAAATTCCGCAATTGATCTGGCAGCCCATCTTGCGGGGCGTGGTTCTCACCACCCGCCCGCGCAAATCCGCCCATGCCTACAAGCTGGTTTGGACGGCGGAAGGATCGCCGCTCGCCGTCAACACGCGCGATACGTCGCGCGCATTGCAGGCCGCATGGGGTGAGGGGATCACGGTGGATTGGGCCATGCGCTATGGCTCTCCCTCGATTGAAGAGCGGTTCAAGGCGCTCAAGGAAAGCGGGCATGAGCGCATTCTCATCGCGCCGCTCTATCCGCAATATTGTGCAGCCACCACCGCGACGGTAATGGACAAGCTAGGGCAAGTGCTGGAGAAAATGCGCTGGCAACCGGCCATCCGCACGCTGCCGCCTTATTATAATGACCCCGCCTATATCGAAACGCTGCGGGCCCGCACGCTTGCGCAAATCGCGGCCTTGCCGTTCAAGCCCGAGCGGATTGTGGCGAGTTTCCACGGGATGCCGGTGCGCACGCGCGATTTGGGCGATCCCTATCAGAGCCAATGCCTTGAAACCGCGCGGCTGCTCAGTGAAGCGCTGGGGCATGAGGTCATGGTGACATTCCAGTCCCGTTTCGGCCCCGCCAAATGGCTGGAGCCGGCGACAGACACGGTGCTGGAAGAGCTGGGCGCGCAGGGCGTAAAGTCCGTCGCCGTGTTCACACCGGGCTTCTCGTCCGATTGCCTCGAAACGCTGGAAGAAATTGCGATGCGCGGACAGGAGAGCTTTGTCGAAGCAGGCGGCAAGGCGTTTGCCTTTTTGCCCTGTCTAAACGCGCAGCCCGACGCTATTGCTATGTACAGCCACCTGCTCGGCCGTGAATTGTCGGGTTGGGTGGAAACGCCGTCAGCGGACGGCACAACAATTTGATGGCCCAATCAGGAGAGAGTGCATGAGCAGAGTTGCGATCGTCACCGGTGGTACACGGGGCATTGGCGAAGCGATCAGTCTCGCATTGCGCGATATGGGCTATGTGGTTGCGGCCAATTATGCTGGGAATACCGAGCGCGCGAAGGCCTTTACAGATTCAACCGGCATCCAGTCCTATGCGTGGGATGTGGGCGATCATGAAGCCTGCATTGCTGGCTGCGCGCAAGTGGCTGCGGACCTCGGCCCGGTCGATATCGTCGTGAACAATGCCGGCATCACCCGTGATGGCGTGCTCATGAAGATGACGTTCGATGATTGGAACGAGGTGATGCGCATCAACCTTGGCGGCTGCTTCAACATGGCGAAGGCGACTTTCCCCGGCATGCGCGAGCGCGGCTGGGGGCGGATCGTCAATATCGGCTCCATCAACGGTCAGGCCGGCCAATATGGTCAGGTGAATTATGCGGCGGCCAAGTCCGGCATTCACGGCTTCACCAAGGCGCTGGCGCAGGAAGGCGCCAAGGCTGGCGTTACCGTGAACGCCATCGCGCCCGGCTATATCGATACGGACATGGTTGCTGCCGTGCCTGCTCAGGTGCTTGAGAAGATCGTTGCCCGCATCCCCGTTGGCCGTTTGGGTCAGGCGAGCGAGATCGCGCGTGGCGTGGCCTTCCTGTGCAGCGAGGAAGCCGGATTCGTCACCGGATCGACCCTGTCGCTCAATGGCGGCCAGCACATGTATTGATGAGGGGCGTGGAGCAATCCGCTTTGCTCTACGCCGGGCCGGTCAAGCGCAGCATGACCATTGCCGGCCATACAACGTCGATCAGCCTTGAGCCTCTCTTCTGGCGTGCGCTGGAAGAGAGTGCCACAAAGGCGGGCCTGCCGCTGAGTGCGCTGGTTGCGCGGATCGATGCAGCGCGCATCATGGTGGATGATCCGCCCAATCTGGCGAGCGCCGTGCGTTGCTGGATCCTCGCTGCAGCGCTGGACGGCAGGCAGGAGTCTCTGCCGCCGTCCGCCAGCCTTGACGTCAGCTCAACAGGCTGCGCGTCAAATCCTTGAGGTCCGCCTCTGGCCGGGCGCCATAATGGCCGATCACTTCGGCTGCGGCGATAGCGCCCAGCTCCAGACAGAGTGACGGCGCCTTGCCGCGCACATAACCAGCCAGGAAGCCCGCAGCGAAGAGATCGCCCGCGCCAGTGGTATCGATCACGCGCTCGACCGGGGCAGCGCTGACTTCATGCCGCATGCCATCCTGAATCGCGATGGCGCCCTTTTCGCTGCGCGTGACCACGAGCGTCGGCAGTTTGGGCGCGAAGGTCGCAATCGCCGCTTCGCAATCCTGCGTTTGTGCGAGCGAGCAGATTTCATTCTCGTTCGAGAAGAGAATGTCGATCAGCCCTTCCTCGATCAGATTGACGAAATCGTCACGATGCCGCTCGATGACGAATGTATCGGAGAGCGTGAAGGCGACTTTGCGGCCTGCACTGCGCGCAGCATCGATTGCATCGCGCATCGCCGCGCGGGGCTGCTCAGGATCCCACAAATATCCCTCAAGATAGAGGATGCGGGCCGAACGGATCATGTCCACATCAAGCGCGCTGGCGGGAAGGTACTGGGACGCGCCGAGGAAGGTGTTCATCGTGCGCTGCGCATCTGGCGTCACCATGATGAGGCAACGGGCTGTCGGTGGGCCGTCGCTCGCAAGCGCTGTCTCATAGCGGATGCCCAGCGCGCGAACATCATGCGCGAAAATGCGGCCAAGCTGATCGTCCGCAACCTGCCCGATGAAGCCGCATTTGCTGCCAAGCGCTGCCAAGCCCGCCAGCGTGTTGGCCGCAGAGCCACCCGAAATTTCAAGGCCCGTGCCCATGTCGAGATAAAGCTGCTCCGCCTGCTCGGCGTCGATCAGCTGCATGCCGCCCTTGGTGAGAGCGTGGCTTGCGATGAAGGCATCGTCTTCCTGTGAGATCACATCGACAATGGCATTGCCGATGGCGACAACGTCGAGAACTGGTTCAGACAAGATTTCGTCCCTTCCTGAGTGGGGCTGCGCTGGGCGCGAGATGGATTGCGCCGTCCTTATCGGCGCGCATCTCTGCGGGCAAGCATGGGACCAACGGCTTGCCGGATCATTCGATCCACGGCTTGACCGCGCAGAATAGGCGCGCGACACCTGCCCAATGTTGCTCACCGCCCTGTTGCGCGCCTTGCCGCAGATCATGCTGCCCGGCATCCGCGCCGTTCTCTGGCGCACACTGGGGTTGACGCTGCTGATTTTCGCATTGCTCGGCGTTGCGCTCTGGTTTGGATTGCACCTGCTCTTCGCCCAGATCGGCTGGCTTCAGGGCGAGGGTTTCGCGGGCGCAGCCTTGGCGGTGATCCTGGTGTTGGTCTCCAGTTGGCTGCTGTTCCGGACGGTCTCCATCGCCATTGTCGGGCTTTATGCCGACCGCATCGTCATTGCCGTCGAGGCGCAGGATTATCCCGACCGCCACGCAATCGGCCGTGCCGTTCCCGTGCTGGAGGGTGCGCGGGTCGCATTCCGGTCCGTGCGCCGCGCTATCGGCTGGAACCTCGTGGCGCTTCCCGTCTATCTACTGCTCCTTATCACAGGCATTGGCGCGCCTTTGCTGTTCCTCACGCTCAATGCCTATCTGCTCGGGCTCGATCTTGCCGAGCTGATCGAAGGTCGCCATCCGCACGCACCCCGCTACACGGCTGTCGCGCGTTGGCAGATCGGCTTCGCTTCGGCCCTGCTCTTCCTGCTACCCATCGTGAATCTGTTGGCGCCGGTGTGGAGCGTGGCTATGGCGACGCACATGTTCCATCGCCGCAAGACCATTTCCTGAATGCGCCGTTTTTACGCTCTGCCGCTCATTTTATTGCTCGGTGCCTGTGGCGCCAGTGTCGTGCCAAATGGCAGTCGCCCAGCAGCAGGCTTCACGCCTGCCACGCGATCCCTGCCCAATGGCCTGATTGGCGCTGATGCGCGCGGGTTGCAGCGCATGTTCGGTCAGCCCCGGCTCGACATTCGCGATCCTGCCGTCCGCAAACTGCAATTCGCCAATCAACGCTGCGTGCTGGATACCTATCTTTATGCGCCGGGCACGAACCGCGAGCCTGTCGTCACCCATGCCGATGCGCGGACGCTGGCTGGGGAAGATATGGCCTGGAATGCCTGCGCCCGCTTGCTTCGGGCGCGCTAAAGACGGGTCTCGATTGACTTCGCGGGCTGTCGATGACAGCCTATAGCCATGTTCGAGCATCACAGCCGATCCAGCGTCCGCCCTCATGGGGGACAGCTTCTCTCGGGACTTTAGCCCCGGGGCCGGTGCGTGCGCCCTGGCTACCGGGGCTTCACCATCGCCTTTTGCTGCCGCCGCCTGTTGAGAGCGGCGCTTCCCGCATTTGAGAAAGCCTGAACATGACGAAGACTCTTGCCGCCAGCCGGCCACCTATCATGATGATCGATAGCGACGCTGACCGGCTGACCAATCTTGCAATCAGCGTCGAGGATCGGTTTCCCCAGGTCAGCGAATTATTGCTGGGCGAGATTTCCCGCGCGGTGGTGCAGCCTGCTGATCGAGTGGGTGGCGATGTCGTCACGATGATGTCGAGCGTCGACTTTGTCGATGAGGAGAGTGGCGCAGCGCGCTCCGTCCAGCTCGTCTATCCGGGCGAAGCCGATATCGCGGCGGGGAAGATTTCCATCCTCACTCTGATTGGCGCGGGCCTTATCGGCTTGCGGGCGGGGCAATCAATCGATTGGCCGGATCGCAGTGGCAAGGTGCATAAGCTGCGGATCGAGGCGGTCAGGCAAAGCTGAACGCTACCTCAGGGGGCCTTGTGCGAGGCAGCAGAAGCGGGTGTCGCCGCGCGGCATCGGTAGAGGAGCCGTTCATTGGGCTGAGAGGGCAGGCTCGCCTGGATGTCGGCCTGCACCTTGGCGAGCGCGGCAAGGCGCGCGGGGTCGCTTGTGCAGCCAGCCCATGTGATCGCGGCGCGCGCCGTCCTTGCTCGGTCTGCGGCCTCGGCATTCACCTGATAATTGTCTGACCGGTAGCGGCCAGTCACGGGATCGAAGCGGCGCACAGAGACTGAGGCGTCATCAGCGGGCACGAAGATGCGGCTCCAGCTTCCCTGATTGTCGACGAACTGGGTCTGGCCATTCACGCAGCCTTCGTTCGACCAGTTGAACACGGGGCTCTGCGTATCGGATGTCGTGACGCGGCTCAGCGATGGGTCGATCTCGCAAATGAGCCGCCCGCTCAACGGCGCAGGGGTTCCGGCCTCTGCCATGTTCGCGCTATTGTCGCCATCCTGCGGCAGTTGCGCATCCCCGCTGTCAAAG
>Ga0307414_10000841_pt1 | contig 15699 bp, 10 predicted proteins | sample DK1Ometagenome_FD_203804 | JGI IMG/M metagenome (GOLD analysis project Ga0307414, IMG submission 203804) | Maize rhizosphere microbial communities from greenhouse at UC Davis, California, United States - DK15-O-3 | ecosystem: Host-associated > Plants > Roots > Rhizosphere > Soil | place: USA... | reverse complement strand
CAACTTCTTTGTACCGCCGGAGGGGTGCAATTCGATCAAGGCTAGAAGTCTGGATGAAGACCAAGAACTTCGGGTGACACCAGGCGAATTCGACCGCGACCTTCGATCGATTCTTAGAGGAGTGGGGAAGTGGGCCAACAAACGGTTCGACGATCGAGTGCATTTCGAAATTGTCGTGTCTGGCTCTCGGGTATTCCTCGTTCAGGTTGATTTGGAAGAGAGTCAGGGTGGTGTTGATCCTCGCAGGCTTCCTTTGGAATTCCGAAGCGGCGATCCATCCGTCGCTCATCTGCTTCATCGGTACGATGTATCAAAGCCTACACCGTTCAAAAAGCTGGCAAATGTCGCTGACTTTGAGACTGAGAATTATCATCCACCTCATCGCCTATTCTACGCGACGGGCGCGGAACTGGCGCGTGCTCTCGATGAACGCCCTGGCGAACTCCGCGATGAAGTCGACGCGATCACTGGCGGCCGCTTGGTCATCCGGGAGGACGTGGCCAACGGGACGGGCCCCGGCTTCAATCTACATCGGACAGATACGATCAGTCCCGACGAAGCGATACGGACACTTCAACAGCGGCTTCAGTACTGGCAATGTGAAAAGCAGGATCTGAAGAACGTCTGCTTCATCATACATGGCTTCCTGCCTGCACGCGCAAGCGCTTGGGCCATGTACAGTCACATCGACAAGCGTATTCGCATTCACGCACTTTGGGGGCTGCCCGACGGGCTGCAGTATCTGACACCCGATGAGTACGAGTGGGATTTGGCAACAGGCGGATGGTCCGAACGCATTCACTTCAAAGAATTCTTCTTGCGAGAAACCCCGATTGGTTCGTGGGAAATCGAGAGGATCGAACTCAACAGCGCGCGAACAAAGGTACTCACTCGTAAGGAAGCCAAGGCGATCGGTGAGTTGACGCGCGATATTGGCGCGAAACTCGGCTCTGACGTCCACATTATGTTTTTCTGCGGCATGCCGAAGGAGGCTGGCGTTGGAGATGTGCTGCCATGGTACAGGGCGCGAGCGGTCGCGACGTATGAGGCGAAACGAGAGAAGCGACTAAAGCGCGAGGTCGTGGCAAAGGTCGAAGACCTAAGAGGCCTCGATCCCTCTAGACCGATCGCAATCTCGTTGATGCCTGAGATCGAAAATTATCGAGATAACGAATTCGTACGCTCTGTGGCCCAGTTCGCGGTTGAGCACGGCATCCCAGTTGAAATTCAGGGCTCACCGCTCGCACACGCCTACTACATGCTCAAGCAGGCTGGCTGCACGGTCTTCTTGGCACATGCTCCGGCCTATGAGAGAGTTCGAAGCAAGAGGGAGTTCGGCAAGCTGGTGCGTGACGGGATTGTCTCCAGAATTCGGGGCGGAGGAGAACAGTCAATCTCGTTTAACCTCAGACCCGAGGATCGCCCTCCCGCCTTTTTCGGGAAGCTTCTGGAAGAAGGTTTGGAAGTGCTTCGCGCGGATTCTACAGATAGCCGAATTGCTGAGTTTGCTGACCTTTTCGAAGTAGTCCGAAGTTGGATTGAGAGCTCGAATTTCGAAATGGGTGAAGTCGAAGCTGTTGCGGACGCCAAAAGACAGAAGACAGGCGGCTTCTCCGCTGCCGAAGTCCTAGTCGAATCCGGAAGCAAGTCCTCTCCGATTGGAGTTCAAAAGCTTGGGAACCTGTCCCTGGATCGCATCACGCTACCGCGGGAAGCTCCAAGGGGGCTAGCTGTACCCGCCGCGAGGCTGGGCCTTTTGGCCAAGGGTGACACGGTAACGGTCGCCGTGCCAGATTCTGGAGTTGAGATGACGCTATCGATGACCGACGAAGGTGACCTCGTGATCGCTCTCGATCCCGAAGTATCTGAGCAAGACTCTGCACAGTTGGAATTGTTCAGCTAAGACTTCGACCCCTCTGAAGGTACGAGCCGTCACGAAGTAAATTCGTGACGTCGGACGCGTCTCGCTTCTCGGCTTAGGCCGTTCGCTCGCGCGCCGGCCGGGAGTTCCGCATCTCTTCGCGCTGCTTCGGCGACGCTTCGCGTCGGCGGCGCTGCGCTCGGTGCTTCACTCCTCCCCCATCCTCAGGGCTGCGATGAACGCCTCCTGCGGGATCGAGACGCTGCCGTACTCCCGCATCCTCTTCTTGCCCTCTTTCTGCTTCTCCAGAAGCTTGCGCTTTCGGGTCGCGTCGCCGCCGTAGCATTTGGCGGTGACGTCCTTGCGGAGGGCGGCGATGGTTTCGCGGGCGATGATCTTGCCGCCGATCGCGGCCTGGATCGGGATCTTGAAAAGGTGCCTGGGGATCAAATCCTTCAGCCGCTCGCACATGCCGCGGCCGCGGGCCTCGCTGTTGGCGCGGTGGACGATCATGCTCAGCGCGTCGACCGGCTCGCCGTTGACCAGGATGCTCATCTTCACGAGGTCGCCCTCGCGGTGGCCGATCTGGTGGTAATCGAAGCTCGCATAGCCGCGGCTGATCGACTTCAGGCGGTCGTAGAAGTCGAACACCACTTCGTTCAACGGAAGCTCGTAACGGAGCATCGCCCGCGCGTGGCTGCCGCTTCCGACATACGTCAGATCCTTCTGGATTCCGCGGCGGTCCTGGCAGAGCTTGAGCACGGCGCCGAGGTAGCTGTCGGGAACGTAGATGGTCGCGTCGATCCAGGGCTCCTCGACCCGCTCGATGATGCTCGGGTCCGGCCAGTCGGCGGGGTTGTGGATTTCCAGCTTCTTCCCGTCGCGCAGATGGACCTCGTAGACCACGGACGGGGCGGTGGTGATGAGGTCGAGGTCATATTCTCGGGTCAGCCGCTCCTGGATGATCTCGAGGTGGAGGAGGCCGAGGAAGCCGCAGCGGAAGCCGAAGCCGAGCGCCGCGCTGGTCTCCATCTCGAAGCTGAACGAGGCGTCGTTGAGGCGGAGCTTGTAAAGGCTGTCGCGAAGCTTCTCGAAGTCGGCGGCGTCGACCGGGAACAGGCCGCAGAAGACGACCGGCTGGACCAGCTTGAAGCCGGGGAGCGGCTCGGCGGCGGGCTTCTTCGCATCGGTGATCGTGTCGCCGACGCGGGTCTCCGCGACTTCCTTGATCTGCGCGGTGATGAAGCCGATCTCGCCCGCGGCGAGCTCCGGAAGGTCGGTGCGCTTGGGCGTGAAGCAGCCGACGCGGTCGATGAGGTGGGTCGTTCCCGCCTGCATGAACTTGACCTGCTGGCCCTTCTTGATGACCCCGTCCATGACCCGGACGAGGATGACGACTCCGAGATAGGGGTCGTACCAGCTGTCGACGAGCATGGCCTTGAGCGGCGCGTTGCGGTCGCCCTTGGGCGGCGGGATCTTGTCGACGATCGCCTGCAGGACTTCGTCGATTCCGATGCCGCTTTTCGCCGAGGCCAGGACGGCCTCACTCGCGTCGAGCCCGATGATCTCCTCGATCTCCTGCCGCACCCCTTCCGGGTCGGCCGCGGGGAGGTCGATCTTGTTGATGACCGGCACGATTTCATGGTCATGCTCGATCGACTGATAGACGTTCGCCAGCGTCTGCGCTTCCACGCCCTGCGCCGCGTCCACCACCAGAAGCGCACCCTCGCACGCCGCCAGCGACCGCGAGACTTCGTACGCGAAGTCCACGTGACCGGGCGTGTCCATCAGGTTGAGCTCGTAACCGTTCCATTCGAGCCGCACCGTCTGCGCCTTGATGGTGATCCCGCGCTCCTGCTCGATCTCCATATTGTCGAGGATCTGCCCGTGCGTCATCTCGCGCTCGGTCAGCCCGCCCGTCCGCTGGATCAGCCGGTCGGCCAGCGTCGACTTCCCATGGTCGATATGAGCGATGATCGCGAAATTCCGAATTCCAGATATTTCCACTGACAATTTTGGGCACTTTGCGCAATTTGGAGTTGGCGCGCGCTAGCAGTGCGGCGGTGGAATGTCAGCTAGCCGCGACACCCGGATTCTGTTAGGTGCGCGAGCCAAGAGGGCGGCCCGCTCGGGGGTGTCGGAGGCCGTCGCTCTCGGATCATCTATAGGGGGTATCTGATGCGTAAGCTCGTTCTTTCGACCGTGGCGCTCGCCGCGATGATTTCCGCTGTGCCGGCCGAGGCGCAGAAGCAGACTGCGCCGAGCTCCGGCCGCAAGGACCAGGCGCGGGGAATGGCTGAAATCCCGGTCTGCCAGCACAAGATCGGAACGATCGCCATCGTCGAGCCGGAAGAGCAGTGGTGGCGGCAGCTGAACCTCGGAAGCCCGGAAGCGATCATCCGAGTCTTCGTCCAGAAGTCCGGCTGCTTCACGCTCGTTAGCCGCGGCCGCTCGATGCAGAGCCGCGCAATGGAAAAGGCGCTGGCCGAACAGGGCGAGCTCCAGGCGGGCTCGAAGGTCGCGAAGAAGGGCCAGGTGAAGGCCGCTCAATATTTCCTCGAGCCGAACATCGTCAGCTCCAATTCCAACTCGGGCGGCGGCAACGTCGGCGGAGCACTGGGCGGGGCCATCGGCGGCCTGTTCGGCGGCGCGGGCCACGCGATTGGAGCCCTCGCCGGCGGGATCAACGTCAAGAAGGGCGAGGCCAACGTGACGCTGTCGCTCGTCGATGCCGCGACGACGGAAGAATCGGTCGTCGAAGGCTATTTCCGCAAGCGCGACCTGAGCTGGGCCGGTGGCGGCGGCGCAGGCTGGTGGGGCGGCTTCGCGGCAGCGGGAGCGTCCGGTTACCAGAACACCGAGATCGGCCAGATCATCGTCCTCGCCTACCTCGACGCCTACAAGAAATTGGTGGTCGAACTCGGCGGAATGCCGATCGTGCAGCAGGCCGCGGCTCCGGGCCAGTAAGACAGGTTACAGCCAAGAAAGCCGTCGGCGTGAGCGCCGGCGGCTTTTCTTTTTTGGGGCAATGAACCCCTCTTCCAAGGGCTTGCACGGACCGGCTCACGGCTTACAGCAGGGATCGGAGTTCGAGGGGAGCCAAGAGTCTCATGAATCAGAAGAATCGTCTTGCCGTATTGCTCGCCAGCGCGTCGTTGCTGGCGGCCTGTGCAACCGCTCCGCAGACCGTCGAGGTCGCGCCGCCAGTCGCTCCCGAAGCCATTGCCGCCCCCGCCGAGCCTGCGCCGGTCAGTGCGCTCGTGCAGGAAGTCGCGATCCCGCACACGTCGTTCAAGCTCGCCAACGGCCTGACTGTCATCGTTCACGAGGACCACAAGGCGCCGGTCGTCGCGGTCAGCACCTGGTACAATGTCGGCTCAAAGGACGAGCCCAAAGGCAAGACCGGCTTCGCTCACTTGTTCGAGCATCTGATGTTCAACGGTTCTGACAATCTGCCGGGCGACTTCTTTACCTATCTGCAGCAGATCGGCGCGACCGACTACAACGGGACGACCTGGTTCGACCGGACGAATTATTTCCAGACGGTTCCGAAGGCAGCGCTCGAGCGGGCCCTGTTCATGGAGTCCGACCGCATGGGGTATCTGCTCGGAGCGGTCACCCAGGAGAAGCTGGATAACCAGCGCGGCGTCGTCCAGAACGAGAAGCGCCAGGGCGACAACCAGCCCGGCGGCCTCATCGAATATGAGGTTCTCGGCAACCTTTTCCCCGACGGGCATCCGTACCAGCACTCGACCATCGGCTCGATGGCCGACCTGGATGCGGCGAGCCTCGCGACGGTGAAGGAATGGTTCATCGACAAGTACGGCCCGAACAATGCCGTGCTCGTGCTCGCGGGCGACGTGACGGAGGCCGAAGCGCGCCCGCTGGTCGAGAAATATTTCGGGGCGATCAAGGAAGGTCCGGTCAACGTGCCGGCAGCCGCCGACGTGCCGACGCTCGCCGCACCCAAGTCGATCGTGATGAAGGACCGCGTCGCAGCGACGCAGATCCAACGGCACTGGGCGGTCCCCGGCATGCAGTCGGATCAGCTGGCCGCGCTCGACATCGGTGGTTCGATCCTCGGCGGACTCGCCAGCTCGCGCCTCGACCGGATCCTGGTGCGTGAGGAAAAGCTGGCAGTCAGCGTGACCGCCGGGCTTCAGCCCTTCCAGCGCATCGGCATGTTCGAGGTGACCGCGACAGTGAAGCCGGGCGTCGACCCCGCCGTCGTCGAAAAGAGATTGGACGAGATCCTCGCCGACTATATCGCCAACGGCCCGACCGAAGACGAGGTTCGCCGTGCCGCGACGCAGGAAGTCGGAAGCGAGATCCGCGGGCTCGAGCAGGTTGGCGGCTTCGGCGGCAAGGCCGTGGCGCTGGCCCAGGGCCAGGTTTTCGTCGGCGACTCCGATTTCTACAAGAAGAACCTGGAAGCCTATGCCCGGCTGACGCCCGCGGACGTGAAGGCGGCGATGCAGCAATGGCTGTCGCGGCCCGTCTTCGCGATCCGGCTCGAGCCGGGCGATCGCCCGCCTTACGAAGAGGCCAAGTTCAAGCCGAAGAAGGGCAAGAGCGCGGACATTGCGACGCCGAAGGTGAAGCGCGAGATCCCGCCTGTCGGCGGCAATCCCCCGCTTGATTTCCCCGACGTCCAGCACGTTGCCCTGTCGAACGGGATCAAGGTCGATTACGCGCAGCGTACGACCGTTCCGGTTACGCAGATCGCGCTCGGCTTCGACGCCGGCTATTCGGCCGACCCGGCGGCGGCGCGCGGTCTCCAGGGCATGACCCTCGCGCTGCTTGACGAGGGCGCGGCGGGCAAAACGTCGCAGCAGATCGCGGAGGAAGAGGAGCGGCTCGGAGCGCAGATTTCGGCGCAGGGCAGCGCGGACGTCAGCAACGTCACACTGTCGGCGCTGAGCGCAAACCTTGGACCGTCGCTCGACCTGCTCGCCGACATCGTCCAGCGGCCGGACTTCAATGCGGCGGAAGTGGAGCGGGTTCGCACCCAGATCCTCACCGGAATCGCTCAGGAGCAGAAGGACCCGCAGAGCATGGCGTCGCGCACGCTACCGACTTTGCTCTACGGGGACGCGCATCCCTATGCGGCCACCGGATCGGGCAATCCGGCGGCGGTGAAGGCCTTCACGCGCGACGATCTCACCGGATTCCAGCAGCGCTGGCTGCGGCCCGACAATTTGCAGATTTTCGTGGTTTCGAACCTGCCGCTGGTGGAAGTCCAGCAGCAGCTGGAGCAGCGCTTCGGCAGCTGGGCCGCACCTGCCGGCGTGGCCAAGGGCGAGAAAATGTTCGGGGCGCCCCCGGCACGCCCGACGGGTGAGCGGATCGTGCTGATCGACCGTCCGGGATCGCCGCAGTCGGTGATCATGGCCGGGCAGGTCACGCCGATCGACCCGCGCGGCGAGATGGCTCCGATCACCGCCTCCAACGACGTGCTCGGCGGACAATTCCTGTCGCGCATCAACATGGACCTGCGCGAGACCAAGGGCTGGTCCTACGGCGTCCGCGGAACGGCGCAGCTCAACGCCAAGATCATCCCCTACATCGTCAGCGCTCCGGTTCAGGCCGACCGCACGGGCGATTCCATTGCGGCGCTCCGTCAGGACATTCGCGAGTTCCTGTCGACCAAGGGCGTCACGGACGAGGAGCTGTCACGGACGATCGCCAACCGCGTGAACCAGCTTCCGGGTCAGTTCGAGACGTCTGCGGCGGTGCTCTCGGCGATGCAGACCAACGCGCTCTACGGCCGGCCCGACAATTATTACGAGCTGCTGGCCGGCAAGTATCGCGGGCAGACGCAGGCGACACTCGACGCGGCACTGCGTGAAGCCGTCGATCCGAACGGCTTCGTCTGGGTCGTCGTAGGCGAGGCGGCCAAGGTGAAGCCGCAGCTCAAGAAGCTCGGCCTCCCGATCGAAGAGATCGAGCCGCGGTAAAGCAGGAGCGCCGAGCACAGCGAAGCGGCCGCCCGAGTGGCCGTGAGCTATGCAAGAGACGGCGAATGCCGCCGGGCGCGCGTGCGAGCGGCCTAAGCCGCGCTGCGACATGCGTCCGACGACACGGCATTCACTCCCGTGTCGGACCTTCGGGACTTTGGCGTTCTGAACTGGTACTGCTGCCGCTCGCCTACGCCCCCATTACCGTAGGCTGGTTCGTCGGTATTTGTATCGCGGGGATTCGAGCGGGAGGCAGCAATGGTAAAGCCGGTGAAATTCGCCCACGTCGTCTACCAGACTCGGCGGTTCGACGAGATGATTGCCTGGTACCGCGATGTGTTCGAAGCGGACGTCGTCTACGAGAACCCTGCTCTGGCGTTTCTGACTTACGACGACGAGCACCATCGTTTCGCGTTCGCCAATCTCGATGTCTTGAAACCGGGCGGTGGGTTCCGGGACAACCGAGGCGAGATCGGAGTCAATCATGTGGCCTACACATATGCAAAGGTAGGAGATTTGATGGACACCTATGCGCGGTTAAAGCGAGCCGGAATAAGGCCCTACTGGCCGGTCCATCACGGCACTACGCTGTCGCTCTATTACGCGGATCCTGATGGCAATCGAATGGAGTTCCAGATCGATTGCGGGACAGTCCAAGAGGCAACAGCCCTCATGCGCACACCCGCTTTCGCCGACAATCCGGTCGGCGTGATGTATGATCCGGACGAGTTGCTGGAACGCTTCGAGGCTGGAGAGGACGAGGCAACTCTTCTCGCAATGCCCAGCGGAGATCCCTCTCCTATCCCCGCGGCGCACGGGATGTCCTGAAACTAGGGCTAGTGTCCGCAATGGGTGGAAAGCGGACATTAGCGGCGATAGCTTCTCGGCCATGAAAAGCCTCTTCCGACCTGACGGTTTCGCCATCGGCTTGTTCGCGGTCGGCGTCATCATGCTGTTCGTACCGTTGATGCTGATACCCGGCCTAACCGCAATACTCGCTGCGGGCGCTTACTGGCTCACGATGATGGTCGTGAAATTGGTGTATCGGCGACGAACCTGACAGGCTGTTCGAAATGTCCGCAATGGGTCGAAAGCAGACATGCCGCCGCCCCTTACTACTGGAACCGCTCACGACCTTAGGTCTTAAGAGGGGAATCTACATCGCGTCAGCGGAGCACAAGTGAAGAGCGGCCAAGAAATCCGTCCGCGGCTCGTGCGCCGCCTCACTCTGTTACATGCGGTGCTCTATGGAGTAGGAGTTACCGTCGGTGCGGGCATTTACGTTCTAGTCGGCATCGCCGCCCGCCGGAGCGGCATGCATGCTCCGTTGGGATTCCTGTTCGCAGCCGTTGCGATGGGTCTTACCGCGGCCGCCTTTGCAGAGCTTGGGACCAGAATGCCGGTGAGCGCGAGTGAGGCCGCCTACGTACAGGAGGCTTTCAAGCGCCGCTGGCTCAGCGTTCTGATGGGGCTGGTGGTCGTAGCAACCGCAATCGTCTCCGCAGCGACGATCAGTGCGGGCAGCGTCAGCTACATCGGCGTCTTCGTCCCACTTCCCCCAAGTGCCCTAATTATCGGCGTGGTGCTGCTAATGGGGCTAATCGCCAGCCTAGCGACGACCCAGTCCATTGGCTTCGCGGGACTCATGACGCTGATCGAGGTGGGCGGCCTTTGCCTGATCATCGTGGCAGGTCTCAGCCAAGGAACAGAGGTCCTCAACCGCTTGCCCGAATTGATACCCGCAGATGCCGACCTTTGGCTATCGCTCGGCGGCACGACGTTAATTGCGGTATTTGCCTTCATCGGCTTTGAACATGTGGTCAACATCGCAGAGGAATTGAAGGAGCCGAGCTGGACCCTTCCACGAGCGCTTTTTGTGACCCTTGGCATAACTGCACTACTCTACATGCTCGTGATCTGGATCTCGGTTACTGCCGTCGAACCTGCGGAATTGGCAGCATCACCAGCGCCTCTCGCCCTTGTTTTTGAGCGACTCACTGGAATGCCGCTGCTCACCATGAGCGTGGTTGCGATCGTTGCCACGCTCAATGGCATCGTGGTGCACATGATCATGATTGCGCGGGTTCTCTATGGCTTGGCCGATCAAGGCAGTTTGCCGGCGCCGCTAGCCCGGGTCAGCCGGCGGACGCGAACACCAGTAATTGCCACGTCAATGGCCGTCGCCGCGATCCTGGGGATGACACTTGCAGTGCCGTTGGAGGGCCTTGCAGACTTGGCTTCACTCGGAACGCTTGCGGTATTCGCGGGCGTGAATCTGGCGCTCATAGCTATCAAGCACAGGGGCACCCCGCCGCCAGAGGGCAGTTTCGACTGCCCGATCTGGATAGCTTATGCCGGTCTCGGATCGTCCCTGCTGCTGCTGCTATTCGGCTTGCTGCAATAAGGTCCGATTAGGTGGCCGCTGCAATGGCAGGAGCGGTGAGGGTTTGGGTTCAAATCCATTAGCGACCGGCGGCAGGAATGGGTGGAAAGCTGACATTAGCGTGGCCTATGATGTGCGCACGGCCTTGACGACCGGCTACACGGGCATCTCCATCCACCTGAGCGGTCTCGACATCCGTCGTCAATTAAAAGTCCGCTACAATGGTGCTGCCAGAGCAACGAAGACAGGACCAACTCGAAGGCCCGAGACCTAAACGGCCGCTATGAAGGTGGAAGCGGCCTAGCCGAGGCGTCGCAGGGCTCGGCCGCCTCTCGGCCTTATCTACATGTTCCACCAAACCCATTCATCAGAATCTATGCGACCGTTGTGGTTACGGTCGATGCGGGTCCAGGTGGCCGCCGACCAATACTCGTCAGCCGAGAGATAGCCGTCACCGTTCGCGTCGAAGGCTGTCCAATAGTTCGTCCAATAATCTGGGTTATAGTAGGCGTCGCGATAGAAGCCGCCAGCACGATAACAGTTTTCGAACTCGCTGCGGCTGATGCGTCCATCCTTGTCGGCATCCCAGAACCCGTAGGCATTCGTGCGATAGGTGTTCCACTCATCACCGGTGATGAAGCCGTCGTTGTTGACGTCGACATAGCCGTACGTACCGCAGATCGTGTTTGATGCTGTGGCAGGCTCGGCCACAGGGGCGCATGCTGCAATGCCCGCTGTTGTGGCCAGCAAAGCTACAAGACCAAGTTTACACATCGAAGCTCTCCTTTCGAATTGCCCCGACCACCCCCCGTTCCTTCGGGGCTAGACTTGGAGAACAACTGCATTGCGCGGTTGCAGTTCCCGCACGTGGAACCGCTCGGCTACAAGCCGTGGGCGCCGATAATAGCTGCTCGAACTGACCGCGCTACTCATGTCCGGAACGGGTCGAAACCGGACAGATCGAAAAGCCCTGCTCAGAGTACCTGGGGAGGCGATGAGGGGACAGGGTTTCGTCGTTCGGAGGCAGCTCGTGTTACGGAGGATTAGGCTGCCCCTCCAGATCTTCCGGGTGGCCCGCCGATGAAGGAAGCAGTACGACTGGCGGCATAGGCGCTCACGTCGCGTCAACTTCCTCGATGGATGAGGCGCTAGATGCTAACTCAGCTTTTCCTTGCGACTATGATGGCGCTGGTCACGTCCGTGATTCACTTGACCGGCCTGGCTTTGCTCGTTCGCCTACTTCGGTCTCATCATCGGCTGGTGAGGCCGTTAAGGGATGCTCCTGTCGCCATCCTGATGATCGCAACAGCCACGATCTTCGGAATTCATACCGCGGAAATCTGGCTTTATGCGCTCCTCTATGTGCTGGTCGGCGCCCTCGGGGATTTCGAGCTAGCGCTATACTTTTCAACTGTGACGTACTCGTCGGTTGGCTACGGCGACGTACTACTGGGTGAGGAATGGAGGATCTTAGGTGCCATTGAGGGTGCGACCGGAATCCTCATGATCGGTTGGTCGACCGCATTCCTCGTGTCACTGCTGGGCCAGCTCAAATTACTGACCCACGACTGGCTAACACGCGAGGGAGGACCGGGTCTCAGGCAGACGCCTGACTAGTGTCCGGAATGGGTCGAAAGCTGTCACCCAGGCCAATGTCCGTTTGGGGTGGAAAGCGGACATTCCGCGGTGCCTGTGATAAACTACTGCGGGGCGATACAGGAAGTTCGTGACGACGCGGAGGTTTTGCATGCTCCGTCCGACACCAACCGTTTGGTCGAAGGCCCCCACCCTTGGCATCGAGCGGCGGCAGCTGCTCAGTGGGCTTGCAGTCTTGGCGGGCGCTGCCCCTCTTTGTGCGCGCGAACCACTTACGCGCCGCGGGACGCCGCAGCTCACCACCGGCCCCTTCTTCCCGCTTAGTCGGCCGCCCGACCAGGACTGGGACATGACCCATGTCGCCGGAAAAGCCGGCGTGGCCCAGGGCGTCATCATGGAGTTACGCGGTCGAGTTTCCAGCGAGAGTGGAAAGCCTCTGCCCGGTGCCAGGCTCGATATCTGGCAGACCAACGGTCTCGGCCGTTACCACCATCCCAGTGACGAGAGTGGCTTGCCATTGGATCCGAACTTTCAAGGCTCGGGAGTAATCTTTGCCGACGCGCAGGGCGATTATCGAGTGCGGACCATCATTCCTTTGCCCTATGAGCGCCGACAGCGACACATCCATTTCGACGTTCGCGGTGACAAGCGGATGCTAATCACGCAGATGTTCTTTCCGGGCGAGCCGAACGAACGTGATACCCTTTATCCGACACTGCGGAGCGAAGCGCTTCAGCGGGCGGTGACTGCGGAGCTCGTCGGAGAGGACGGCGGCGTAAAGCAGTTCCGATGGAATATTGTGGTTGCCGGAGAGTGACCGCTGAGCAGCCTGTGGGTGGCCGCCTAATGTCTGCTTTGGTCGAAAGCTGACATTAGAGATCTAGCGACAGGAATGGGTGGGAAACCGACCTTCCCCAAACCGGTGGCCGCAGACCCACCGGAATGGTAGTTTCGTACTCATGCCAACTTGCAGTCACGCAACCCTTGCCGCAGTTTCCGATTTCCTGGCTCGTGGCGGTGAAATGGGAGCGCTTATTAGAGCGCATGACTGGGACTCGACGCCGCTCGGCGCGCCGGAAGGCTGGCCGGCGCCGCTGCGCACGGCCCTCCGCCTGATTCTCAATTCCGGCCACCCCATGTACATTTGGTGGGGTCCTGAGCTTCGATGCTTTTACAATGATGCCTATCGACGTTCGATAGGATCGGAGAGGCATCCCGGCTCGCTTGGCCAGCCCGGCCGTGAAGTGTGGGATGAAATCTGGGACATCATCGGTCCTCAGATTGACCGCGTCATGTCCGGGCGCGGTGCGACCTGGAATGAGAACCATCTCGTTCCCATCACCCGCGATGGCATCCGTGAGGAGGTTTACTGGACCTACAGCTACAGTCCGATCGATGATCAGACGGCGCCAAATGGTGTTGGCGGAGTGCTGGTCGTATGCAGCGAGACCACCCAGCAGGTGCTCGCTGCGAGGAAGCTTGAGATGGAGACGGAACGCCTCCGCGGGATGTTCGACCAGGCCCCCGGGTTCATGGCCCTTCTCGGCGGCCCGGATCACGTCTTCCAAGCCATCAACGCGTCCTATCTGCAGTTGATTGGCCATCGCAATCTCATTGGCAAGACTGTCCGCGAGGCAGTCCCCGAAGCCGAAGGTCAAGGGTTCCTCGATCTTTTGGATCAGGTGTATCGAAACGGTGAAGCATTCGTCGGCAAGGGGATCGCTGCAGACCTCCAGCGGACCCCAGACGCAGCCGTCGAACGCCGCTACCTCGATTTCGTGTACCAGCCTCTCACCGGTGCCGACGGTGAGGTGATCGGCATCTTTGTCGAGGGCTCGGACGTCACTGACCGCCAACGGGCGGAAGCGGCGTTGCGCGAGACCGAGGAGCGGTTCGAAGCGATCGCCAACTCGATTGACCAGATGATCTGGTCGACGCGTGCCGACGGTTTTCACGATTACTACAACGAGCGCTGGTACGAATTCACCGGCGTGCCGCCGGGCTCGACCGATGGCGATGCGTGGAATGGGATTTTCCACCCTGACGATCAGGAACGCGCCTGGGGAGTGTGGCGGCACAGCCTGGAGACAGGCGAGCCATATCACATCGAATACCGTCTACGGCACCGGTCAGGCGAGTACCGTTGGGTGCTGGGCCGCGCACAGTGCGTGCGAGATGCGGCTGGCCACATCACCCGCTGGTTCGGGACTTGCACCGACATCCAGGAGATCATCGAGGCGCGAGAGCTGCTGAGCAATTCCCGCGAACTGCTGGAAGCCAAGGTCCAGGAACGAACGCGCGAGCGCAACCGGGTCTGGGAGATGAGTAGCGACCTGTTCGCGATCATGGATTTCGATGGGCAGTTGCGCGCCATCAATCCTGCGTGGACGGCGACGCTCGGTTATGATGCAGCCACGCTCCTCTCTCGTGACGCCACCGTTCAGGTTCACCCCGACGACCAGGAATCGCTGTGGCGGGTTGTAGAACGATTGCGCCAAGGACAGACGATCACCAGATTCGAAGACCGTCTGCAGCATGCCGACGGCTCTTGGCGCTCGATTTCCTGGGCGCTCGTCCCCGAGGGCGACGTTTTCTACGCAGTGGGACGTGACATGACGGCCGAACGCCAAGCGGCCGCCGAGCTTGAGGCGGCACAGGAAGCTCTTCGCCAGAGTCAGAAGATGGAGGCGATGGGTCAGCTCACCGGCGGAGTTGCGCACGACTTCAATAACCTTCTGACCCCGATCATCGGCGGACTGGACCTACTCCAGCGGCGCGGCGTCGGGGATGAGCGGACGCAGCGCACCATCGCCGGAGCGCTTGCCTCTGCTGAAAGAGCGAAAACGCTCGTTCAGCGCTTACTTGCTTTTGCGCGGCGGCAACCGCTCCAGCCAACTTCGGTAAATGTTGGCGAGCTTGTGCACGGAATGGCCGGCCTCGTTGACAGCACCACTGGACCGCAGGTGAGGATGATCGTCGAGGTAGCCGATACGCTGCCGCCTGTGATCGGAGACGCCAACCAGCTGGAGATGGCCCTTCTCAACCTTGCTGTTAATGCGCGCGACGCGATGCCGGACGGGGGCACGATTACGATTGCTGCGGGCGTCGAACGGATCGAAGGGCATCACTCCTCCGGCCTTTCCACAGGAGACTATGTCCGAGTCTCGGTGACAGACACCGGCACCGGCATGGACAAAGCTACGCTCAAGCGGGCAGTTGAGCCATTCTTCAGCACCAAGGGCATGGGGAAAGGAACCGGGCTGGGCCTTTCCATGGTTCACGGCCTTGCCGCGCAGCTCGGCGGTGCGATGACCATATCCAGCCAGCGGGGATTGGGCACAAGGGTCGACCTGTGGCTGCAGATCGGTGCCCGGCCGGCCGAATCCGGGAATCAGGAAGTCACGGGCCCCTGGGTCGCGGCCTCCGGTACCGTTCTGCTTGTTGACGACGAGGATCTGGTCCGCTCGAGCACCGCTGACATCCTCGCCGACCTTGGCTACGCGGTGGTCGAATCCTCATCGGCGGAAGAGGCGCTGGGGCTCGTGGCCCAAGGCATTCGACCGGACCTCCTAGTCACCGATCATCTGATGCCCGGAATGGACGGCGTCGAGCTTGCGCGGCTCTTGAAGCAGCAGCTATCCTCGTTACGTGTGCTGGTGATCTCCGGCTATGCTGAGGTTGAGGGCGTTGCCGCCGATTTGCCGCGGCTTGAAAAGCCATTTCGTCGAGCGGACTTGGCCAAGGTACTGGCTGACGAGGCTGCGACGGTCTGAGCAGCGATGTTCATCAGCGCCGTGGCGCCGCGTGCGGAACGTCAGCTTTGGGTCGAAGGCTGCCACTGCTGATCTAGCGGCAGGAATGGGTGGAAAGCAGACACTAGCTGTGTATCCCCACGGCACGGG
>Ga0307414_10000839_pt1 | contig 15703 bp, 12 predicted proteins | sample DK1Ometagenome_FD_203804 | JGI IMG/M metagenome (GOLD analysis project Ga0307414, IMG submission 203804) | Maize rhizosphere microbial communities from greenhouse at UC Davis, California, United States - DK15-O-3 | ecosystem: Host-associated > Plants > Roots > Rhizosphere > Soil | place: USA... | reverse complement strand
AATTATGCTAAGATTAGTTATGAAATTGGGAATCCATACCAATCGGCACCTCAAGTTTTAGCGGAATATTTAAATAAATATCCGAAAACAACTTACAGAGATGAAATTGAAACTCTTTTAATCGATTCTTACATTACGTCTAAAAATTATACAGAAGCTCTTAAACTTTTGGAAGGTAAAAATAGTTTTGAAAATAAAGTTGCTTTACAAAAAGTCGCATTTTATAGAGGTCTAGAGGTTTACAACGAAGGTAATTATTCAGAGGCTAAAGCACTTTTTGATAGATCGTTAAAAGAACCAAGGGATAATAATTACACCGCTAGAGCAACCTTTTGGAAAGCTGAAACGGATTATAATTTAAACAATTATGACGATGCTTTAGTTGGTTTTAAACAATTTACGCAGCAATCTTCAGCCTCTACAACACCTGAAAATACCAACATAGATTATAACTTGGCTTACACGTATTTTAAACTAAAAAATTATCCGCAGGCGAGTCAGCATTTCAATCAGTTTATAAATAAAAGAAAAGATGATAAAGTAAGATTAAACGATGCTTATTTGCGTTTGGGAGATACGTATTTTGTGTCCAGCGATTATAATGATGCCGCAAAAGCGTATGATAATGCGATTAAATTAAACGAGATAGATTCCGATTATCCATTTTTCCAAAAGGCGATTAGTACCGGTTATGGAGGGAATGATTCCAAAAAGATTTCAGATTTAGAGCAATTCATTTCAAAATATCCAACGTCTAAACTTCGTGATGATGCCATGTACGAATTGGGTAATTCGTATGTAAAAGCAAATCAAAATGATAAAGCTATGGCTATGTATGACAGATTGGCAAGTGAATACAGCATGAGTTCCTTTGTACCAAAAGGATTATTACGTCAAGGTTTGGTCTATTATAATGGAAGCAACAACGAACAAGCTTTAACGAAGTTTAAAAAAGTAGCAACCGATTTTGCAGGAACCCCAGAAGCCGTTCAAGCAGTCTCTACCGCAAGACTTATTTATATTGATATGGGACGTGTAGATGAATATGCTGCTTGGGCCAAAACCTTGGATTTTGTAAATGTGACAGATGCCGATTTAGATAACGCGACTTATGAAGCTGCCGAAAAACAGTATTTGGATAATAATACTGATAAAGCCATTAAGCAATTTAATGGATATTTAACGCAATTTCCTAACGGGCAACATGCTTTACAGGCACATTTTTACGTGGCTCAAATGTATTACAAACAAGGATTGGCAGAGAATGCCGCGTCACATTATAAATACGTGGTGGAGACTTCACAAAGTGAATTTACCGAAGAAGCCTTAGTGCGTTTATCACAATATTACTTAGAAGCAAAAAGTTGGAATCTGGCCATTCCGTTGTTAAAACGTTTAGAAGATGGTGCCAATTTGCCTCAGAATGTAGTATTTGCGCAGTCGAATTTAATGAAGGCACAATACCAATTGGAAAAATATACGGATGCGATTGCTTATGCTGAAAAAGTACTGACGAATTCTAAAATCGATAATAAAATCAAAAGTGATGCCCATGTTATTATAGCCCGTTCTGCGATTAAAATGAATGATGAAGCTAAGGCAAAAACAGCTTTTGCCAAAGTGGAAGAAGTAGCAACAGGAGAAACAGCTGCCGAAGCACTTTATTACAATGCCTATTTTAAAAATAAAGAAGGCAAGTTTGAAGCATCAAATACGGCGGTTCAAAAGCTAGCTAAAGATTTTTCAGGATATAAATATTACAGTGCTAAAGGATTGGTGCTCATGGCGAAGAATTTTTATGCCTTAAAAGATGCGTTTCAAGCAACCTATATTTTGGAAAGCGTCATTCAGAATTTCCCAGAGTTTGATGATGTGGTTTCGGAAGCTAAAGCTGAACTAACCAAAATTAAAGCGGAAGAATCTAAAACAAATTCATCTGTTACAACAGATGGCAATTAGTTTTGTAATTGTGAATCATAATCAAAAATCGTAAATAAATAAGTATGCGTAAGCACATAAAAAATATCACATTACTAGCGGTAATTTTAAATATAGCAGTGTCATTTGCTCAAGATAGAGATAAAGATACTATTCAAACAGGCGTTATAGATGTTGTAAAACCATATACCCCTTCTATCTCGGATGCTTTTAAAGTGAAGGAGATCCCAAATTTGGATGATGAGGTTACTGCCAATAAAAAGGAAATAAAATACAATATATTTTCAATTCCTGTGGCATCAACTTTTACACCAGCCAAAGGAAAAGCAGCGGTTGTTGAACAAAAAGCTCCTGAAAAAATATTTGATAATTACGCGACGGTCGGCGTTGGTACATACACGACTATTTTGGGTGAAGTGTATGTCAGTCATGCGTTGAGTAGAACGGAAAATTTTGGTGGTTATATCAGTCATCATTCATCTCAAGGTGGTATTGAAAATTTGCTGCTAGATGACAACTTTTCTAATTCAAAACTTAATTTGAATTATGGGTCGCATTTAAGGGATTTATCATGGAATGTGGAGGCTGGAGCCCAACAGCAAACTTATAATTGGTATGGCGTGCCAGAATTTCAATTGGATGAAGCTGAAGCAGATCAAATTGGTGTGGGGCATTCCTTTTTTGGAGCGCATTTGGGTAGTGATATTACTTTCAATGATACCTATATAAATTCCGCGAATGTATTTTTTAGACATTTTGGAGATAATCAAGATTCTAGGGAAAATAGGTTTAATGCTCAGATTAAAGCCGATATTCCTATTAATAGTGAAGAAGAATTGGCTACCGTTTTAAAGTTTGATTATTTAGGAGGTAATTTTGATAGAAGGTTTGAAATAGATGAAGAATTAAAATATGGAAACTTTTTTGTTGGATTATCATCTGCTTATGAAATGAAACAGGATGATTTAACGGTCAATTTAGGAGCTTCGGTTTTTTATTTGAATGATACACATGGTGATGACAATAAAATTTTTGTTTATCCAAACATTACGGCGACCTACCGATTGGTGAACGATATTTTAATTGCCTATGGCGGTATTCAAGGTGATTTAATCCAGAATTCCTATTACGGTTTTGCTACGGAAAATCCGTTTGTGTCACCAACATTAATGATTCAGCCAACCGACCAATTATATAATGCATTTATTGGTTTGAAAGGCAAAGTGTCCAGTCATATGAGTTATAATTTTAGTGGAAGATATATTTCTGATAGAAATAAAGCCTTATTTAGAAATAATGAAATAACCTCTAATAATTTACAGAATTACTCGTATGGCAACTCTTTTGGAATTGTATATGATGATGTGAAAACATACAGTATCGCTGGTGAAATTAATGTAGATGTGAACCGAAATTTTACTTTGGGGATAAAAGCAGAGTATTTTGATTATTCATCTGATACACAAGCGGAAGCTTGGAACTTACCGGACATTAAAGGCTCCGTATTTTTAGATTACCAAATAAGTGATAAATGGTATGCAGGTGCTAATTTGTTTTACATTGGCGAGCGTAAAGATCAATTATATTTAAATGATGGTATTGCCACGCCATTAACAGTGACTTTAGATAGTTATTTTGATGCCAATGCACATATAGGTTATCATATTAACGACCAATTATCTGTATTTGCAAAAGGCAATAATTTAGGGAACCAAGGCTACCAACGTTGGCAAAATTTCCCGGTACAAAGCATGCAGTTTTTAGCTGGCGCAACTTATAAATTTGATTTCTAATTCCCGCGAAGGCGGGAAATCTTTAATTGGCATAGCCAGTAGTTGTGGTTAATGCCGAAAACCAAGAAACCTAATGAATAAAACAATATTTGAAATCACTAAAATGGACTGTCCGTCGGAGGAAAATCTAATCCGAATGAAATTGGACGGAATTTCAAGTATTGCAAATTTGGACTTTGATATTCCGAATAGAAAATTGACCGTTTTTCACAGCGGAGAAATTGACCAAATCGAAAAGTCCATTATCGAACTAAATCTTGGCGGAAAAAAAATATCGACCGAACAAACGAACCAAACGGAATTTAAAGAAAATGAGAACCAAAGGAAATTACTTTGGTCTGTACTTGCAATCAATTTTGCTTTCTTCATCATCGAAATGACAACGGGAATAATCTCAAAATCTATAGGACTTGTTGCCGACAGTTTGGATATGCTAGCGGACAGTTTCGTTTACGGGATTAGTTTATTTGCAGTTGGCGGAACTTTAGCTAAGAAAAAACAGATTGCAAAACTTGCTGGGTATTTTCAAATCATACTTGCTATAATTGGATTTATAGAAGTTTTAAGAAGATTTTTCGGCGACGAAAAACTTCCCAATTTTTCAACAATGATTATCGTCTCTATTTTTGCTTTAATTGCAAATGGAATTTGTCTTTATATTTTACAAAAATCAAAAAGCAAAGAAGAAGCACACATGAAAGCGAGTATGATTTTCACCTCGAATGACGTGATAATAAATTTGGGAGTAATAATCGCTGGGATTTTGGTAAATTGGTTCAGTTCAAGCAAACCTGATTTGATAATTGGAACAATCGTTTTTGCTTTGGTAATTCAAGGAGCGTTTAGGATTTTGAAATTGAGTAAATAAAAAAGCACTAACCACAACAAAGCCTGTATAATTGATTGCTTGGTTCTGGCTTGATTACGAAAATCCTCGTGGATTTCTTTCGGTTTTTATTTGCTTAACCTAGCCAAATAATCAAAATGTTTCCCTTCCAAAACCAATTCGCATTTTAAACCAACGGTATCGCAAGCTAACTTTAAAGTATCGAAATCTAAATACAACCATTTCATAGGCGTTTCTTCCTCGCCTTTGTAGCTTAAATAATAATCGAGTTCGCCGTAATAATTAGCGTGCGCATCCATCCAAAAGCCGCCATCTTCATCTTCGTACATGTATTTAATATCTGAAGAATCGATTAAAATCTGTCCGTTAGGTTTCAACAGACTTTTTAGATGGGTTAGATATTTAGATACTTGAGAAAGTTCCTGAAAGATCCCTGTACCATTCATCAACAACAAAATAGTGTCAAATGTTTCAGTTTCATCTAAGACATTTTTCACTTCCGCATTCGTAACGCCTCGAAGTTTAGACACTTCAATAGCACCTTTTGAAATATCAATGGCTTTAACAGCAAAACCTTTTTTTTGTAAATATAAACTATGGTTTCCTGCACCGCAGCCGACATCCAAAACAGAACCTTTAGCCAATTGCAAGGCTTTTTTTTCTAGCTTGGGCATGTCTTTAAAACCCCGAAATAAGTAGAGAAGTGGCAACTCATCTTCCTCGGAAATGTTCGTGGACGTGATGAGGTCTTCGGTATACTGTCCGTTTTGGTAATCTAATAAAGCGCGTCCAAATAGGTCTTTCATCAAAAATGTTATTTTTATATTTCCGTGAAGACGGAAATCTTTTTATGTGTCATTCCAATTTTAAAGATTACTGCTGTTATAACTTCCTTTGTAATGACGAAAAAGTATTATTTTTACACCATGCAAAACACTATCAATAATCTTCCAAAGCTTGCCAAAGATAAGCATAACGAAAGCAAAAAATTCTTTGCGAAGCTAAAAAACAAGCCGCCAAAAAACCTGGATTATGTGATGGAAGAACTGCATGAAGCTGAGTTTAAAAAAACGGATTGCTTGCAATGTGCCAATTGTTGCAAAACCACGGGGCCTTTGTTTACGGATAAGGATATTGAACGCATCGCCAAACATTTTAAACTAAAGCCACAGCAATTTATCAATCAATATTTACGCATTGATGAAGACAACGATTACGTTTTGCAAAGTGTGCCTTGCACCTTTTTAGGAGCGGATAATTATTGTTCCATTTACAGTGTACGACCAAAAGCGTGTCAAGAATTTCCGCATACGGACAGAAAAAAGTTTCAGCAAATTTCAAATCTCACATTAAAAAATGTGGCTATTTGTCCGGCAGCTTTCAATATTGTTGAGGAGATGAAACGACGGATTAAAGTTTAGTTTTCAGTCTCAGTCTCAGTCTCAGTTCACAGTCACAGTTTCAGTCTTCTGTCTTCGATCACCCGTCTTCTGTCACTCTTCAACAAAAACAGCCTCCAATTCTTTTCCAAAAGCATTCATACTAACACCGGTTTTATTTGTTAAAACCGTGATGACAACATTTTCTTCAGGGAAAATCATTAAAATAGTTGAAGCCCCAACACCTCCGCCCGTGTGGTAATATTTCGGGGTGTTATGTTTTGTTTTTTCTACTGAAAAACCAATGCCATACCCCGTGAGATTGCCATTTTTTAACCGTTGTGATGTTACCAATTGTGCTAGCGATTCTTTAGAAATTAGGGTAGGGGAAATAAGTTCATGTCCAAATCTTACAATATCTTCTGAAGTTGATAAAAAACCACCGCCGGCTATTTTATATTCATTGGCAACGGGATTAGATAAAATACGCTTAGTTCTATAAAAATCAGTTAAGTTAGGAGGAGAAGCATTAGAAGCATCAATCGTAGTATTGTCCATTTTTAAAGGAATTAAAATAGAATCCCTTACCATATCATAAAATTCTTTTTTAGCTGCTTTTTGCATCACTTCGCTAAGCAAGACATAACCCAAAGAATTATAATGAAAACTGGTTGATGGTTCAAATAAAAGCGAATCATTCTTAAATAAATCCAATCCTTCTGTAATTGTCATTCTTTTATTTAATTTGAATTCATCATCCGTAGTATGCCGTATGCCAGCTAAATGTCCAGCCAATTGCCTAGGGGTAAAGTCGTATGCTTTTCTAGGGTAATCTGGTAAGTAGTTGTAAATGCTGGTATCTAAATCAATCATTTTATCGTCAGTCAATTTAGCAAGCATCACAGCCGTGATGGTCTTAGAAATACTAGCGATTCGAAACAACGTTTTACTTGGGTTAATAGGAACCATAGGTTTTCGTTTGCCATAACCAAATCCTTCAGACCAAATAATTTCTCCGTTTTTTGATACGGAAATCGCCATACCAGGAATGTGTTGGCTTTTTAAAAATTTTTTAGCCTTTTTCCTAGCGATGCTTACCTTTTGTTGCGTCGGATTTTCAATATTCTGACTAAACCCCATAGAGGTTAATAGTAACATAAGAGAGGCAATGATTCGCTTCATTATTTATAAATTAAATATTTTTTACGTGTAATTTTAAAGGCTTCAATCGCTTTTTGCCAAGTGGCTTTAATTTGTGTTTCACTCAAACCTGCTTCAATTTGCTTTTGAAGTTTGTCTGTACCTGCATGTGTGGTAAAATTAGCAGTATTAAAAACTTTCGATTTATCCGTGGCATTGTTGTAGGCTTTAATTAGCCATTTTAAGCTGACTTGATTTGTTGTTTTATCGTTTTTTAAATCTTCACCATAACACAATTTGCCTTTGTGTTTGGGGTTTTTTGCTCCAAAATTTTCGACAGGTGTATAACTGAATGTGAAAGCCGATTTACTTAAAAACGGCGCACCATACCTTTGAAATTGAAACTCCGTGCCACGACCTGCATTAATATCGGTACCTTCAAACAAACCAAGACTCGGGTATAATCTTATGGATTGATCGTTTGGTAAGTTTGGTGAAGGCCTAATGGGTAAACTGTATGGCATATTATGATTGTAATTTTTAACAGGAATCACGGTAATTTGGCATTGTACACCATTTTTTAACCATTTTTCGCCATTAATCATTTTGGCATATTCACCAATTGTCATGCCATGAACTAACGGAATGGGGTGCATGCCCAAAAAACTTTTGTTTTCAATCTCTAAAGTGGGGCCATCAATATAGCTTCCATTCGGGTTTGGACGGTCTAAAATAATAAGTGGAATCTTGGCTTCCGCGCAAGCTTCCATAACGTAATGCAACGTAGAAATATAGGTGTAAAAACGAACGCCCACATCTTGTATGTCAAAAATCATCACATCTATATTTGATAGGTCTTCTTGTTTCGGTTTTCTATGCTCGCCATGAAGTGATACAATGGCTAATCCTGTTTTGGAATCTTTACTATCATTAACAAGTTCGCCAGCATCTGCCGTACCCCGAAAACCATGCTCGGGAGAAAATACTTTTGAAATTTTAATCTTCAATGCCAATAACGAATCCACCAAATGTGTGTAGTTTTTAGGATTCTTTTTAAATATGACGCTCGTTGGATTTGTTACGATTCCAACGCGTTTGCCTTGAAGTTGAGGTATGTAAAGATTGGTTTGATTCGCGCCTACTGTTATAGGGCTTGGCTCTTGGGTCTTGGGTCTTGGGTCTTCGGCCATCAGTCTCCAGTCTCCCGTCTTCGTGGTATTTCCACAAGAAATTAGTACCAAAACAATTCCTATAGTTATCGGGAAAACTGTATTTTTGAGAAGATTAAACCACATAGTAAATTTGAATTACGAATATTTTATAGCAAAACGCATTATTGGCAGTAAAGCGTATAAAAGTAGTATTTCGGCACCAATAATAAAAATTGGTATCGCAGCAATTGCAATTGGTATTGTGGTGATGATGGTGGCTATAGCTACTGGCATAGGTTTACAGCAAAAAATACGAGATAAAGTGGTGGCGTTCAATGGTCATGTTACCATCACGAACTATGATAGCAACAATTCGCAAGAAAGTGTATTTCCTATTTCTACCAAACAAGAATTTTATCCAGAATTTAAGTCGGTTGAAGGGGTTAGGCACATACAAGCGGTCGCTACTAAATTTGGCGTGATTCGTACCGAAACCGATTTTGAAGGCCTGGTTCTAAAAGGTGTTGGTGGCGATTACGATTGGAGCTATTTTAAGGATTTTTTAGTGGAAGGGCATGTGCCAGATTATACTCAAAAACGTAATGAAGATGTATTAATGTCGCAATACATCGCTAACAGATTGGGTTTTAAATTGGGCGATACGTTCCAAATGTTTTTTAAAAAGGTAGATCCCGAAAAACTGCCCAACATTATTACTTACAAAATAGTGGGTATTTACAATTCCGGGTTTCAAGATTTTGATGCTACATATGTTATTGGTGATATCCGTCATTTGCAACGTATTAATAATTGGGAAGCCGACCAAGTGGGGAATTTTGAAGTCTTTATAAATAATTATAACGAGCTAGACGACAAAGGCATTGAGATTTTTAAAGCCATTCCCTCCACACTTGATGCCAGAACCATCAGCGAAAGTTATTATTCCATTTTTGAATGGATTAAAATATTCGATAAAAACATTTACGGCATTATAGGCATCATGATTTTGGTGGCGGGCATCAATATGATTACTGCATTGTTGGTGCTGATTTTAGAGCGTACTCAAATGATTGGTATTTTAAAAGCCTTGGGCAGTAATAATTGGAGCATACGGAAGTTGTTTTTATACAACGCAAGCTATTTAATTTTGTTGGGCTTATTCTGGGGAAACCTCTTAGGTTTAGGCTTGTTATTTGCCCAAAAATATTTTAAACTCTTTCCGTTAGACCCTAGCGTGTATTATGTTACCGAAGCACCTGTTTTTATAAGTTTTGGTTACATTTTGGCTTTAAATATCGGTACGTTGGTATTGTGTTTATTGATGCTTTTGGTGCCTTCTTATATTATTACTAAGATATCGCCAGTTAAGGCTATTCGGTTTGAATGATTTTTTGGGCGTTACCCAAGGGTCGGGCTTTTCGCTACAATCTTTTTAAAAGTGCATTGTTATAATAAGCATACAATAATCTTCCAGATGCTAGTATGTTATCATTTTTAGTACTTCCATGTTTTAAAAAGGATTTTCGCTTCAATCCCTAACGCACCTCCAACCAAATGAATATCATTAAATACCGTCATTGCAATCCCGATGACTATCGGGAGAAGCAATATTACGTCATTGCTAGGCACGAAGCAATCTCATGATTTAGAACTAAAAACAAACAGATTACTTCGTCGCTCGTGCCTCACTCCTCGTAATGAAGAGTAATCGACGACATGCACAAAACAATATGTTTGTTCCAAAAATCCTTCGAGGATGGTTCGTCGTTTGTTTGTAAAATAGGGGTTTACACGAAGGATTCCCGAAGGAATGTCGAATAAATCTCGAACAAAACCTAATTAATGATTATAAAAAAGCCACTTAATTTTGTAAGTGAATATTTATTATATTCGTGAATGTTTAATTTGGATATAGACGATAGATTATATTTAATTGGTATGGGGTAGTTTGAATTAGAACTACCTAATAAATTATTAACAAAATTCAATTTTATCGTTTTTTTATTCTAAGTTTCGTAAATTAATTCAATTAGAAATTCATGAAGAATGGCTCTGGAATTCAGAAAATTGACGCCAAACCTTTTTTACGTTGGGCTGGTGGAAAAAGGTGGTTATCAAAGCACATTGAGAGTATTCCCAAATTAGAAATAAATAATTATCATGAGCCTTTTCTTGGTGGAGGCTCAGTTTTTTTTCATCTTGAAAATTATAAAACAGCCTATCTATCTGATTTAAATAGCGATTTAATTAATGCTTATAATTGTATTAAAAAAAATCCAAATGAGATAATACTACTTTTATCAGATTATAAAAATACTGAAGACGAGTATTATAAAATACGAAAAACTATATTCAAAAGTAATATCGAAGAAGCAGCAAAATTTATTTATCTCAACAAAACTTCATTCAATGGAATCTACCGAGTAAATAAAGAAGGTATTTTTAATGTCCCATACGGATTTAGAAAAAATATTGATTTAATTGATAAAGAGAATTTATTAGTAGTAAGCAAAAAACTAAAAAGAACTAAAATTCTTCATCAAGATTTTTCAAAAATTGAAAAAAATATACAAAAATCTGATTTAGTATTCCTTGATCCACCATATACAGTAGCACATGAAAATAATGGATTCATTGCATATAATCAAAAAATATTTTCAATTGAGGACCAAAAAAAACTTTCTCTTTTAGTTGAAAAGATTAAAGATATTGGGGCATACTATATTATGACAAATGCCAAACATGATGCCATAAAAGAAATTTATAAATCAATTGACCAACCAATTGTATTGTCAAGAAAATCTACTGTTGGAGGGAAAGGTGCAAAAAGAGAAATTTATAATGAATATATTTTTTCTAACATATTATACTAAGCTATTTTGAAATGACAGAGAATAGAAGAATAGAGTTACTCGGGAAATTAATTGGGGAGCAAGAAATTTCTAAACAATTAAAAATACGTAATAGATCGTTTGATATAGAATCAATTAAAAAATCTCATCTTGAAAATTATATAGAAGAAGGATGGGAACTATATAAGGAATTCAAAACATCTTATTCAGTTAAAAAAGTCAAATCAAACGATGTAGAGTTTGAAGATAAAGTCTGGTCATTATTTGCCTTATTAGGTTATAAATTTCTGAATAAAGACCGTAATTTCAAATTGCCTTACGACAAATTAAATTTTGAGCATTCACAACAAATTGATGTTTTTGCAAAGGACGATGAAACTATAATTTTAGTTGAATGCAAAGCATCTACAGAAAATAGACCTGGAGATTTTAAAAAGGAATTAGAAGCAACCGCTACGAAAATAGAAGGTCTTAGAAAATCAACTCAGCAACTTTTTCCAAATACAAAGCATAAATTTAAATATATGCTTGCGACAAGAAATTATTCTATTTCAGCTGAAGATACAGAGAGACTTGGCAAAATTGGTGGAGTTCATTTTAATGAAGAGTCAGTAGATTATTTTTTCTCTTTACATAATCAAATTGGTACATCGGCTAAATATCAATTTTTAGGAAATATTTTTGAAGGTCAAGATATTCCTGAAATGGACAATATGGTACCCGCCGTTCAAGGAACAATGGGAGGTCATACATATTATTCATTCTCAATTGAACCTGAAAAATTACTTAAAATTTGCTATGTACTTCATCGTAACAAAGCAAATATAAATATGATGCCTACTTATCAAAGACTTATAAAAAAATCTAGGCTTAAATCAGTTTTTGAATTTATTGAAAATGGCGGTTATTTTCCAAATTCAATCGTAATTAGTATTGATTGTGAAAAAGGAAATTTTAGTAGAGCAAATACTCAAGTTGGTTCCACACTGTCAAATGTTGGTATATTTCATTTACCAAAAAAATATCGTTCTGCATATATTATTGATGGCCAACATCGTTTATATGGTTATACTAATAGTAAATATAAAAACACAAACACAATTCCTGTAGTTGCGTTTTTAAATTTAAGTCGCACTGAACAGATTAAATTATTTATGCAAATAAATGAAAACCAAAAAGCTGTTTCTAAGGATTTGCGGAATACCCTTAATGCAGACTTATTATGGGATTCAAATAGCAAAATTGAACAACTGAGAGCATTGTGTTCAAGAATTTCAATTCATTTAGGAGAAAGTCGTGATTCTGTGCTTTTTGGAAAAATATCAATCGGAGAGGACAAAAAAATAATCACTACTCAAGCCATAGAAAATGCACTTAAGAAGAGTAGTTTTTTAGGCAAAGTTACAGCAACTAGAATTGAAATTTTAGGCACATTTTATAATGGAGATTTAGATTACTCATACGAACGAATAAGTTGGATTCTAAAAAACACTTTTCAGTATATTGCAGAAAATTGTTCTGCTGAATGGAAAAGTGAAGATAGTATGCTTTTGATCAATAAGGGAATGTATGGAGTAATAATGATTGTTGGGGATATAGTAAGACATCTTAATGATAAAAATATTATTAATTCACTAAAGGATTCTCCGATTCGAATATTTTCAGAAATAAAACCATTATTAGATCCAATAATAAATTTCATTAATCAAATTGATGAAAATTTAAAATCTGATCTTAAATCTTCATACGGTGCTGGTGGAGAAACAAAATACTGGAGAACTTTTCAAAAGTTTATCCGAGAAACATACAAAGAGTTTGACCCAGAAGGTCTAGATGAATATTTTAAACGAGAAGCTAAACTCTACAATGATAAAGCAATCTCATACATTCGAGATATTGAAACCGAATTCAAAAAAGACTTTAAAGAAAAGTTAGAAGATTTTTTTGGAAAAAAATGGTTTGAAAAAGGTGTTCCGCCAAAAATTGCTGACAAAGCGACTATTGATGCGTTGGCAAAAAATCGAGAACTTGAAGAAGATGAGGATTATGAAATAGAACCTTGGGATTGTTTAACAATTATTGCTTATCGAGAAATTGCTATTAAAAATTGGCAAAATGTTTTTGAGAAAACTTACACTAAACCTGGTGAGGAAAAGATTAGTGGTGGTAAAGAAGAAAAAACTAAATGGATGGTTCGTTTGGAAAGAATTAGAAATCAAAACTTTCACTCATATTCAGTAACAGAAGAAGAGTTATGGTTTTTAGAAGAACTGCATGATTGGATTTGTAAAAAACAATTAAAAAACAAGTTTCAGTTAAATTAAAAAACCACCTATATAGAAGTTTTATTAATAATTCTCTCTCTAGAAACACTGCCTCCTAGAAAAAATATGATGCTGCGTAGCCGTAAAATAATCCCTAAAAATTCGGTTTAAAGGATGCTGTTGGCTACAAGCTTTCACACCCAATAGCGGATAGATATTTAAAATAGCTTGAGACATTTCTTTCACCGATGCCGAAGCGGTTTTGTGTATGGTTTTAGTATAGGCTTCTGTAATTGTGGTGTCGCTGGTGGTGAGTAACTCCACACGTTCAGCAAATGTATAAAGCCGTTGGTTGGTTTTAGAAAGCAATAAAGCAAAGGGTTCTAATATTTCTAGCTCTAAAATTTTAGCGGCTTCCTGTAAAAAATGCTCTGCCATACCTAAATAATTTACCCAAAGGGTTAAGTCTGCAAATACCATAAACGGTATTTTAAAAATGGGTTGTGGCAAATAAAAGTTATTATAAACAAACGCCTGTTTTGAAGATACCACTACCGCATCGACCTTAAACGAATGGGTCGCTGTTGCTTTTAAACCCATGGTATCCCAGTCTTCAATAATAGTGACGTCTTCTTTGGGAACGAAAAACGAATACACCAAAGGCATACCATCATCATTCAATATGGGTTTGCCATCAGACATGATTTTGGTATTCAATGTAAAATGGCTGAGATAGGGCGCGCCCGTAGCGTAACGCCATTCCCCAGAAATAATATAATCATCGCCCTGTTTTTCGGCTGTGCCAAAAACACCGCCACTGCCACCAAAGCACACGGTTTTCTTGGTGTTTAAAAAAATGTGATTGGCAGTTTCTGGTTGTAAATTACCAATAAAATAGTTCGCGCCACTACAAAGCGTGACTGTCCAACCCAAACTACCGTCCGTTTTAGCAAGTGCTTGCAATGTTTTTAAACCTTCGGTAAGTGAGGATTCCAAACCTTTATAGGCTTTAGGAACCCATAAATTCCAAAGATTTCTATCGGCAATCCATTGCAAGGTCTCCGTTGAAAACTCGGAAGATTCCGATAGATTTGGACTAAACTGTGGGATATTGATTTCTTGATTCATTTGATATAATTTGTCGCCATTTAAAATATCCCGAAGTTCCCACTGCAAATAAGAATACGGTTAAACCGGCGTAGATATAAAGGTCTTTGTAAATTAATAAGGGTATGGAAATGATGTTGCTGATGTTTAAATAGATCCAATTTTCCATCTTACGTCGTGCCATCAGCCACATTCCAGCCCAAGCAAAAGCGGTGGTTGTGGCATCCCAATAAGGCACATCAGAATTGGTATGTTGTGATAGCCAATATGCCATAATAATAAAACAACCAATAACAATACCGATTGCTTTTAAGTGGTCTTGAAAATTAGAGTAGCTAATAGGGACTTCCTTTTTTTGCTTGCCAAACTTCCAATAAAACCATCCATAAATGCTCATGGTTAAATAGTAAAGGTGGAGTAAGATATCGGCATACAATTTTGAGTCGTACAGCACCCACATACCAATAAGAATGGCAACAATACCAAATAGGTAGTTGTGGATATTATTTTTTCGAGCTAGAAGGACTTGCGTGACGCCAAAGCCCGTACCCAGCCATTGTAAGATGATAATTGGTGAAAATAAATCGGCCATCATGATTCTTGTTTTTAAAAGAATGGGAGACGAGCCTCAAATGGATAGGAGGTAATAAAACCTATTCCATAAAATCCCTACGCTGGCATTACCCAGATCAGGTACCGAGTTTAAAACTCTGGGTATCATCTCAGCCTGTTAAAAAACAAGCACCCCATTTTATTGCAAAGTTAAAGCTATAGATGGTATAATAAAAATGAAACTTCTTTTATTATTGAATTGGGTGATTGCAATGAGAACTTTGTTAAATGAGCTTCTCGATACAATTTTCTCATGCTTCGAAAAATCACTCGAAGTGACATCTAGGTTGTTAATTGTGTTTTTAGTTAGCCTGCTTGTCAGTTCGAGTGCAATAGCGAGGCATGAGCTATTCTGTATCGAGAACCGTTGGTGCATGGCTTCCGCATACATTCTTTGTTCGTTTTATTACACAAAAATAATTCAATTAAATTTCAAAAAGCCCCATTTTCATTAGGAGAATTTGTATCGATGACTTGTCCTAAATCCCAAAGCTCAACTATTTTATGATGTTCAAATCTAAAGATATGCACCACGGTTATGTCCATACTTTCTTTTCCAACATGCGAATGCGTTATTACGGTATCCCCATCTAGGTAACAATTTTTAATATCAATAAAGG
>Ga0307414_10000837_pt1 | contig 15712 bp, 15 predicted proteins | sample DK1Ometagenome_FD_203804 | JGI IMG/M metagenome (GOLD analysis project Ga0307414, IMG submission 203804) | Maize rhizosphere microbial communities from greenhouse at UC Davis, California, United States - DK15-O-3 | ecosystem: Host-associated > Plants > Roots > Rhizosphere > Soil | place: USA... | reverse complement strand
TTCTGCAGCAGCTTCTGTATCACCGGCGTGAACGGCGTGTATTGCAGTTCCGGGTGGCTGTCCAGGCCAGTGATGCTGAACAGGCGGGTCAGGTTCACCGGGCCATTGACTTCGTACAGCTCGCTTTCAGCCAGGCCGAACTGCTTGAGCAGGTAATCGGTCAGGTGTTTCGGGCAGCTGTCGACCACCTCCAGGCGCACCGCATCCCCATAGCGGCGGCTGAACAGTTCGCCACGCAGCGCACGTGCCAGGTCTTCGACGTCTTCGGTGTCCACCGACAGGTCGGCGTTACGGGTCAGGCGGAACTGGTAGCAGCCCTTGACCTTCATGCCCTGGAACAGGTCATCGGCGTGGGCGTGGATCATCGAGGAGAGAAAGACGAAGTTGTCGCCAGGTCCTCCGACATCCTCCGGCACCTTGATGATGCGCGGCAACAGGCGCGGCGCCGGAATGATCGCCAGGCCGGAATCACGCCCGAAGGCATCGATGCCTTCCAGTTCGACGATGAAGTTCAGGCTCTTGTTCACCAGCAACGGGAAAGGGTGGGTCGGGTCGAGGCCGATCGGGGTGATGATCGGCGCAATTTCGTCGCGGAAATAACGGCGTACCCAGGCCTTGATCTTGGTCGTCCAGAAGCGCCGGCGAATGAAATTGACGTTGTGCTTGGCCAAGGCCGGGAACAGCACATCGTTGAGAATCGCGTACTGGCGGTTGACCTGCTCGTGCACCAGCTCGGAAATCCGCGCCAGGGCCTGGTGCGGCTGCAAACCATCGGCACCGGCCTGCTCACGGGCGAACGTGATCTGCTTTTTCAGGCCCGCGACACGAATCTCGAAGAACTCGTCCAGGTTGCTGGAGAAGATCAGCAGGAACTTCAACCGCTCCAGCAACGGGTAGGACTCATCCAGCGCCTGCTCGAGCACGCGGATATTGAACTGCAACTGCGAGAGCTCACGGTGGATGTACAGGCTGCTGTCATCCAGCCCCGGCACCACCAGGGGCGGCGCGGGCGTGGGCGCCACCACCGGTGTCTCGACGGGAGGCGCTTCGACTGCCACCTCGGCCGCCGGCTGGGCGTCTTGCAGGTCGCTGTTGCTGAGTCCTTCGGTGTTCATTGTCGGTCCTGGGGAGGCTATGGCCTCTGTTGTAACAGTTCAGCCGCACGCACGGCGAAATAGGTAAGAATGCCATCGGCACCGGCACGTTTGAACGCTGTCAGCGACTCGAGGATCACCGCCTCGCTGAGCCAGCCGTTCTGGATCGCCGCCATGTGCATCGCGTACTCACCGCTGACTTGGTAGACAAAGGTCGGCACACGAAATTCGTCTTTGACGCGCCAGAGGATGTCGAGGTACGGCATGCCCGGCTTGACCATCACCATGTCGGCACCTTCAGCCAGGTCGGCCGCCACTTCATGCAGCGCCTCGTTACTGTTGGCCGGGTCCATCTGGTAGGTGTTCTTGCTGCCCTTGCCGAGGTTCGCGGCAGAGCCCACTGCATCGCGGAACGGGCCATAGTAGGCGCTGGCGTACTTGGCCGAGTACGCCATGATGCGCACATTGACATGGTCGGCCAGCTCCAGCGCCTCGCGGATCGCCTGCACGCGACCGTCCATCATGTCCGACGGGGCCACCACCTGGGCGCCGGCCTCGGCATGGGACAGCGCCTGCTTGACCAGCGCGTCGACGGTGATGTCGTTCTGCACGTAGCCGTCTTCATCGAGGATGCCGTCCTGACCATGGGTGGTGAACGGGTCGAGGGCCACATCGCTGATCAGGCCGAGCTGCGGGAAACGCGCACGCAGGGCACGAATGGCGCGTTGGGCGATGCCTTCGGGGTTCCACGCCTCACTGCCATCGAGGGATTTTTTCTCCAGCGGCGTGACCGGGAACAACGCCAACGCAGGAATACCCAAGGCCACCCATTTTTCCGCCTCCTGCAACAGCAGGTCGATGGACAGGCGTTCGACGCCCGGCATCGAAGGAATCGCCTCACGGCGGTTGTCACCGTCGAGGACGAACACCGGCAGGATCAGATCGTCGACGCTCAAGCGGTTCTCACGCACCAGCCGTCGGGAAAAATCATCGCGTCGATTGCGACGCAGGCGGGTGGCGGGGAACAGGCGATTGGCAGGGGTAAAGCTCACGGCAGACTCCATGGCCCGCACGGGCGGGCGAGTGTGACAGTTATAAGCCGACATTATGACCAAATGATGACGACTGCCTACGCGACGGCGCGTCGCAGCATCGCGTATTGGCGCAGGAACGCGACATTGTGAGCATGCCGGCCCGGGTTCGTCGAGCCAAGGGGCGGTTTTACCCCGTCATGCGAAAGAGTAACCTTGGGGCCACCCCTCCCACGGCCATCACCATGTTCGAAAACCTGTTGCAGCAATTCGGCTACCCCGCCCTGGTGCTGGGTGTCTTCGTTGAAGGTGAAGTGTCCGTGCTGCTGGCCGCCTACCTGGCGCTGCGCGGCTACCTGAGTATCGAATGGGTGGTGGCCTGCGCCTTCTGCGGCACCTATGCCAGCGACCAGCTGTGGTTCCACCTGGGCCGCCACCACGGGCGGCGCATCGTGGCGCGCAACGCTCGCTGGCAACGGCTGGCCGACAAGGCGCTGGACCACCTGCGGCGCTACCCGGACCTGTGGGTACTGGGCTTTCGCTTCATCTATGGCATGCGTACGGTCATGCCACTGGCCATTGGCATATCCGGCTACTCCTGGCGCCGCTACCTGGTGCTGGATGCCATTGGTGTCGCGATCTGGGCCAGCACCATCGGCTATGCGGCCTATCACCTGGGTGCGGCGTTGCAGACGTTCCTGGGCGACCTGAAACGCTTCCAGCTGTATATCGCCATCGCCCTGATCGTGCTGCTGGGTGCGGTGTGGTTGCACCGACGCCGGTCCAACCGGTGAGTCATAGTGCCAGGGCACGCTCCGAATGCCGCCCGGCAAACAGTGCCAGGGCACTCGACAGGCTGTAGGCCAGGACCAGTAGCCACCCGGCCTCCCCCATCGGCAGCACACCAAGCGAATCCGCCAACACCAGCGCCGGCACGTTGGCCAGCAAGCGCAGGATCTCCAATGCGCAGGCCCACGGGCGGTTTTCCAGCCAGACGCCAATGCAATAGAGGCCAAAGCCCATCCAGGTGCAGCCAAGCAGCAACGCCGGCACCGGCAGCTCGGCACCCAGCGCCAGCAGATAACTGCCGCCCGCCACGTAGACGAGAAACTGCGCCACGGCGTACACCTGTCGGAAACGGCTCAGCGGCACCTCGAATTTGACGAAGCGGGCCAGGTCAGGCTTGCCCTGCGGGTATTTGGCCGCGACATCAGCCGGACGCCAGCCCGTGCGCATGAACCAGATACGCAGCTTGTCCCACCAGGATTCGGCGCGCACGGCGTCTCGCCACAACACGCTGTAGAACTGCACATTGGCCCAGAGCGGGTTCCAACTGGCCAGCGGCGTGGTCACGCCAAAGATGACCGGCTCCTCGTCCAGCTCCTCCTGAAAGGTGCCGAACAGGCGATCCCAGAGGATGAACACCCCGCCGTAGTTGCGATCCATGTAGACCGGGTTCTGCGCATGGTGCACGCGGTGATTGGAGGGCGTGATGAACACCCACTCGAACCAGCCGAGCTTTGGCACATGGCGGGTATGGACCCAGAACTGATACAGCAGGTTCAGCGCCGCTACGGTCAGGAAAACCAGGGGCGGCACCCCCGCCAGGGCCATCGGCAGGTAAAAGATCCAACCAAAAATGAAACCGGTGCTGGACTGGCGCAGGGCGGTCGACAGGTTGTAGTCCTCGCTCTGGTGGTGCACCGAGTGCGCAGCCCAGAGCACGTTTCGCTCATGCCCCAAGCGATGGTTCCAGTAGTAGCAGAGGTCGTAGAACACAAACGCACCCAGCCAGACCCAGAGGTTGTTGGCGCTGAGGTCGAGCAGCGCCATGTGTTGCCAGGCCAGCGTGTACGTCAGCACGCCCACCGTCTTGGTCAACAGCCCCACGGTCGTCGACAGCACACCTGCGCTCAGGCTGTTGATGGCATCGGCCAGTCGATAGGTGCTGACCCCGCGCCAATGGTCGGCGAGCAACTCCAGGGCGATCAGCAGGAAGAAAAAAGGCACGGCATACAGGATGTAATTCATATCGAGGCCATATCGCTGTACAGGACCAAAGGCTAGGATTGCATCCTACGCCCAGCCCCTTGCGGCGGACGCGGCGCCCAATGACAACCTGAGTGGCATTTGACGACAGCATGCGCAGCCCCTTTCGCTGGATCGCCTTAGGCTTCGTGCCGTCGAGCAGTGGGACGCGACCAGCGCCCCGGCAACTGATGCCGCTGGCCGGCCAGGGCCACGCCACCGACCGCCTTCAACACCTGGAGGTCATGCAACGTCTGGCATCCGGTTCTGTCCAAATACAGCAGTACGCACAGGCCGACCACGTTCGACCACCCAAGCGACCTCGCCACGTTTCAACCACAATTCGCCAAGGATGCGCAGCAACGGGTCAGACGCTTTCTGCGTGCCCACCTTGGCTCAGCCCAACGACCAGGAGTACTTGATGAACAAAAAAGTAGCGGTGATTCTTTCCGGCTGCGGTGTTTACGACGGTGCGGAAATCCAGGAAAGCGTGATCACCCTGTTGCGCCTCGACCAGCGCGGCGCCGAGGTGCAATGCTTCGCGCCGAATATCGCGCAGATGCACGTGGTCGACCACTACACGGGGGACGAGACCGGTGAAACGCGCAATGTGCTGGTCGAGTCTGCCCGTATCGCCCGTGGCAACATCAAGGATGTGCGCGAGCTGCATGCTGCCGATTTCGATGCGCTGATCATCCCGGGCGGTTTCGGCGTGGCGAAGAACCTCTCCGACTTCGCCGCCGCCGGTGCCAATTGCAGCGTGCAACCCGATGTACTCACAGCCGCACAAGGCTTCGCCACGGCGGGTAAGCCGGTGGGGCTGGCCTGCATTGCGCCAGTCATGGCGGCGAAGATCTTTGGTACCGGGATCAGCTGCACCATCGGTACCGATGTGGACACCGCTGCCGCGATGACCCAAATGGGCGCTGTGCACCGCGACTGCGAAGTCGACGAGATCGTCGAGGACCGTCAACACAAACTGGTGACGACGCCAGCCTACATGCTCGCCACCTCGATCAGCCAGGCCGCCGCGGGCATCAACAAGCTGGTCGACCGCGTGCTGGAGCTGACCCACACGGACTGACAGGCCGATCCGGCCAATGCGCCGGGCACAACCGCCGCGCCTCTGGTCAACGCTCCGTCACTGGGTCAGCGTGTGGCAAACCACAGAGGCCCACTACCCCATGACCAGCCAGCCCTTCGAACTCACCGCCGAGCTGCAGCAGGCGGTGAGCAGCTTCTTCCAGCGCATCCCGTTCAACCAGCTGCTGGGTATCGAACTGGATGAGCTGACACCCCAGGGTGTCACCATGCACCTGCCGATGAAGCCCGCGCTGATCGGCAATTTCGTGCACGGCATTCTGCACGGCGGGGTCATCTCTTCGCTGCTGGATGTGGCGGGCGGTGCCATGGCGCTGATCGGCGCCTTCGAACGCCATCAGCACCTGTCCAGCAGCGAGCGCATGGCGCGCCTGTCGAAACTCGGCACCATCGATTTGCGTGTCGATTACCTGCGCCCCGGACGTGGCCAGCGCTTCACCGCCAACGCCGTGCTGCTGCGCTCAGGCAACAAAGTCGCGGTGGTGCGCAGCGAGCTGCACAGCGATGACGGCACCCTGGTCGCGGTAGGAACAGGCACGTACCTGTGCGGCTAAAGCCGGGCCACCCCGGCGGGATGGCACAACCTGCGGGCACACCCTGCCCGCTCAGCGCATCAGGCGGGTGAGCATGCGGTCCAGCGCATTGGCGAATGCCTGGCGGTCCTTGTCGGCGTAGGGCGCCTGACCGCCACCGACCTGCCCCTGCTCACGCAGATCGGTGAACAGGTTGCGTACCGCCAGGCGCTCGCCCATGTTGCGCTCGTCGAACTCGCGGCCGCGCGGGTCAAGCGCGGCAACACCCTTCTTCACCAGGCGGTCGGCCAGGGGCACGTCGCTGCAGATTACCAACTCACCTGGCAGCGCGTGCTCGACCAGGTAATCATCCGCCGCATCCGGCCCACTGGGCACGACGATCAGGCGCACACAGGCGAAGCTTGGCCGAGCCACGGCCTGGCCGGCGACCATCAGCACCTCGAAACCGCGTTTGAGGGCAAATTTCACCACCTGATCACGCGCTCCGCGTGGGCAGGCATCGGCATCGATCCAGACTCGCATCTCGCCTCGTTCTCCATGGGCTGCACACCCGGCATGGTATGCCATGCCGGGTGCCTAGCGGGCCTTCGCTTGCAGGCGTCGGCGTTCGCCCAGCCAGCTACGCCCGTACAACGTGGCAATGGCACACAACGCGACGGCCTGGGCCGACAGGCTGTAGCCGTCGGCATGAATACCCAACCAGTCGAACTCGAAGAAGGCCACCGGGCGCGTGCCGAGTACCCCGGCCTCTTGCAGTGCGGCGACACCATGACCGGCGAAAACCACCGACAGCACGCAGAGCAGCACGGCATTGACGCCGAAGAACGTCGCCAACGGTAGTGTGCGTGAGCCTCGCAGGATCACCCAGGCAAGACCCAGCAGCAGAACCAGGGCAGCCGCAGCGCCCGCCAGGACCATGCCATGCCCCTGGGGGCCGGCCTGCAACCAGAGGGTCTCGTAGAACAGGATGACCTCGAACAGTTCGCGGTAGACCGAGAAGAACGCCAGCACGGCAAAGCCGAATCGGCCACCGCTCCCAACCAGGCTGCTCTTGATGTAGTCCTGCCAGGCGGCGGCGTGCCGTCGGTCGTGCATCCAGACACCGAGCCAGAGCACCATGACGCTGGCGAACAGTGCCGTCACCCCTTCCAGCAGCTCCCGCTGCGCGCCACTGACATCGATCAGGTAAGCCGCCAGCGCCCAAGTGGCGACCCCGGCCACCAGCGCCAGGCCCCACCCCAGATGAACGCTGCGAACCGCCTGTTGCTGTCCGGTATTGCGCAAAAAGGCAAGAATCGCCGCCAGTACCAGAATAGCCTCGAGGCCTTCGCGCAGCAGGATCAACAGACTGGAGACGAAACTCAGCGAATCCGACAGCCCGTCGCTGTCGAGCAGCGCGGCGGAAGTCGCCAGCTCCCGTTTGGCCTGTTCCAGTCGCTGGGCCGCCTGGGCCACCGAAAGGCCGTCCTGCAGCGCCTGACGGTAAGCCATCAAGGCGCGCTCGGTGGTCTTGCGTTGCGCCGAATCGAGGTTATCCAGGGCGCTTTCGACCAACTCGAAACCTTCCAGATACGCCCCTACCGAAAGGTCATAGGCCTGCTCGTGATCGCCCGCCCGGTAGGCCGCCAGGCTTTGCTCCAGAGTGGTTCGGGTATGTTCGATCAGTTGCTGCGGGCCGCGTTGCTGTACCGGTGGCTGCGCACGCTGGGCGCGAAAGACCGCGGCAGCCTGCTCGCCCTGGCTGGCAGCGACCTGCGCCGGGGTCATGGCGGTGAGCTGCGCCAGGGGAAAAGGCGCGCCCCTGGCCGCGGCACCGGCACTCAGGCCAGCGATGTAGCTCGCCAGGTCCCAGCGCTGGCGGTCATCCAACTGGTCGGCAAAGGCCGCCATGTCGGTGCCATCGACGCCCAGGCCAATGGTGCTGAACAGATCGTACAGGCTCAGCCGATCCATGCGCGCCTGGTCACGCAGGTTCGCTGGCGCAGGCTCCAGACCGATACCTGCGGGCCCGTCGCCGGCGCCACTGTCGCCATGGCAAATGCTGCAGTGCTGGGCGAACAGCACAGCGCCACGGCTGGGATCAGGGGTGATGGCAGGCACCTGGGAGACGCCATAGGCCTTGGCCAGGGTAGCGGCCAGCTGTCGCGCCTGGGTCGCGACCCGGTCACCTGCCGCGCGCTGCTCGACCCCCTGGCGCAGTTCCGCCACACCCTGTTCCAGTTCGGCGTGCTCGCTGCGCGCCGGCAATGCAACGATCAGGCCTTGCAGCACCGCGAGAAACTCCAGTTGCTCGCGGTATTCGCCGGAATCGACGATCTGGCCATTGGCGACGGTCGCCGGGTAGTCGGCGCCCAGGTAACCGAGCAGGTGCAACGCTTGCGCCGCGCCATCGATGGGCTCGGCCAGGACAGCCAGGCTGCACAGCGCCAATACGGGCAGCAGCAGCCAACTGAAAAAACGCAATAGGGTAGTCATACAGGAGCGAGTCCCAAATACGAATGAATGACATTGAATTGTTATCTTCCTAACTATTTTCCTCAAGCCAAGATCGGCCAGGCTCCGCGGCGGATTGTCGCAACGCGCAGGAAACAGGAAGGGGGCCGTGCCATCCGGTGCCAGATGAATCGCCGAGACGGGTAGTGCCGGCTACGGTGCGAAACACCAGCCCATCGGCCAATTGCACAGCGATACGCCGCCAGGGCTGGCGGCATGTTGGCGGACCGCAGTCCGAGTGGCGTGTTGTCGCTCAGCGGCTATAGAACGGCGTACAACGCTCGCGCACGGCCAACGACAGGCTGTCGCCAGCCAGTTCGATCAGGTCCAGGTCAAGGTCATCGGGCAACAGTTCGGCAACCAGCGCGGCCAGGCGACGCTGCACCGCAGCGCCTGCGCCGCTTACGGCCAGCAGCAGGCGGGGCTGCGAGCCCAGGGCAGGGTCGCGCAAGGCAGCCAGGTAGGCCTCCTTGACCGCCAGCTCGGCACAGGCTGCGCTGAGCGCCTGTTCAAGCGGCGGGTGACGCAAGGCAGCAATGGCCAGGCTGGAATCACCGGCATACTGAGCGGAATGGATAGCGTTGGACGACATGCAATGGCTCGGCTGGCAAAAAATACCAGCCTAGGCACTCGGCACCGCCTTGTCGCAGTGCCGGTTCACGGCCAGGGCGTCGACTGCATCACGCCGGGGCGCGACGCACCGTGGCCAGAAGAGCCGCCGCGCCCACGAACAGGGCAGCGAAGGTGCGGTTCATGATCCGCTGCTGCCGAGGTGTGCGCAGCACACGCAGAACGCGCGCCGCCAGGCCGGTGTAGCCGGCCATGACGATGAGGTCGACGCAGATCATGGTCACGCCCATCACCAGGTACTGCGACAGCAAGGGCGCATGGGGATTGAGGAACTGCGGCAGTACCGCGAGCATGAAGACGATGGCCTTGGGGTTGCTGAAATTCACCAGAAAACCCCGCAGTACCAGGCTCAACGGCCGCCCCACGGGACGCATGGAAGACTCGTCGGCCAGGTCGCTGGGCAGCGCCCGCCACTGCCGGTACGCCAGGTACACCAGATAGACCACACCAAACCATTTGATCAGGCTGAAGGCCAGTGCCGAGGCCGCCAGGATCGCACCAACCCCCGCCGCGACGATGGCGATCTGCAAGGCCAGGCCGATCTGCAACCCCAGGGCATTCCAGTAGCCGCGCCAAAAACCGTATTGCAGGCCAGCGGACATCGACGCGATGGCCCCCGCACCCGGCGACAGGCTGATCACCCAGCAGGCAACAAAGAATGCGAGCCAGGTTTCCAGGGCCATGGCAATTACCTCAAAGCAGAGAAATAGGTACCTAGCCTACCGCGCGCCGAGCAAATCGGCGAGCGCGGTATCAGCTCTCGATCTTGCGCGCCGCCGGCAGTTCGCCGTTACGCCAGCGACGCACTGCCTTCTGGAAGAACAGGCTATTGGGAATTTGTACCCAGGTACCGGGGGCATCGCCGCTGAGGTCTTCCAGCGTGGTGTAGAACAGATTGATCGCCAACACGCGCCCCCTGACACCGGGCTTGTCGGCGCTGTCGATGACCTCGACGCACTCACCGATGCGAAACGGTCCCAGGGCGAAAATCAGCAGCGCACAGAACAGGTTGGACAACACGCTCCAGATGGCGAAGAACGCGATCGCCGCCACCGCCACGAAACCGGTCAACGCGCCCCACAGCACTTCGGCCGACACCCCCAGGCGTTCCAGCACCAGCATGAAGGCGCTGCCCAGAATCAGCCAGCGCACCAGCCCGCGCAACGGCATCAGCAGCTCCACGGGGAGTTGCGGATAACGGTTGCCCAGACGCGTGATACCGCGAGTCAGGAAACGCTGTATCAGCCAGGCCAGCAGCAGAATCATCACGACCTGGGCGGCCCGTATCAGCGGGTCACGCCATGTGCTGACCCATTGCCAGTCAATCCATTCGATGATGCTCAAACGGCGGCCTCCAATTGGCTTTGCAATGCTTCGAACGTCTCCAAGGCTAGCAGCCAACGTTCTTCCAGGTCAGCCTCGCGCCTCTTCAGTTTCGCCTGCTCGGCCAGCAGATCGCGCAGCTCATCCTTGCGCGCCGCTTCATACAAGGCACCATCGCCCAGGCGAACCTCGATAGCGCTCAGCGCCTCCTGCACCTGACCGAGGTCCTTCTCCAGTTTGTCGACCTCACGCTTGTGCGGTGCCAGTTGCTGGCGCAGCGCTGCCGCAGCTTGACGCTGGGCACGCTTGTCGGTTTTGTCGAGATTGCTGTCGGCGCTGCTCGCCGGCGCCTGCCGTACGCGATAGTCGATCAACCAGCGGGCGTAGTCGTCGAGGTCACCGTCAAAGGGTTGCACACGGCCGTCGGCGACCAGGAAAAATTCATCCGTGGTGCTTTTCAATAAATGACGGTCGTGAGAGACCACCACCACGGCGCCGGCGAACTCCTGCAAGGCCATGGTCAGCGCCAGGCGCATCTCCAGGTCCAGGTGGTTGGTCGGTTCGTCGAGCAACAGCAGGTTGGGCTTGCCCCAGGCAATCAGGGCCAGGGCAAGGCGCGCTTTCTCACCGCCGGAAAAATTCACCACGGGTTCATCGCAGCGTGGACCGCGAAAATCGAAACCGCCCAGAAAGTCGCGCAGGGTCTGCTCGCGCTCACTCGGCGCCAGGCGCTGCATATGCAACAAGGGGCTGGCCTTGTCGTCCAGGGCGTCGAGCTGGTGCTGGGCGAAATAGCCCACGACCAGGTTCTCGCCACGCTGCAAGCGACCAGCCAGGGGCTGCAGTTCGCCCGCCAGGTTCTTGATCAGGGTCGACTTGCCTGCGCCGTTCGGCCCCAGCAACCCCAGGCGTGCACCCGGCGCCAGGTTGAGCTTGACCTGCTCGAGCACCGTCTTGTCGCCATAGCCAAGGCGCCCTTCATCCAGGCTGAGAAGCGGGCTGGAAATCTTGTCGGCCTCGCGAAAGCTGAAGTCGAACGGTGAATCGACATGCGCCGCGGACAGCTCCTCCATGCGCTCCAGCGCCTTGATCCGGCTTTGCGCCTGACGGGCCTTGGTCGCCTGGGCCTTGAAGCGGGCGATGTATTTCTCCATGTGCGCCCGCTGTGCCTGCTGCTTCTCGTAGGCCTGTTGCTGCTGGGCCAGGCGTTCGGCACGGGTGCGCTCGAAGGCCGTGTAGCCGCCCCGGTAGAGTGTCAGCTTCTGCTGTTCGACATGGGCGACATGATCAACCACGGCGTCGAGGAAGTCACGGTCATGGGAAATCAGCAACAGCGTTCCCGGGTAACTCTGCAACCACCCTTCCAGCCACAGGATCGCATCGAGGTCCAGGTGGTTGGTCGGTTCATCGAGCAACAGCAGGTCGGAGGGGCACATCAGCGCCTGGGCCAGGTTGAGGCGCATGCGCCAGCCACCGGAGAAATCACCGACCCGGCGATCCATTTGCGCATTGTCGAAACCCAGGCCGGCCAGCAGCTTGCGGGCGCGGGCATCGGCCGAATAGCCGTCGGCACTGTCCAGCTCGATATGCAGCCGGGCAATCGCTGCACCGTCGTGGGCCGCCTCGGCGGCAGCCAGCTCACGCTGGATCTTGCGCAGGGGCACGTCGCCGTCGAGCACATAGTCCACGGCCAGGCGCTCGAGGTTATCGACCTCCTGGCGCATGTGGGCGATACGCCAGTCCGCGGGCAACAGGCAGTCGCCGGCGTCGGGCGTCAGCTCGCCACGCAGCAAGGCAAACAGGCTGGATTTACCAGCGCCGTTGGCACCGATCAGGCCGGCCTTGTGACCGGCGTGCAGGGTCAGCTCGGCGCCTTCTAGCAGGCGCTGAGGACCACGCTGTAAAGTGAGGTTCTGAAGTCGGATCATAATGGCGGCGGAGTCTACCAGACTCGCTCGTCGCATACCCGGAAAGCACCATGACCACTGACCTGTGGCGTTTCGCCGAAAGCCTGTATCAACGCCCCGGCGTCGAGGCCGCCTGCCTGCACCTGCAAGACGAGGGCGCCGACGTTTGCCTGCTGCTGTGCGCCGCCTGGCTTGAGCGACGCGCAATCCCGTGCACCCCGGCACGCACCACCGTGTTGCGTGAAATCGCGCAACCCTGGCAGCGTGACGTGGTCGTCCCGCTACGGCAGATCCGTCAGCGCTGGCGTACGCCAGCACAACAGGACAACGTCCTGGCCGCGCTGCGCGAACAGATCAAACGGCTGGAGTTGGAGGCCGAGCGCGAACAACTGCAGCGGATGGCCACTGCCAGCATCGGCTGGCCGGAAGAAACCGTGGGTACGTCGGCGAACTGGCTGAACACCCTGGCGCCGACCCTGACGGAAAGAGGCCACGATGCGCTGCAACAGCTGCGCACCGTGGCCTTGGCACACAGCCCTTAGGACGCGGCGGGTGTGCTCGCTGCCGGAACAGCGGCTGGCGTTGTCACGCTGGCGGGAGCGGGGGTCGCCGCAACAGCCGGCTTCGCAGCCGGTTTGGCGGCGGGTTTGCTTACAGGCTTTTTCGCAGCGGGTTTAGCAGCAGGCTTGCTCGCTGGCTTGGCAGCCACGGTCTTCGCAGCAGGCTTGGCAGCGGGTTTCTTCGCGGCGGGTTTGGCCGGCGCTTTCGGTGCCGGCTTGGCAGCGGTGGCAGCGGGTTTGGCCGCAGGTTTGGTGGCAGGCTTGGCAGCCGGTTTTGCGGCGGGCTTGCTGGCGCTCCTGGCCGCGGCAGGTGCAGCAGCCGGCTTCTTCGCCGCAGGTTTGGGCGCCGCCTTGGCGGTGGTTTTGCCAGCCGCGGGCTTGGCTGGAGCAGGCTTGGCCGCAACAGGTTTTGCGGCGGGCTTGGCAGCCGGTTTGCTGGCAGCTTTAGCCGCAGGCTTGGCAGCCGGCCTGGCCGTTGGCTTGGCCGCTGCTTTCACGGCAGGTTTGGCTGCTGCGGGTTTGGCCGCGGTGGCTTTGGCTGCTGGTTTGGCGGCTGGCTTCGCGGCGGGTTTTGCAGCGGTTTTGCTGGCGGGCTTGCTGGCGGCTTTAGCCGCAGGTTTGGCAGCCGGCTTGGCCGTTGCAGGTGCCTTGGCAGTCGGCTTGGCCTCCCGGGCCGCCAACGCCTTGCCCGCAGCTTCCCTGACCTTGCCCACGTCCTGGGCCAGTTTCAGGCTCTCCTGTGCATCGCGCTTGAGTTGCACGATGTAGCCACGGGTTTCAGTCTGGCGGGCCTTGAGGGTATCGAGCAGGTCTTCCAGTTCGGCCACCACGGATTTCGCCTTGGCCTGAGCCTTGGCCTTGCCGGACGTCGCAGCGTCCTGCAACTTGCCACGTGCCTTGTGCAGTTTTTCCTGAGCACTACCGCGTTGCTTTTCCAGTTTGGCCAGGAGCTTCTCAGCGTCGACCAGGGCTTGCGAACAGGCAGTTTCCAGATGTTCCAGCAGGCTGCTGGAGAGTTGCTGGAGCAGGTGCAGCGGGGTACTAACCGACTTCTTCTTGGCGTTCTTAGTGGCCGACATGGCGTGCCTCCTAGCGGGTGTAGATGCAGCCATACTAGACGTCTGTTTCACTGGCCGCTAGTGAGCGGATTGAGCGGCGGCGCAGGCTTGGCATATTCTTCGCCGCTCATTGCGGAGAATGCCCATGCCACGCCCTGCCCTGTTGCTGCTGTTTTGCCTGCTCACGCCATTCGCCCAGGCTGACGGCGACGCCGAGGACCTGGCGTACAGCCTGGGTGTACGGCTGGGTGAGCGGCTACGTGAAGAGGTTCCGGACCTGCAACTGAACGCGTTGCTGGATGGTGTGCGCCAGGCCTATCGCAACGAGCCGTTGCAACTGGATGCCGAGCGCATCGAACACCTGCTGGCCGAACATGAAGAGCGGCTGCAACACCTGCCCGAACAAAGCGAACGAGCGATTACCAAAGAAAAACGCTTTCTCGCCAACGAAAAGGCCAAGCCCGGCATACGTCAATTGGAGAACGGCATTCTGTTGCAGGAACTGCGTGCTGGAACCGGACGCAAGCCGATGCCCGCCAGCCAGGTACAGGTCCGCTACGTCGGATGGTTGGCCGACGGCAGCCAATTCGATGAAAGCCAGACCCCCCAGTGGTTCCGCCTGGACAGCGTGATCGCGGGCTGGCGCACTGCATTGCTGGAGATGCCGACCGGCGCCCAATGGCGCCTGGTGATCCCGTCAGCCCAGGCCTATGGCGCAGAGGGCGCGGGGGATCTGATTGCGCCCTATTCGCCTCTGGTGTTCGAGCTGGAGCTGCTTGACACGCGCAACTGAGTAGCTCGACGCACGCCCGCTCACAGCGCGGGTGTGGCCTGCTCCTGGTGGGCGTTGTGCAGCACTTCGATCAGGCAATCTTCCAGCTCGAAACGCTCGTGCAGCAGTTGCCCCAAACGCTTCAACTCTTCGACCAGCGACGCGTTGTCGCGGCAGTCGCCCTTGTCGCAGCGATCATTGAAGGACAACGCCACTTCGGTAATCGCCTCGATCCGTGGGTATATCTGCTTGGCCAGTTCCAGGCCGCGCTGGTCGCCAAAGGCCTTGGCTTCGTTGGTCAACTGCTCGTAGACCTCGAAGTGCCCGGCCGAAACATAGTCCACGAGTATTTCGCAGAACCGTTGCAAGGGTTGTGTGTTGACGTCGGGTGCCTGTAGCGCGTCGCTGGCCGCCGCGTAGGCAGCCACCAGCTCACGGCGCTCCTGCAACCAACGGTCGATCAGCAGGTGAACCCCACCCCAGCGTTCCTGGGCGTTCTGACAACTCTCGAGCATGATGACCTCACTTCCCTTAATCGGTGCAGCTGTTATACGTCCGATCCGAGACGTTTTTTTGTCAATCGGTACTTAGGTCTTGGGAAGACACCGTCAAACGGCAAGTTTCCGACGGTGCATGCGGGCCAGATTATGCCCGCCAGCGGACACCATCAAGGCACATCACCGAGAAAATTCATACGAGCGTTTAACTGGTCCCGCCAGCCTCTTGGCTCAGCGGGAATAGCACAATCATGGCTCGCAGCACCGTTTCGTCCATGGTTGAAACACTCCCGTCACGGATACCTACACCCTACCACCAATTGCGCGAATCAGTGCCGCCGTACGAGTTGGAACAGGCAGAAAACCAGCATCGCGACAAACCCGAGCAGGCTCCACTCAGGAACGCTCATGCCGAACAGCGTCCAGTTGACCTCGGCGCAGTCGGCCGACCCGTGCAGCACCAGGCGCACGATTTCCTGGAATGGCAAGGCTTCCATCATATAGTCGAGGTTGGGCAGGCACGCTGGCAGTTGGTCAGCGGGAACGCCTTGCAACCAGACCTGTCGACCGGCTGTGCCGGCACCGGCCGCCGCGACCAGGAATGCCGCCAGCGCATACAGACGTACACCCGTGCGACCGGGGTTGTGCAGTGCGGCGATCAGGCAGACCAGGCCGAAACCGATCA
>Ga0307414_10000836_pt1 | contig 15715 bp, 18 predicted proteins | sample DK1Ometagenome_FD_203804 | JGI IMG/M metagenome (GOLD analysis project Ga0307414, IMG submission 203804) | Maize rhizosphere microbial communities from greenhouse at UC Davis, California, United States - DK15-O-3 | ecosystem: Host-associated > Plants > Roots > Rhizosphere > Soil | place: USA... | reverse complement strand
CGGTCTCATCTAGCACGTCGACTGCGATCTTGCTGTCGCGTACCAAGGTTCGCGCCTGCTCGGCAAAAGTCTCCGGATAGAGCAGATTCGCTGGAAGGTTGACCCATTCGCGCACCGTCAACACGGCCTGCACGACAATCTCGGCGGCCGATGCGATAGCTGCGTCCTTGACCGGGTTCGCGTGAACCACGGTGATGGCGGCGATCTTGTTGTCGGTGTCCGGAGCAGCGCTGATCGGCTCATACTGATAGCTGCCCAGCAGCGCACCCTCGGCAACCGCAGCCAGCTGATCTGAATCGACGGTGCCCAAGGACACCGCCACGGTCAGGTTCCCACCATCAGCCAGCGAGGCCGCATGGCGTATGCCTACTCCGGCCGCGCGGCGCAAGTCCTCCGCACTTGGCTGATGGGAGCCGATGCCAACCACCACAATGCGTGGTCCATCGCCGGCCGCCGGAAGCGTCCGCTTGCTGTCCGCTTTTGACTTGGCGCCCAGCGAGGTTGCCATTTCACCCACGGACAGTCCGAAGCGTTTTGTGAAGGCCTTAGCAACTATCTCAGGTACGTCTCGCAGCCCCGCGTCGCTTAGACCCAGCACGAGTACATCGACATTGCGCGGCATCGCTTTGGCGATAGCGAGGGAAGGCAGCATCCGAGTGGGCACGATGGCAGCATCCTTTGGTTCGTAGGCGTGATCAAATGAGGCTTGAACAGGTTAGCCCCACGTCGTAGGGCGTACTGGATTCTGGTCAGCAGCACTTCCATGAAAAGGAAGCCTTCTGTGGCGGAGAATGGCAAAACCGGCGAACTATTGAAGTCGCCGCTGCATGAGCGGCATGTCGCCGCAGGCGCCAAGTTTGCGGCATTCAGCGGATGGACGATGCCATTGGAGTACGCCGGTGCTGGCGTGCTGGCCGAGCATGCGGCGGTCCGCAACGCGGTCGGGATCTTCGACGTGAGCCATCTCGGTAAGGTGACTGTGGTCGGCCCTGACGCTGCCGCCTTCGTCAACCGGTGTCTGACTGCCGACCTCGGGAAGATCGAGACAGGTCAGGCGCAATACACGTTGCTCTGTAATGAGGACGGCGGGGTAGTGGACGACATGATCGCCTACCTCAAGTCTCCCGATGAGGTCTTCCTGATCCCCAATGCGGCAAATTGCGAGAAGGTCGTCGCGTTGCTGACCGAGGCTGCGCCTACCGGTGTCGCAGTCAGCAACGGGCATCGCGACTTTGCAGTGCTGGCCATTCAGGGCACCTTCTCCGATGAGGTCTTGTCAGCCGCTGGCTTACCGACTGGGCACGACTACATGACGTTTGTCGGCGCTCAGTACGAGGAGACGCCGGTGACTGTCTGCCGAACCGGCTATACGGGAGAGCGCGGCTATGAGCTGGTGATTCCCGCCAACGCGGCAGTTGCGGTGTGGGATGCCGTGCTAGCCGCAGGTGAGCCGTATGGGCTGCAGCCTGCAGGTCTGGGGGCCCGGGACACGCTGCGTACCGAGATGGGCTACGCACTGCACGGTCAAGACATTTCACCAACGATCACACCGGTGCAGGCCCGTCTCGGTTGGGCAGTGGGCTGGAAGAAGCAGAGCTTCTTTGGAGCTGACGCCCTCCGTGCCGAGAAACTAGCAGGCCCGCAGCGCTTGTTGCGAGGCTTGCGTGCCATCGGCCGAGGGATTCCGCGACCGGGAATGATCGTGCGGGCTCCGGATGATCACGAGGTCGGCGCGGTGACATCAGGGACGTTCTCGCCGACGCTCAAGATCGGCATCGCCCTCGCCCTGATCGAGGCGGGTCTGAATGACGATGATGTTGTGACGGTCGACATTAGGAACCGTCAGGAGTCTTTCGTGATCACCAAGCCGCCATTCGTAACACCTGGCGTACGGGAAACCTGAGCCACGGTGTTGAGCCGTGATCATCGAAATCGATTCTAAAGATCAAAAACGCAGGCATCCCGATCTTCCAAGGCGCAGCGGATGCGGCGGACTTGGATGTCGGTGAGCTCATCGGGTAAGTCATCGGCAGGGAACCAGGCGACCTCGGTGGACTCCTCGTCTCCCACCTGCGCCTCACCAGAGACGTAGCGGCACCGGAAGCACATTGCGACGAACTGACACCTGTCGCCGTTGGGATACACGACATCGGGGTCGGTCCGGAGCAGCGCAAGCCGTTCTACGTCAGCCGTGATGCGGGTCTCTTCGAGCAGCTCCCGAAGGATTGCTGCGGCGGGCTGCTCGAACGGTTCCACGATTCCTGCAGGCAGGCTCCAGCGTCCGGTGTCGCTGCGTCGCGTCAGCAGGATATGCACTCGGCCCGGCTCAAGATCAGTGCGGAGCACGACGGCGGACACGCCGGGGAGCAACAGCCTGCCTTGGCCGTACACGCGTCGGATGGCGGCAATGTAGTCAGGCGTCGGCACTAGCAGACCTTAACGGGCGCTCAAGAACCACAGTCCTTAGACGTCGGGCTCCAGCGACATGGGTCCGTACACAAGCCGGTCGGCCTCATAAAGGCTGACCGCGCGTACGCCGGCAGCCAGCAAACTCGGATAGAACTCACCTAGCCAGGTCTCCGCCTCACCCTGGGTCTGGAAGGTCCGGGCGATCGATGGCAGATCTGGATTGGATCGGCTGGACGCGGGTTTGTGGTCGGGCACCCAGTGCCAGCTCATCGGATCACCCCCGTGTCATCGCAAGCGTTGTCTAGGCGAGGTAGAGCCCACTATGGCGCCATCACTCTCGATGACACTACAAAGTGCATCGTCGATGCCAGCCATGGTTTCCGGCGATAGCTTCCGCCCAGCGGCAGCTGCATTGCTCCTCACCTGCTCCGGGCGTGATGCGCCGTTGATGGCGCTGGCGACGTTGTCGTTCTGCAGGACCCACGCCACCGCAAGCTGAGCCATCGTGAGACCCTCCTCCTCAGCCAGCGGTGCCAGCTGCTGCACGCAGTCGAGCACGTCGTCGTGGAGTACTCGGCGGATGAACCGCGCTCCCTCGCTTTCATGCGTGGCACGCGAGTGATCCGGCGGTGGCTCGCCAGGTCGGTACTTGCCACTCAGGATCCCCTGCTCCATCGGAGAGAAGACAACCTGGCTGACGCCGAGCTCCTGGCAGGTCGGTATCACATCGGCCTCGATGATGCGATAGAGGGCGTTGTAACGCGGCTGATTGGAGACAAGCGAGATGCCGAGCTTCGCTGCCAGCGCATGCGCCTCGCGTATCTGAGCGGCCGTCCACTCACTGACGCCGATATAAAGCGCCTTGCCAGCTCGCACGACGTCGGCGAAGGCCTGCATGGTCTCTATCAAGGGCGTCGAGTAGTCATAGCGATGAGCTTGATAGAGATCGACATAGTCGGTCTTGAGCCGGCGCAATGAGGCGTTGATCGCCTCGTGAATGTGCTTACGGGATAGTCCCGTGTGATTGGCGCCGGGGCCGGTTGGAAAGTAGACCTTGGTAAAGATCTCCAGCCCGTCGCGATGTTCGCCCTTTAAGGCCTTGCCAAGGATGCTCTCCGCCCGCCCACTGGCGTACACGTCGGCGGTATCGAATGTCGTGATACCGACGTCCAGCGCAGCTCGGACGCAAGCAGTTGCCTGCTCAACCTCAAGCTGCGAACCGTGTGTAATCCAGTTGCCATAGCTGATGGCCGAAACCTTGAGGCCACAGTTTCCCAGATGCCTGTATTCCATGGACATTTCCCCCCAGACGTGCCCACGGCTCAGTATGCACCTCAGTAGGCGTCTCCGCGCTTGATTCGTGGAGCAGGGGAGCGAAACCTGCGGATCTGGGTGCTGCGGGTCATTCCATAGAGCAGCAAGCCTTTTGGCGACGCCTTCGGCAGCCGGGCGGCCAGCACCTTCTTGAAGCCCCGCCACATCAGATACCCATCAACAAAGACACCGAAGATGAACAAGTACATCGCTAGCGTGGCGATCAAGGTCACTGCCTGCCAATAGCTGCCGAGAATTGTGATCGCCAAGATCACAACGACCGAGGGCAGCAAGAACTCACCCAGGTTGAAGCGAGCGTCAATGTAGTCACGCATCAACACCTTCTCAGGTGCGGCTTCTCGGGCGCTGATGGCTTTCATCCGCTCAGCTCGCGAGTGGCGGCTGGCGGCGGCCCGCGCTTCTTTCTTGCTGAGCGTTGTAGTGATGCGCTGGCGTCGCGCCGCCTCCGCTTCCTTACGGGTCGGCGTTGGGCGGTCCTTCTTACCGGTAGGAGCATGATCAATAGTTGTCGCCGGCTGCTCTGGCTCGGACTCGGTATTGCGGCGGAAGAGTGCCACGGTCCCTCTCGTAGATTCTCGTGCTGTGCTGGATTTTTATGCTGGGCGAGCAGGGTTGGCGGATCTGGCCCTGGATTGTGTCAGGGGATCACCCCAAAGACGAAACTACTCTCATCCCTGGCTGGGTTCGGTTTTCCTGCAGAGATACGGTGGAAGCCTGCGAGCGGCCCCCGGCCGTGAAACCGGAGTCTGGAAGGACCAGCTGACATCTCATGACCGGCATTTTTCAGCGGATCTCGATGATCTTCCGTGCTAAGACCGATAAGGCCTTGGACAAACTGGAAGATCCGCGCCAAACCCTCGATTACTCCTACCAGCGGCAGCTCGAGCTGCTGCAGAAGGTGCGTCGCGGCGTCGCCGATGTGGCTACCAGTCGTAAGCGGATCGAGCTACAGGCGAATCAGCTGAATACCCAGGCCGACAAGCTGACTAATCAGGCTCAGAAGGCGCTCGAAGTCGGCCGGGAGGATCTAGCTCGCGAAGCCCTCACGCGGCGGTCCGGCCTGCAGCAACAGCTGAGTGATCTCCAAGTTCAACACGCACAGCTGCAAGGGGAGGAGGAAAAGCTCACCCGCGCCAGCCAGCGGTTGCAGGCAAAGGTGGACGCCTTCCGGACCAAGAAGGAGACGATCAAGGCGACGTACTCCGCCGCCGAGGCGCAGACGCGCATTAACGAGGCGTTCTCTGGGATCAGTGAGGAGATGGGCGACGTCGGCCTGGCGATTCAGCGGGCCGAGGACAAAACAGCGCAGATGCAGGCCCGTGCCGGTGCCATCGATGAGCTGTTGGCCAGTGGTGCTCTGGACGATCCCACAGGAACCGCCAAGGACGACATCACACTCGAGCTGGAACAGTTGGCCTCGACCTCGGACGTGGAGAACGAACTTGCTCGGATGAAGGCAGCAATTGGTGCCGGTCCTTCGGCTGCGCCGCAGGCGATCGAGGGTCAGCAAGCTCCGGCGCAGGCTCAGCCTCCGACTCAGGCTGCACAGCCGCCCGGCCTGGACGCGCAGCCACCGCAGGAGTACCAGGCACCTCCCAGCCAGGGTCAGGAGGCGCCCCCAGCTCAGCCGCAGGGTGACCTGCGATGATCGTTCGGATCCTCAACGAGGGTCAGTGGCGGCTCTCCGACGACGCAGTACGCGCGCTCAATTCCTTCGATGATGCGGTTGAGCAAGCCGTTGCAGCCGGTGATCAAGATAGGCTGACCAGCGCTCTGCACACTTTGCTCGACCGGATCCGGACAACGGGAACGCCGGTGCCAGACGAGGAACTTGAGGACTCGGACTTGATCTTGCCAGCCGGTGACTCGACGCTCGAAGAAGTACAGCAGCTGCTGAGCGAGTCCGAAGAGGGACTGATTCCTGGCGTAACTGCGCCTTAGCCGGGCCAACCCGCCCGAGGGACTGAAACCTCCGCGGTGAGGACCTGACCTGTACGCGAGCCAGGTGTCATTGCATCCGGCCAAGCCGCCGCAGTCATGAACAGGGTCTTTCCCTCGGCGCCGCCCAGCATGCAGGCGAAGCAGCCGAGCTCTGACGTGATCGTTTGCAAGACCTCTCCACCTTCACGAACCCGAACACAGCGGCGCCCCGGAACTTCGGCAAACCAGACAGCGCCCTCGGCGTCGATACAGATGCCGTCGGGCGCGGCACCTTGGAGCTCTGCCCACACCCGACTATCACCAAGATCACCATCGGGAGCGATGTCGTACGCGGTCAGCACACCGCCATAGGACTCGGCAACGATCAAGGTCGAGTTGTCTGGGGTGACAGCCATGCCGTTCGGAAACGCCAAACCGTCGGCAACCTGCCGAGCTCTTCCGTCCTGACTGATCAGCGCGATGAGCCCAGGGGTGAACTCAGCATCGGGAAAGTCGAATCCGATGTTGTTCACATAGGTGTTGCCCCGGCCATCGGTCACGATGTCGTTCCATGGTTTCGTGGAGACTGCTCCGAGTTCGGCGTACGTGGTCAGGGTGCCGTCGGCTCCGCGGACCAGCAGCTGCTGTCCGGCGACGATCAGCAACCGTCCATCAGGCAGCCGATCTAGACAGAACGGCATCGCGTCGATGCGAGTGACGAGCTCGCGCCTGCCGTCGGGATCAACCGCGAGCACCTCACCGGCGCCCCAGTCGGAGAAGATCAGTCGGTCGTCGTGCCAACGTGGAGACTCGACCAGGACAAGATCTTTAAGAAGAGTTTTGACCTCGTGCATGCTAAATAGACCTCGTCGGAGGCATCAACTCATCGGCTATGGGCTGTCAATCTCTGGCGGTTTCGCCTGGCAGATCAAGCATCCGCTGCAACGCGGCCTTGGCGTAGCGCTCAGTCTCCGGATCGACTGTGATCTGGTTGACGACATGGCCCTGCGCCAGGTTCTCCAGGGCCCAAACGAGATGCGGCAAGTCGATCCGATTCATTGTGGCGCAGTAACAGACGTGTTGCTCCAGAAAAACGATCTCCTTGTCGGGATGATCATGAGCGAGGCGCCTGACCAGGTTGAGCTCGGTGCCGATAGCCCACTTCGACCCAGGCTCTGCCTGCTGGATGGTCTTGATGATGAACTCTGTGGAGCCGATCAAATCCGACTTCAAGACGACCTCATGCTGGCACTCTGGATGCACCAGCACATTGACACCGGGGATTCGTGCCCGCACGTCGTCGACGGCTTGATGGGTGAACCGTCCATGCACCGAGCAATGGCCTTTCCACAAGATCATCGTGGCGGCTTGCACTTCGCCCGGGGTGAGGCCACCGTTGTACTGGTGGGGGTCGTAGACCACGCAATCGTCCAGGCTCATGCCCATCTGGAGCACCGCGGTGTTGCGACCGAGATGCTGATCGGGCAGGAACAGCACCTTCTCGCCGCGCTTAAGAGCCCACTGGAGTACCGACTTGGCGTTTGACGACGTACAAACAACACCGTCGTGCTTGCCACAAAAGGCCTTGATATCGGCTGAGGAGTTCATGTAGGTCACCGGCACGGTGACATCTGCGACCCCGGCGTCCGCCAGCACGTCCCAGGCGTCCTCGACCTGGGCGAGCCGCGCCATATCGGCCATCGAGCATCCTGCCGCCAGGTCAGGCAAGATCACCTTCTGCTCAGGCGAGGTCAGGATGTCGGCCGACTCAGCCATAAAGTGCACGCCGCAGAACACGATGAACTCAGCGTGCGGCCGAGCTGCGGCGTCGCGGGCGAGCTTGAACGAGTCGCCGGTGACATCGGCGAACTGGATCACCTCGTCGCGCTGGTAGTGGTGACCGAGTATGAAGAGCCGCTCCCCTAGGGCGGCCTTGGCTCGTCTGGCGCGCTCCACCAGGGCTGGGTCGGAAGCCGGCGGCAGGTCGCCCGGGCACTCTACACCCCGCTCAGAGCGCGGGTCAGACTCCCGGCCCAGAACGAACAGCGACAGCGGTGTCCCGGATTTGGGCGCGGTCGAAGGAGGGGTGCTGGCCACGCACCAAATGTACCTAGTGCCCACTCAGCGGCCGAACGCTCACAACGGCGGAAACATCGTGGGTCAGGTCTCTACGATGGCAGCCGCTGACGGGAAGGAGGACTCACGCGTGCGGATCCTGGTCGCAACCGATTCGATTGGCGCGATGTCTTCCCGACAGGCTGCTGAGGCCATCGCCTCTGGCTGGCGACCGGGCGCCGACGTATCGATATTGCCGATCGGAGAGGCCGGCGCTGGCTTTGTCACCGCGTACGCCGACCAGCTCGGAATCAGCGTCTCAACCTGTGTGATCGATGGCGTGATGGTGACGACTGGCAGGGGAGCGGATCATGCAGTTGTTCAGGTCCTGGGATCCGGTCGGGGGGTTGGTATTCCGTATCGGGAATCGTCTCGCCCAATCGGTGAGGCCATTGCGGCAGTGATCGGCAGCGAGCCACTGCATCGGATCCTGGTCGACCTGGCCGGCCTCTGGGTTCACGATGCCGGTGCCGGCATGCTCGCCGCGCTAGGCGCCGTTGCGGATCGTCCCCTCGATCAAGGTGTTGAGGGGCTCAGTGGACTCGGCCAGCTTGATCTTGCACCGGTTCGCGGGCTGCTGGGTGAGACAGAGCTGGTCGGGGTGGTGCCCGCTGCCCAGCTTGACCAATCGCTGCTTGGCTTGCGTGGCATTACCGCGCGTGCTGGTCGGGAAGCGGGCGTGGAACCAGAGTCGATGCTTCGCACCGACGCGACATTGGAGACGTTTGCCAAGCTCGCTTCTGGCGCACACTCCGGTGTGCCCGGCGCGGGAGCCTGCGGCGGCCTCGGCTTCGCGGTCCTTGCACTCGGCGGGCGGCTGACCACGGGGCCGGCTATCGCGCTCTCCTCACCCAAGGGCAAGACTGCGCTGCGCGTGGTGGATCTTGTCGTGACGGGCTGCTCAGTTTTCGACTTCGCGAGCCGGGGTGGCGGCGTGGTGGCCGCCATGGCGGAGGCTGCCTCGACTGTCTTGAGCCCGTGCATTGTTATCGCCGGCGAGGTGATCATCGGCTCACGTGAAATGCGGACTATGGGCATCGAGGCGGCGTACGCCGTGCGTGAGTCTGTACTCGATGATCCGCAGGGCAACGTCAACGAGGCCGAGCTCGCTGCTATCGCGCAAAGGGTCGCCCGATCCTGGACTTGGTGACGCGGCACACGTCCCATCGGCTTGGAGGGTTCCTCCAACCCCCTTACAATGACATCCATGACGGCAACCGAACAGACCTTCGACAGCCCTGCCATAGCTGACGGCATCATCTTGACCGACGTGGCAGCAGCCAAGGTCAAGTCGCTCCTGGAAACTGAAGGCCGCGAGGATCTTGCGCTTCGCGTGGCAGTGCAGCCCGGCGGCTGCTCCGGTTTGCGCTACCAGCTCTTCTTCGACGATCGCAACTTCGAAGGTGACATCGTCAAGATCTTCGGCGGCGTCGACGTCGTCACCGATCGGATGAGCGCGCCGTACTTGATGGGCGCGACCATCGACTTTGTCGACACCATTGAGAAGCAGGGCTTCACTATCGACAATCCGAACGCCACCGGCTCGTGCGCCTGCGGCGACAGCTTCCACTGATTTAGCCTGCGAACTCCCTGCCGGTCCGGCAGGGAGTTTTTGCTGTTCAAGACTCGCGCCGGACAAGAAAACGCGGTGGATCAGCTCCGATAAGCGTTTGACCACGCATTCGGCACCAGGCGGCAAGATCTGGACCAGCTGCAGGGTCGTCGGCGAGCAACTCGACGGCGGCGCCGATGCGCACCTCAGCGATGTGGCGTGCTATCTCGATGATCGGTCGTGGACATTTCATTCCGCGACAGTCCAGCGACAATCCTTTGAATGGTGACACCGCCTCGTTCACGATGCGCCCACTGTCGTCCGGATTTCGGTCACAATCGGCGGCAGTACGTCGAGAAATCGATCGATTTCTGTAGCCGTTGTCGTCCAGGTGAGGCCGATCCGCACGTTGCCGTGCGTCAAGGCTCCCATGGCTGCCAGCACATGCGACGGATGTTCGCTGCTGGCACTGCACGCCGACCCGCTCGCCACCGCGAAACCCGCCTTGTCCAACTCCAAGGTGAGTGTCTCGCCGTCGACATAAAGCACCGAGAACGTCAGCAAGTGCGGAACGCGGCGTACCGGATCGCCGGTCACGTCGACATCGGGCACTCGCTCCAGGATCCCGGCGCGCAGCTGATCAATCAGGTCGTGCTGCCGCTCACCGACGGCACGGCCGTACTGCAGCCAATAGTCCAGCGCAACGGCAGCTGCATAGATGGCCGGTACGTCGGGCGCTCCCGGCCAGCGACCACTCTGATAGTCATCAACCGGGTAGGGCGCCCGCCAGCGCGTACTCTTCTTGATCACCAAAATTCCAACCGACGCTGGGCCGCCAAATGCACCTGCCCAAGCGGTCAGCACTGACCATCCACTTTTGGCCAGCTCAATACGACCGAGCGCACTTGTGGCATCCAAAATGAGCGGTACCTCAGCATGCAGGCAGATCTCCGAAGCTTCGGCATACGGCTGCAGCGTGCCGACCTCGTGGTTGGCCACTTGGATACATGCCGCCGCTGTGCCTGAAGTACCGACGGCTGCAGACCAACGGCCGAGGTCAACGTGCCCTTCATGATCAACTTCGACAGCCGTGTGAGAGCCCGCCGCCGCGGCGGCTGCGAGTATCGAGGAGTGGTCGATTGCCGTCGTGACGATCCGCGATCCAATGCGACGCCGGCCCAGTGCCAGCCCGGCGACAGCGGCGTGCTGTGAATGTGCCGCGGACGCCGTGAAGATCACTTCATCCGGTCGTGCTCCCACAGCGGCGGCAACCACCTCCCGTGCCTGGTCCAAGGCCTGAGCGGCAAGCCGACCGGAGCGGTGTAGTCGGGCTGGATCACCCCATCCGGCCTCCTGTGCGACAAGCCACGCCTGGCGGGCTGCCGAGAGCATTGGTTCGCCCGATGAGCTGTCCAAGAAGACTTCGGGAACCGGATCCGTCACCCTTCGAAGGTAGCGCTTGGATCGGCTGCGGGAGCAGTGCTCGGACTAGGGGAGAAGGGCGTTGCCAAGGCGTTGCAGTAACCGCCAAAAACGCAACCCCCGCACCGGTGAACACAGCGTCTTCCTACGTTAGGGTGAACACCAAAGAAGGGTGGCCGTCCCCAGGTGGGCGGGCACGATTCGGACGATGTGTACCGATCTGACGAAAGGCGCAACGTGGGTGGCAGGACTGAGTGGCCCGCTCCGGAGAACGTGACGCTGCGACCGGTCCGCGGCGGGTTAGAGAGCCGTCTTCGCTCAGCGCTGTTGGGTCTGTCGATACTCAGCCTGCTGTTCCTCACCGGCTGCTCACAACAGTTGGTTGATCAGATCAAGCGGCTGGGCTTCCCACCGCCAGCCGGCGACCGAGGCGAGTACATTCTAAGTCTTTGGATCGGTTCTTGGATCGCTGCCTTCGCAGTGGGTTTCATCGTATTAGGGCTCATCCTGTGGTCCGCGAATCGCTACAAGACCAAGCACGCCAAGATGCCGCGGCAGAGCCGCTACAACCTGCCGATGGAGATCTTCTACACGATCGCACCGTTCATCATCATTGCGGTGCTCTTCTACTACACGGTCCTGGCTCAAAACGCAGTGACCAAGAAGGTCGCGGATCCCGCCATCACAATTGATGTCGTAGGCCAGAAGTGGTCATGGACGTTCAACTACAAGGCCGCCGACAATCCAGCCGTCGGCCAAAATGTCTGGGAGGCCGGCACGATCAACAGGACCCCAGATCTCTACCTTCCCGTCGGTCAGTTAATTCAGTTCAACCTCTCATCGCCGGATGTGATCCATTCGTTCTGGGTTCCTTCGTTTTACGAGAAGCTGGACGTTATCCCTGGTCGGCACAACATCCTCCAGCTGAAGCCGACAACGGAGGGTATCTTCGCTGGTAAGTGCGCAGAACTGTGCGGTACATATCATTCGGCAATGCTCTTTAACGTGCACGTGGTGAGCGAGGCCGACTATAACAACTACCTGAAGTCGCTGGTGGCGAAGGGTCAGGTTGGGGAAGCCAAGGGTCCGGCTCTGGCCAATTCCCCTGTTAGGACAGGTTCTGAGGAGGGCACGCGATGACGACGCTGCAGCGTACGGCCACCGCCGCCGAGATAGCGACGCCCAGACGTCAGCTGGGCACGATCGTCTGGAAGTGGATGATCACCACTGATCACAAGGTGATCGGCAATCTGTACTTCATCACCTCGATGATGTTCTTCGTTTTCGCCGGCATTCTCGCCTTGGCGATCCGAGCCGAACTGGCATACCCGGGCATGCAGTACCTGTCGTACGAGACCTACAACGAGTTCTTTACGATGCACGGCACGATCATGCTGCTGTTGTTCGCGACTCCGCTGTTTGCCGGCTTCGCGAACGCAATCATGCCGCTGCAGATCGGCGCGCCGGATGTCGCGTTCCCGCGGCTCAACATGCTCGCCTACTGGTTCTATCTGTTCGGCGGAATCATCGCCTCGGCCGGCTTCCTGTCGCCCTCAGGAGCTGCGAGCTTCGGTTGGTTCGCCTACGCGCCGCTCAATAGCGCGGTTAACTCACCGGGTGTTGGCCATGATCTCTGGATCATGGGCCTGTACATGGCTGGCCTCGGCACCATCCTCGGCGCCGTTAACTTCACCACAACGATTCTGACCATGCGGGCACCGGGTATGACCATGTTCCGGATGCCGATTTTCACCTGGAACATTCTGGTGACGTCGTTCTTGGTGCTCGTGGTGTTCCCAATTCTCGCTGCTGCGCTCTTGGTTCTGGAGGCCGATCGAGTTCTCGGCGCACACATATTTGACGCGGCCAACGGTGGGCCGCTCCTGTGGCAACACTTGTTCTGGTTCTTCGGGCATCCGGAGGTTTACATCATCGCCTTGCCGTTCTTCGGCATCATCACTGAGGTTTTGCCGGTATTCAGCCGGAAGCCGATCTTCGGTTATGTGGGCTTGGTAGGTGCGACGCTGTTGATCGGGGCCTTGTCGGTCGCCGTGTGGGCACACCACATGTTTGTTACTGGCGCGGTCAATCTACCGTTCTTCTCCTTTATGACCTTCCTCATTGCTGTGCCGACAGGTGTGAAGTTCTTCAACTGGATCGGCACAATGTGGGGCGGCAGTATTGCCATGCGAACGCCCATGCTGTGGGCCGTCGGCTTCCTGGTCACCTTCTTGTTTGGTGGATTGACGGGTATCATCCTTGCCAGCCCTCCGCTGGACTTCCAAGCTTCCGATAGTTACTTCGTCGTGGCTCACTTCCATTACGTGGTGTTCGGCACCGTGGTCTTCGCCATGTTCGCCGGTTACTACTTCTGGTGGCCAAAGCTGACCGGCAGAATGCTAGATGAGACGTTGGGCAAGATTCATTTCTGGCTGCTGTTCATTGGGTTCCATACAACGTTCCTCATCCAGCACTGGCTAGGTGTTGAGGGGATGCCACGTCGGTATGCCGATTACCTGCCGACTGACGGCTTCACAATTGAGAATCAAATCTCCTCAGTCGGCGCCTTCTTGCTCGGCGGCTCCACATTGGTGTTCTTCTGGAACGTCTGGAAGAGCTGGAAGAATCCCAAGGTCAATACCGATGACCCGTGGGGCTGGGGCCGCTCGCTGGAGTGGGCGACGACCTGCCCGCCGCCGCGTCATAACTTCACCCAGCTACCCAAGATCCGCTCTGAGTCACCGGCCTTTGACCTGCACCACCCGGAGGTTGCGATCTTGGAGTACGGCCTTGAAGAAGAAGAGTTTGACGAGACAACCGTTGATGCCGGCGAGGACACCGGTCGCTTGGCCGAGCTTAGGCACCGGGTGGCAGGCGACACCTCGGATCTAGCTGCTCAGTATGAGTTCACACACCATAGTCACTCGCCTGAGGCTGAGGAGGATCAGAAGTGAAGGTGGAGGCCTGGATATTCGGCTCCCTGACGATCTTCATGCTGATCGTCACGCCGATCTACTGGCTGATCACTGCTGATCCCAACGGCGTTCCCGAGATCACAGGTACCGTCGCGTTGATCTTGACGTTCTTCCTGGTGTTCATGATCTGGGCCTATCTCCTCTTGGTGGCGCGGCGGATGCAGCCCAGACCAGAGGACAAGAAAGAGGGCGAGATCGCCGAGGGCGCCGGCGAGCTGGGCTTTTTCCCTCCGTCGAGCAAGTGGCCGCTGTTCCTGTCTCTGACGTTCGTACTGGTTGTCATAGCTCCCATCTACGGTTGGTGGCTGATGATCATTGGCTTCGGCTTCGGTTTCATTACCTTGACGGGGCTGCTTTACGAGTTCTACCGCGGAGATCACGCGCACTGAGTGGACTCACTTTTGGACTCGTTCGGCAGGGCTCACACGACCGGCGCCAGAGGATGTTGGTTGAGTTCTGCGGCTGTCCTGCGGTTTGCGAGGCTACCGATTCAAGCGTTTTGGCCTCTGGCGGCGGTCGTGTCAACCCTGCCGAACAAGGGTGGCCGCACTAGAACCGCGCGGCTGTATGACGCCCTGAGCTTTTTGGAGGGTGGCATCAGTAGCGTCGGGCACAATGGGGCCCATGTGTCGAAACATTCGTCCGCTGAATAACTTTGAGCCGCCGGCGACTACAGATGAGGTACATGACGCGGCGTTGCAATATGTGCGGAAGGTCGCGGGGATGTCTAAGCCGTCGAAGGCAAACGAGGAGGTCTTCTATCGGGCAGTCGAAGAGATCGCCCATGCCACCCATCATTTGCTGGAGGACCTTGTCTCTGCGGCACCGCCCAAGAACCGGGAGGTGGAGGCAGCCAAGGCCCGGGTACGCTCGGCGAATCGCTTCGCCCCTGCCTAAAACGCTGGTCACGGAGTCGCAGAGTGACGACCGAGGTACTGCGCTATGCAGCGTTCACCATGGACGGCCGGGGCGGTAATCCCGCAGGCCTGGTGCTGGACGCCAGAGGACTCGATGCGGTGCAGATGCAAGCCCTCGCCGCTAATGTCGGCTATTCGGAAACAGCCTTTCTGGTCAAGAGGCCGGATGAGCCGAACGTCTACGACGTGCGCTTCTTTGCGCCGCAACAGGAAATTCCGTTTTGCGGGCATGCCACCATCGCCGCGGCGGTGGCCTTGGTCGAGCGGTCTCCGGCAGATGAGCTGATCTTCCACACGCCTGCTGGATTCGTCAGCGTCGCGACTTCGGTGAGAGAGGATGGTGAGCTCGTCGCCGAGATGACCAGCGTGGCGCCTCGAACAGCGGAGCCTGAGCATGAACTGGTGTCAGCAGCGCTGCAGGCGCTTCGCTGGTCTGCCGATGATCTTGATCCGGAGTATCCAGTCCTGCTGGCAAACGCGGGCTCGGAGCATCTAGTCCTAGTAACCAAGACCAGGCTGCGGCTCGCCGACCTGGACTACGACTTCAATGCTCTTGCCAAATTGATGCGGGACCACGCGCTGGTGACGCTGCAACTGATCTGGCCCGAGTCCAAGAAGCGCTATCACTCCCGCAACCCATTCGCCGGCAGCGGAGTAGTCGAAGATCCTGCGACGGGTGCTGCGGCGGCTGCGTTCGGCGGCTACTTGCGGGAGCTTGGCAAGATCGGCGAGACCGCCGCGTTCACGATCATACAGGGCGTGGATATGGGCTGCCCGAGCAAGATCGAGGTTAGCGTTATCGGCGGCGAACCCGGCGTCCGCGTCACCGGTGCAGCCCATCGCATTGACGGTTGATAACGCCGCGCTGCACGTCTAGCGAGCCTTACCAATTGACGTGCTGTGGCCGCCCCTCGTCATAGCCGGAGCTGGACTGTACGCCGATGACCGCAAGATCATGGAATTCCTCGAGGTTGGAGGCGCCGGCGTACGTGCAGCTGCTGCGTACGCCCGCGACGATCGAATCCATCAGGTCCTCCACGCTCGGCCGCTCCGGATCCAAGTACATGTGC